>Ga0078894_10003919_pt1 | contig 11331 bp, 5 predicted proteins | sample LauGreSu1BDMLBSD_2_FD_67506 | JGI IMG/M metagenome (GOLD analysis project Ga0078894, IMG submission 67506) | Freshwater lake microbial communities from Lake Michigan, USA - Su13.BD.MLB.SD (version 4) (version 4) | ecosystem: Environmental > Aquatic > Freshwater > Lake | place: Lake Michigan, USA... | reverse complement strand
AAGGTATACAGTTTATTTATTGCGCTAATGGCTATCTGTATGGTAGTAAATGCGCAGTCGCAACTGGGCGAACTCCGTGGTAAGGTTATTGATGCCAAAACAAAAAAGGCATTGGATTATGCGAGTATCACGCTAGAGTTGAATGGAATCGTTAAAGCCCAAGTTTTATCTGATGATGATGGGGAATTTATCATCAAACCTCTTCAGCCAGGTACATACACCATCAAGGTGTCGTATTCGGGCTATCAAGGTCAGGTGTTATCAGGTGTAAATATTGTAAGTGATCAAGCTACTTATCAAAATATATCGCTAACACCTAATGAAGGTAAAGTACTTGAAGTGGTAAATATCAAAGTTAAAAAAGACTTAGTGGATAAGGAAGGTGCTGCAAGAACTACCATTACTAACCCGGTTAACCTGCCACAGCGTAATGTAAACATGATTGCAAACACCGCCCCTGGTGTTGATGCACGTGCTGGTGCTACACCAAACATTAGAGGTGCTCGTGCCGATGGTACTGCATACTACATTGATGGTGTTCGTGTACAAGCTGGTAGTACTACCATTCCTACTAATGCTATTGATCAAGTTCAAATTATTACAGGTGGTACACCTGCTCAATATGGCGATTTTACTGGTGGAGCAATTTCTATTAGTACTAAAGCTCCATCTAAAAGATGGTCGCGCGCTATTGAGTTTATTTCCGCTTCGCCATTTTACCGTTGGGCTGGAGATAATACTCATTACAACGAGATCCAAGGTTTCATATCAGGTCCTTTATTGTTAGCTAACAAAGGTAATGCAGATAAAGAGCGCGTATTATTAGGTTTCTCTTTAGGTGCAAGTGCGGTTTATGCATTAGATGGTCGTATGCCTGCTGTTGATTTATACAAAGCCAGCGATGCTGCTCAAGCAAAAATTGAAGCTAACCCTCTTACACGTACCTCTACCGGTGGTTTTGTTCCTACAGGAGAGTATTTAACTAAAGCTGATTTAGTGAAAGTAGATCAACGCCAAAATGTTGGAAACTATAATATTAACTTGCAAGGTAATTTCTCGTACCAGCCTAATAATAATATGGTAGTGCGTTTAGGATATCAAGCTAACTACTCTCGTGGTCGTGGTTTTAACTTCAATAACTCTTTGCTAAACTCAAACATGAATCAGTTATCGCAAGATTTTACTGGTCGTGTGTATGCCCAGTTTACCCAAACGTTCCAAAAAACAGGTGAAGAAGCCAAGAAGCCACAAGTTATTAGCGGATTTTACTACACAGCTCGCTTATCATATGAAAGACGTTTTGCGGAATCCATGAATGCCGAATTTCAAAATGATTATTTCAAATATGGCCATGTAGGTACTTTTAAAACATACTCAACAGACTTTTATGGTCAAGTGCACAAAACATTAGGTCAACCTTCTGATACTTTTATTTACACTAACCGTGCGGGTAATATAGATACCATGTATTTGGCTAATTATACGCGCAACTTTGGTAAGTTTGATACAGCCTACTCATTTACCCCAGGCGATTTAAATACGGTAAAATCAAACTACACTAAAACTATTTACGATTACTATGCATCGCAAGGAAGTAGTGTTACCAGCTTAAGTCAATTACGTGGATTAGGTGGTTTGGTAAATGGTGATGAGCCAACCGGTATTTATTCAAATATGTGGTCGAGCCCAGGTACAAACCAAGGCGGTTACAGCAAGGCCATGTTTGAAACCTATACCATGTATTTGATGAGTGAGGCTTCTGTAGCTCCTAAAAAGAACCTTAAAGCTAAACATGATTTGCAGTTTGGTTTTACTTACGAACAACAAATTAGAAGAAGTTATGGTTTGGGTGCTGGAGGTTTATGGACCTTAATGCGCTTGTTGACTAATAATCAATTTAATGGTTTAGATTCAGCTAATTATACTTTGAAGTTTGACCAATGGGGTAACTTCCAAGATACTGTTTTGTTTGCTGATAAAATTGATAACAGTGAGCAAAAACAATTTGATAGAGAATTAAGAAATAAATTAATTGGTCAAGGAGCTATTGATGTTTACGGAAACCCAATCAATCAATACTCTCGCTTAGATGTAAACTCATATGCACCTAGCACCTATTCGTTAAACATGTTCAGTGCTGATGAATTATTAAATAATGGTAACTCTTATGTATCGTACAATGGTTATGATTACTTAGGTAATAAAGTATCAGGCAAAAAGAACGTGAATGATTTTTTAAATGATCCAACAAACAGAGCTTTAGCAGCATACCAGCCAGTATATATGGCCGCTTGGTTACAAGATAAATTTGTATTTAAAGATTTAATTGTACGTGCAGGTGTTCGTTTCGATCGTTTTGATGCAAACCAGGTCGTGTTAAAAGATCCATATTCGTTGGTTCCGGTTTATACAGTTGGTGATGTGAAAAATGGTAATTTACGTGGTTTAGCATCTGTTATCCCAGGTAGTATTTCTGATAATTCAGTAGTATACGTAGACACCGAAACGCCAAATTCTGGCAAAGTAAATATCACTGGTTTCCGTAATGGAAATGATTGGTTCGACAAAAACGGTAATCCTGTAACTGATCCAACAGCTTTATGGCGTAATGCACAACGTGATAACAGCAGTGCTCCTGCTCAAAACGTTCCTTTCTTAGTAAAAGATAAGGATCAAATTCCTTCAGCATCATCATTCCGCGATTACAAGCCAGATATCAAAGTTTCGCCACGTATTTGGTTCTCTTTCCCAATCTCAACTACGTCTCAATTCTTTGGTACATATGATGTGTTGGTTCAACGTCCAACAGAAAGTAACGTAGCTCAGATAGATGATTATTTCTATTTAAATAACCGTAGATCTGGCGTAATTGCAAATCCTGATTTGCGTATGACTCAGGTAACCGATTATGAAATTGGTTTCCGTCAGCAAATTGGAGATAACTCTGCATTAGGATTGGTAGCTTCATACCGTGAGTTCCGTAACTTAATTCAGTTATATCGTTTTGTTGAAGCATATCCATTCTCATATACATCATACGGAAACTTAGATTTCTCAACTGTTAAATCGTTCCGTATTGAATATGAATTACGTGATTTAGGTAACGTAAACCTATCTGCTAACTATGCCTTGCAATTTGCAGAAGGTACAGGGTCTAACTCTCAATCAAGTGGTGCGTTAATTCAAGTAGGTTTACCAACCTTGCGTAATATTTTCCCAATTGATTTTGATACACGTCATACCTTAAAAGGTACCATTGATTATCATTACAGAGAAGGGAAAGATTACAATGGTCCAATTGTAAAAGGTAGAAAAGTGCTAGAAAATGCAGGTGTAAACTTAATCTTTAATTACACCTCTGGTCGTCCATACACTGAAACTATCATTGCTACTCCTGAGGTTCAATCAGGTGTGGTAGCTCGTTCTCAGGTAAAAGGAACTATCAATGGTTCTAACTTACCACCACAATTTTATATTGATGTGAATTTTGATAAACGTTTCACATTCAAAAAAGAAGGATTAGATGGTAAAACCAAAGTTTATACTTTACGTACCTTCCTTTGGATTCAAAACATTTTAAATGCAGCTAACGTATTAGGTGTATACCAATTTACAGGTTCTGCATATGATGATGGTTATTTAGCATCACCACAATCAATAGAACAAAAACGTGTTGCAACCAATGCACAATCTTTTATTGACTTATATAATACAAAGGTTGTTAATCCTAATTTCTTTGCATTGCCAAGATTAACTCGTGTAGGTGTTTCATTATACTTCTAATCAATAAAAAAAATCGAACATGAAAAGTATAAATCATAACTTATTAAAGTTTGCAAAGGTATTTGGCGTAGCAAGTGCTTTATTAGCCTCGGTTAGTAGCGCGCATGCAACCTACAATGTAGGTACACCAGAACCAACCAAACCAAAACAACCAGCAATTACTGGAAAAATGGCAGGCTGTTTACCAGCCACCCAACAACGTGATTTAAATATAAATAACGTACGTACTACTATTTTAAATGGTGGTGATATGTGGTGGAATTTAAGTAATGCCCGTTATGAAATCCCCAAAGTACAAACCGGCCAAGTAGCAAAAAATTCATTGTTTGCAGGTGCCTTATGGATTGGCGGTGTTGCTAATGGGAACTTGAAATTAGCAGCTCAAACATACCGCCAAAGTGGTAACGATTTTTATCCTGGTCCTTTACAAAAAGATGGTGCTTCTGTTTCAGCAGACCGTTGTAAAGCATTTGATAGAATTTACCGTGTAGAGTTAACCGAGATTCAAGCTTTGGTTGAAGCTACAGATAAAACCGTTGCTTTCGAGTCTTTATCAGACGATATGAAAGAATGGCCAGGTAATGGTGGAGATGGCGAAGAGGCTCGCATAGCGCCATTTAACGACATTAATGCAAATGGTCTTTATGAGCCGTTATTAGGCGAACATCCAACGCTTAATGCAGATAATGCGGATATCACAAACATCCCTGATATGATGATGTTTATGGTTTATAACGATAAAGGTAATATTCACTCAGAAACAAATGGTGTACCTATCGGATTAGAATTTCACATGCAGGCTTTTGCATACTCAACCAATGATGAGATTAACAACATGACTTTCTACCGTACGACTATCATTAATAGAAGCAGTGAAACTATTGATAGTACCGTTTTTGGTCAGTGGGTTGATGCTGATTTGGGTAACTACTCTGACGATTACGTAGAATGTGATGTTCCTCGTAACTTAGGTATATGCTACAATGGAGACGATAATGATGAAGGTATTTTAGGTTATGGATTAAATCCTCCTAGTATTGGGGTAACTTTTTTCGAAGGTCCTCGTAGACCAGACGGTTCAGAAATAGGATTAACAAAGTTTGTATACTACAACAATGATTTTAGTTTAACTGGTAATCCAAGTCGCCCTGAACATTATTGGGGTTATTTGAATGGTCGTTGGAAAGATGGAGCAAGCATCACGTATGGTGGAAATGGTCGTAATGGATCTGATACAGCAAGTTACATGTTCCCTGGGAATACCGACCCTGCTGGCCGTGCCACATGGAATGAGCGTATCGCAGGTAATCAACCTCAAGATAGACGTTTCTTACAAACAGCTGGTTCGTTTACCTTATTGCCTGGTGCAGTAAATCGTGTAACTATTGGTGTTGTTTGGGCTCGCGCTTCAAGTGGAGGAGCAACAGGCTCGTTTAATCTATTAAAAGAAGCATCTGATAAAGCGACAACTCTTTACAAAAACAACTTTACTTTAAAAGAAGGTCCACGTGCTCCAAAATTGGAAATTGTAGAATTAGACAAGAAGTTAGTTGTTAAAATGAGTGGTACTAAAACTTCTGAAAATTATGCGCGCAGTTATGCAGGTCCTTGTGGTGCTAAAACTGATTATAAGTTCCAAGGCTACCAAGTATGGCAATTAAAAACAGCAAGTATTCCAAGTGATATTAATGATCCAACGCAAGCACGTCTTGTTGCTCAGTTTGACGTAGTTGATGGTGTAGCTAGAGTCGTAAATACTGTTTTTAGTCCTGAATTAGAAGAGAACGTGAAGGAAATAATGGTTGATGGTGGTAATAAAGGTATCGAGCATACTTTTGAAATCACCAAAGATCTATTTGAAACAGGTTCTGATCAAACCTTAGTAAATTTCAAATCATACAATTATTACATTGTTGCTTATTCAACAGCTTCAAATTGTGCTATTGATGCAGATCAGTATCTATCAAGTACTAAAACTGTTGATGAAGGAAGTTTATTGATTTACAGTGCTATTCCACATGATCCTACACCAAGTGGTACTCAAGCAAACAGCACATATGGTAGTGGTTTACCTATTACCATGTTGGAAGGCATTGGTAACGGTGGCCAAGTATTGAAATTAAATGATGAATCAATGACAACGTTGTTAAATCCTCCATATTTTGTTAAGGAGCGTATTTATCAATCAGGTTTTGGTCCATTAAAAGTTAAAGTAATCGACCCATTAAAATTACCTCGTGCAAGTTTTGAGTTAAGAATGCGTGATACTACAACCAATGGTAAAAAGTTGGATACACTCTCTGCTAAAGGCACCAGATGGCAATTAACAAACTTAACTACCAATGAGGTACGTTTTTCAGATACCTCTATTTCTTATGCTAACGAGCAAGTATTTGCGGATTGGGGAATTTCAGTTCAACTTGAGCAGTCTATCACTCCAGGCGAGTCTGAATCTAACGTAGATGAATCTAATGGCTACATCTCATCAAGCATCGTATTCTCTGAGCCATCTAACCAATGGTTAACTGGAGTTGTTGATGAAATGTCTCCATACAATAACTTCCCGTTTTATAAAAATGCCTTTAACTGGATTCGTTCAGGCGGTAATGGAAAACCAGATTATACCAACGCGGAGGAGAATGACTTTGCTTTTAGTAAAGTTCCACTTGACCCACGTAGAAACTTCTCGAATATTATCGATAGTAAATGGGCTCCGTATGCATTAGCTGCTCGCTGGAGAACCAACAATACGGCTAAATTGCCTTCATTTGGTCCTGCATGGGATGGTGGTGTAGGTAGTTTAGGCAATGGCTTAGCGTCATCTGATAATATGCTTGCAGATTTGCATAGCGTTCAAGTGGTATTAACCCGTGATAAATCAAAGTGGAGTCGTTGTATTGTATTGGAGCTTGGTGAAGATAAATCACTAACAATTGGTAATGCCGATAAATTAGACTTGCGTCAATCTCCTTCAGTTGATAAAAATGGTCAGCCTGATGGAACTGGTAACAGCATGGGATGGTTCCCAGGCTATGCAGTAGATTTAGAAACAGGAGAGCGTTTAAATATTTTATTTGGAGAGGATTCATCACTTCCTGGTCAAAATGGAGATGATATGGTTTGGAATCCTACATCAACTATGCTGGATGCAGGAAGGCCTGTATTCGGTGGTAAACACTACATTTATGTAATGCGTGCTAAGAACTTTGTATTAGGCTCGGGTCCAACAGCTACTCGCTATAATGGCCCTCGTTATGATGGTTGTGCAGATTACTTTACACGTTTACAACCCACTCAAGCGCCAGGCATGCCAGCTGCTTATGTGTTACGTAAGCGTCAAGTGTTCTCGCAAGCAATGTATACTTCATTGGCCATGTTAAACAGCGGTTCTAAATTGGAAACCCCTTGGAACAACTTATTGCCAGGTGATGTAACCATCAACATCAACGTAAAACGCCCGTATGCTAACTTCACCGCAGATGGAACGACCTCAAATGATAGTATGCCGTTGTTCCGTTTCAATACAGACAACGTAGCTCCTACTGTAGGTAGCACAACTGTTGCTAAAAAGGCATTAGACAAAGTAAGTATTGTTCCAAATCCATACTATGCCTATTCTCAATATGAGGATCCAGGAAATCAGTTGGATAATAAAGTTAAAATTACAAACTTACCTCCAACCTGCTTAATTCAAATTTATACAATGGATGGAGTAGTTGTACGTACTATTCGCAAGGATGATCCTACAATTACTTTTATTAACTGGGATTTGAAAAATGATGCTAAAGTGCCCATTACTAGTGGTATTTACTTAATCCATATCAAATCGGATATATTAGGTGAAGAGCGCATTATAAAATGGTTTGGTATTATGAGACCTGTTGATTACGATACATTCTAAAAATTGAATAAAAATTCCGAGGGGTTTAAAAGCCCCTCGGATGATAAATTTAAAAGTAACAGACATGAGAAAATATATTTTACAATTAATGTCAATTTCAACGTTGTTTGCTGCTATGCAGGTAACGGCAGGTAATCCTGATCGTGCTGGTGGTGCCGGAGGAACACAGTTGTTGATCAATCCATATACACGTTCTGCTGGTATGATGGGAGCTAGCACAGCTTCAACCCGTGGAGTGGAAGCGTTTCAGTTTAATATTGCAGGTTTAGCTTACACGAATAAAACGGATATTTCTTTTTCACGTGTCACTTATCTTCAAGGAACTGACGTGTACATCAATAATATTTCACTAGCTCAATCATTAGGTTCGGGCAGTGTTTTAGGTTTGGCTATTAATCAGTTTGATTTTGGATCTATTCCAATTACCAGTGTTTCTCAGCCAGATGGTACGCTTGGTACATACTCTCCTCAAGTATTAAATATCTCTTTAGCTTATGCTAAAAAGTTTTCTAACAGTATTACTGGGGGATTAAATTTACGCATCATTTCTGAAGGTTTAACTAACGTTACAGCAAATGGTGTAGCTATTGATGCTGGTGTACAGTATCAAACTACTTTAGTGGCTAAGAAAAAGAGTATCAAAAAGGAAGACTTTCGCTTTGGCATTAGTATGCGTAACATTGGTCCAAATATGCAATACAGTGGTTCGGGTTTATCATTCCGCTCAATCAATCCTATAACTGGTGCTGATAGACGTGCATACATGGGATCTGAATCATTTAACTTGCCAGCGTTGGTTCACATTGGTGCTTCATACGATATGCGTTTAGATGCTAAATCAACCGATACTTATTACCATCGTTTAACTACTCACGGTAACTTTAATTACAACGCGTTCTCTTCAAACGTAACAACTATAGGTTTAGAGTATGCATTTAAAGAAACATTTATGTTACGTGGTGGATACGGTTACCAAGAAAATGGTACTTCATCAACTGATTATCGTTCGCAATATTACGGTGCTGCTGTTGGTGCTGGTGTTGCGTTACCAATTAGCAAGTCAGGTACACGCATGAACATTGATTATTCATATGCTCCAACTCGCGTATTTAATGGTATTCATAACATTACTCTTGCTATAGTTATCGATAGTAAAAAATAATTTTATATTTGCATATTGAACTAATTTAAGAAACGCTTCCTGCAAAGGAGGCGTTTCTTTCTTTTTAATAACTCGTAATAATTACCAATTTATATGGCACATATCAATCACGTATCAAAGGAAGGATTTGAAAAAATGCATAAAGATTTGCACGATATGAAATACGTGCAACGTCCATTTATTTCGAAACAAATTGCTGATGCCCGCGATAAGGGCGATTTAAGTGAAAATGCCGAATACCATGCTGCAAAAGAAGATCAAGGATTATTAGAAGGCCGTATTGCTATGCTGGAAGATTTGATTACACGTACCAGAATTATTGATGAATCAAAGCTTGATAACAGCAAGGTAATGATGTTAAGTAAGGTTACCGTATTAAATCACAACACGAAAAAGGAAATGGTTTACACCATGGTTTCTGACTCGGAAGCAGATTTCAAAACGGGTAAAATTTCTATAAAATCACCCATTGGATCGGGTTTTATGGGTAAAAAAGTAGGTGATGTGATTGAGGTTACTGCGCCTGCTGGGATCATAAAATTTGAAATTAAGGAAATTAATTTATAGGATTATGTCGACCATATTTTCTAAAATTTGTAGTGGCGAAATACCTTGTTACAAGGTTGCTGAAACCAACGATTTTTTAGCTTTTTTGGATGTGCGCCCGCTTACTGCTGGTCATACCTTAGTTATTCCCAAAAAAGAAATTGATTATATTTTTGATATTGACGATGAGCATTTTGTTGGATTACATTTGTTTGCTAAAATTGTAGCTAAAGCGATAAAAACGGCTGTGCCTTGCAAACGTATTGGAGTTGCCGTAATAGGCATAGAAGTCCCTCATGCGCACATTCATTTAGTACCCATGAATGCGATTGGGGATTTGAATTTTGAAAAGGATAGGGCTCAATTTTCACCCGAACAATTTGAGCAAATTGCCGCAGATATTAGAACTGCTTTAATCTAACAAAACGCCTTGAGTTAAAAGCTCAGGGCGTTTTTATTTTATCTGGATTTGCTGTCGCATAAGCTTTCCAGCTGTTTACTTTTTTGGTGCTATTTCCTTTACTACTTTTATTACTGGTACTTACGCCTCCAATACCATTTTGTAGGTAATGACAATATGCTGCCGCAAGACCATCAGTGGCATCTAAAAAATCAGGAGATTCTTTAAACTTTAAGATGTTTTGCAGCATAGCAGCAACCTGCTCTTTGCTTGCGTTTCCGTTACCTGTTATAGATTGTTTTATTTTTTTTGGAGAATATTCGTTAACCGTTAATTCACGGGTGATTGCTGCTGCAATAGCCACACCTTGGGCACGGCCAAGTTTTAGCATACTTTGCACGTTTTTGCCAAAAAAAGGAGCTTCAATAGCTAATTCATCAGGTGTGTATTGGTCGATTAGGGCGGTGGTACGCTCAAAAATGCGTTTTAATCTAATGCTGTGGTCATCGTATTTGTCTAATTTAACCACTCCCATACTTATTAAATGCACCTGTTTTTTTTCAATACCAATAATTCCGTAACCCATCACTACAGTGCCCGGATCAATGCCAAGAATTATTCTATCGTAATTTTTTATCTGCGCTAAGTTGCCCAAAGTTGTTATGTTTGAAAAATGGTTGAACCATCAACCCACGCAAGTTACAAAACGTATTGAAAGCTGAATCATCATATCTAAAAAAAATAATAACGCTGTTTAAGTTTGTGCTCCTGCCTGTAACTTTTGGCTTTATATTTTATAAGCTTTTTTATGCTTACAACATACAATCGTTGATCTATCAAATTAATGTGGTTTGGGATTTTAAGGCATTTATGTTGCTTACTTTAACCTTGTTGTTGATGTGCGCTAATTGGTTATTAGAAATTATTAAATGGCAATTATTGGTGCGTAAAAACGAAAATATATCGTTTAAAGAAGCAGCGCAAGGCGTATTATCCGGTGTGGCACTAAATATGATTACTCCAAACCAATTAGGCGATTTTGTGGGTCGTGTGATGCACTTAAAAAAGCTAGATAATATTCGCGGAACTTTAGTGACAGTTATTGGCCATACGGCCCAAGTTATTATGACTGCTGCGTTTGGTCTGTGTGCCTTTATTTGGTTTTTAGTACAACGAAACTATTTAACCATAACGCAAGCCAACATTTTGTATGCTATTTTATTTGTATTGGTGGTTTTTACGGTGGTGGCTTATTTAAATTTGGCACTCTTAAATAAGTTGCCTTTAAGTGTCAAAATAAAACCATACTTAAACGTGTTTAAACTATACTCCAGGAGTGAGTTGGTGCAAGTAATGAGTATCTCATTTTTGCGGTATATTATATTTTTAGTTCAGTACTATTGTTTGCTGCAGGTATTTGGCGTTAAGGTAGGTGTGGAGCAAAGCATTGCTTGTATATTGGCTACACTTTGTGCACAATCGTTTGTGCCAAGTTTTATTTTAGTTGAAGTAGGTATGCGCGGAGCTAGCGCAGTATGG
>Ga0078894_10003917_pt1 | contig 11332 bp, 13 predicted proteins | sample LauGreSu1BDMLBSD_2_FD_67506 | JGI IMG/M metagenome (GOLD analysis project Ga0078894, IMG submission 67506) | Freshwater lake microbial communities from Lake Michigan, USA - Su13.BD.MLB.SD (version 4) (version 4) | ecosystem: Environmental > Aquatic > Freshwater > Lake | place: Lake Michigan... | reverse complement strand
CCGGTTGACGATATCTTCATCCCGTTTGCGGCGACCAACTTCTACACCGCCGAGCGCAAGACTCATCGCCAATATGTGACTGCGCAAGAGTTTGAGCGCCGTGTCGATATCGGCATGTACCGTGATTTGGTGCTGGCCAGCTCGCCTGAGCCAGACTTCTCGAAAGCGTCCAAGGCCAACGACAAGATCGAAGGCAAGAAGTCGTCGCCGTACAACGAGGACGGTCTGCGTACCGTGTACGAGATCTCGCTGATGTGCGACATCGAAGGTGATGGTATGCGGCCGTACATCATCAGCATCGACGACAACATGCAGCGCGGCCTTAATCTGTACCGCAACTGGGATCCAAAGGACGAGAACTACGAAGAGCTGATGTGGATCGTGGAGTTCCCGATGATCCCGTGGCGTGGTGCCATGGCAATCGGCCTGACACACATGATCGGCGGTCTCACCGCTGCGGCAACCGGATCGCTACGTGCGCTGATGGACTCCGCTCACATCCAGAACATCCCGACAGCGCTGAAGTTGAAGGGTGGCCCAATGTCGCAAACGATCACGCTGCAGCCTACGCAGATCGCAGAGCTTGAAGGTGGCCCGATGCAGGACGACATCCGCAAGCTGGTGATGCCGCTGCCGTTCCCCGGCCCGAGCCCTACGCTGTTCCAGCTGCTGGGATTTCTTGTTGATGCCGGCCGTGGGGTAGTGCAGACATCGTTTGAGAGCTTGGCAGATCAAAACGCAAATGCTCCCGTGGGAACCACGCTGGCTCTGATCGAACAGGGCATGGTCGTGTTCTCCAGCATCCACGCACGCATGCACAACGCCATGGCCGAGAGCCTGAAGATCCTGCACAGGATCAACAGCAGCTACCTGACCGAGGAAGACATCAAGAAGGCTGGCGACTTTGAAGTCACGCCGGCCGACTTTGATGGCCCGGTTGACGTTGTTCCGGTATCCGACCCGCAGGTGTTCAGCGAGGCACAGAGGTTTGCGAAGGTGCAGGCAATCCTGCAGCGAGCAGACGCAAAACCGCAGCTGTACGACCCTCGCAAAGTCGAAGCAATGTTCCTGCGTCAGATGAAGCAAGATGAGGACATTCTGGTTAGCGGCGGCGAGATGGAGAATATGGATCCCGCCTCTGAGAACATGGCGGCGGTCATGGGTGCCCCTATTTTCGTACTGCCGACACAGAACCACATTGCTCACCTGATGGTGCATGTGCCGTTCACTATGTCGCCAGTGTTCGGTGCAAACCCGGCCAATGCGCCAGTGTTCGCCCCGGCGATGATCAAGCACCTGCGTGATCACGTTCTGCAGTATTACGTCACTGAGTCGCATCGCGCGGTGGACGACGCTACCAAGGACAAGCTGATCAAGCCAGACGACGCCAAAGAGCAGGCGCGATTGATCAACCTTGTGCAGGAAGAGGCCGAGCCGATTATGATGCGGGTGTCGCAGCTGATCGCGCACATGCAGTCAACGCTGCCGCAGATGCCGGCGCCGAATGCTCCGCCCGATACCAGTCTGGCTGTGGCCAACATCAACGCCACAGTGAAGCGCGAGGCGCTGCAGCAAGACGCACAGAAGGCTCAGCAGGCAGCTCAGATCAAGATGCAGGAGCTGCAGGCCGAGCAGGCGCAGCGAGCTCAGGATGCGCAGGCAGAGCAGATAAAGATCATGCAGCAGGAGCAGGCGCGCGCGCAGCTGGCACAGTACGAGCAGCAGCAGGAAAACATGCGCAAAGCCGAAGAGATGGCTACACGCGAGCGCATGAACACGGCCGACAACACGACCGCTCTTCAGCTGGCCGAGGCAGAAATCGAATCGGGCAACCGAGTAGCAGTAAGCACAGGGACTGGGATAAACCCGGGACCATAATCAGGAGAGTGACATGGCGAAGAAAGACGACAAACCAAAGGGCAAGGATGTGAAGATATCAGCTGACAACACATCGCAGCACAAGCGCTACGCGATGGGCATGTCAATCCCGCAAGGCAAGGGCGAAAAGAAATCACCCAAGTGATCAGCGAAAAAGTTTTGATGGCGCGGCTGGAGAAGCGACAGGCCGAGCTTGCAATGTCATCGCTCAGAAGCCCGGGGGATAAGTCGTCGTTCACGTTTGGCGCAGCAAGCGGAGTGCTGGCCGGGATCGACTACGCCCTCGCGGAAATTTTATCAATGATCAAAGAGGAAAGAGAAGGTGACAACGACCTGTGAAGATCGCGTCAGGCTCGATGGTGTTCCAGTAGTCGTGGAGCAGAATCAGGCAGGCGGTGCGATAGTAATGGCAAGGATCGAAAACACATTAACTGAACAAGCATTCCCAAAGGCAGACCCGGGCGTTATTCCGTTCGGTAGCCGCGTGCTGGTTCAGATCAGAAGCCCGAAGCTGAAATCGGCTGGCGGCATTATCTTTCACACTGAAACCAAAGAAACCGAGAAGTGGAACACGCAGGCCGGCAAGGTCATTGCGCTGGGTCCGCTCGCGTTCAAGAACCGCGACACGATGCAGCCATGGCCCGAAGGCAACTGGTGCCAGCCCGGCGAATACGTCCGCGTTCCCAAGTACGGCGGTGATCGGTGGGAAGTACAGCTGCCAGACAAGTCGTTCGCAATGTTCGTGATCTTCGCGGATCTCGACATCGTGGGCAAAGTAACCGGCGACCCGCTGGAAATGAAAGCGTTTCTCTAACACCTGAAGGAGGTGTCACATGGCAAATGAATTGATCGATGACAAAGATGACGACAAAGGCTCTCCCATTGAAGTGGTGGAAGGCAAGCAGCCGGGCAGTACGCTCTCGCTGAAAGACCGGCGGGATGACGACGACCATGACGACGATGCTGATGATCGCGTCACAAAGGCCGATGACGATGACGACAGTACCGACACGGATCGGGAAGAAATTCGTGAGCGTCGCCGGCAGGAAAAGAAAGACCGCAAACTGCGGCAGGAAGAAGCCAAGAACCGTTCGCAGAAGGAGCTGAAGTTCCTCCAGCAGCGCAACGAGCAGCTTGAGCGCCAGTTCTCGGCACTTGATCTGCGTCAGCGTCAGGGCGAGCTGACGGACATCGACAAGCACATTCAGGAGGCCGCGTACCGCTACCGGCAGGCCGAGCATGTGCATGCAGCCGCAATTACCGCCAACAACGGCCAAGATGCGACCGCAGCGATGCGATACCGCGATCAGGCCGCTGCCGACATCAGGCAGCTGCAGCAAGTAAAAGCGCAACAGGCTGCAGAGTTCCAGCGCGTGGCCCAAGCCGCCAATGCCCCGCCACAACCAGATATTCTGCCTCCTGAGCAGATAAAGCTGGCAAGAAAGTTCATTGAAAAGCACTCATGGTACGACCTGCAAGGCGGCGACGAAGACTCCAAGATCGTCAATGCCATCGACTCGTCCCTGATGGCCGAAGGCATGGATCCCGCTTCGTCAGAATACTGGAGCGAGATGGAATCCAGAATGAGGCGTCGTCTGCCAGAGAAATTCCAGCGCCAGCAATCGCGGAATGATCACGACGACGGCGATGACGACCGCCGGCCGGCGCGCACACCAACAGGTGGCCCACAGCTGTCTGGCGGCAGGGCATCCGGCGGCAGCTCAGGCAGGCAGCAGGTGTACATCAGCCCAGAGCGCAAGCAGGCGATGATTGATGCAAATGTTTGGGATGACGCCAAGCTGCGCGAGAAGTACATCCGCAAGTACATGGAATACGACAAGGCCAACGGCTCGCGCCGATAAACCACTTGCATCAGCTTTTTCACACTGGTAAATATAAACAATCGCTGTAGGAGCGACCATGACTGACATACGTAGCAAGAAATCCGTCGGCAAGACCCGGGAAGATCGCAAAGTGGGTGACCGTAACGTCACTGAGAGCCGCGAACTGACCGAGGGTGATCGGGTTGAGATGTTCAGACAAAGTTTTTTTCAGTCCGCATTGCCGGACTTGCCGAAGATCCCGGGTTACCACACCTGTTGGTTGACCACGACGAATCCACGGGACTCACTCGCAGGGCGCTTGCGCCTCGGGTACGAGCCCATCAAGCCGGAAGAAGTTCCCGGCTGGGAATACGCCACTCAGAAGACTGGCGACTACGTGGGCATGATAGGTGTAAATGAGATGCTGGCGTTCAAGCTGCCCGAAGACTTGTACAAACTGTACATGAGAGAGGCGCACCATGACGCACCGCTACGTGAAGAACAGAAGCTGCGGGACACCGCAGAGGCTATTGCTCACGAAGCTGAGAAAAAAGGCGCTCGGTTGCAAAAGGGTGAAGGCTTGGCTGACATTGTGGATGAGCGTGACGCAGAGTTTGAAGTTTAACTCGCGCCATAAACTTATTCATTAAGCTAAGGAGAAACGCATTATGTCCGCGACAAATGCACCCTTCGGCTTTCGTCCCTCCTACCATCCAAGTGGTCAGATGCGTCCGAAAGCCTACACTATCGCCAGCACCTACGCTGCGAACATCTTCCAAGGTGATCCAGTTAAGCTGGTTGACGCTGGTACTGTTCAGCTCGGCACATCTGATGGCACGCGCTCTGGCACTGTTGACGGCATTTTGCTGCTCGGCGTGTTTGCTGGTTGCCAGTACATCGACTCGCTGGGCAAGCCCACCCTGACCCCGTTCTGGCCCACCGGCACCACTGCAACTGACATCGTTGCATGGGTGTACGACGATCCTGAGACGATCTTCCAAGTTCAGTACAACAACCCTTCGTCTGGCACCACCGTGCAGACAGCTGTAGGCGAAGAGTGCGACTGGACTGTGGCGTCGCCGGGCGGATCCACTGCAACTGGCTTGAGCAACACCTATCTGACTGCGATCCAAGCAACATCGGGTCAGTTCCAGATTACTGGGTGGGCTCTTAACATCAACGACGCATTGACTGACGCTTACATTGTGGCGACTGTTCGTATCAACGAACATCACTACAAAGCTGCCGTCAACTCAATCTAAGGGGGTCTGACAAATGGCTACTCCAATGCGCAGTACGGACTTCCGGGCGGTAGTTGAGCCCATCCTGAATGAAACCTTCGACGGCGTGTACGACCAACGCGCCGACGAGTGGAAGCAAGTTTTCAACGAGCAGAAAGGCATCCCGCGCTCTTACCACGAAGAACCCGTTCTTTTTGGTTTTGGTGCGGCTCCTGAGCTGCCAGACGGCATGCCTGTCACTTACCAAAGTGGCGGCATTCTGTTCATCCAGCGTTACCTCTACCGCGTGTATGGCCTTGCCTTCGCGCTGACCAAGGTGCTGGTAGAAGACGGCGACCACATCCGCATGGGTCAGACCTACGCCAAGCATTTGGCGCAGTCGCTGATCGAAACGAAAGAAACGCTGTGCGCGAACATTCTGAACCGCGCCTTCACCTCTGGTTATACCGGCGGTGACGGTGTAGTGCTGAACAGCGCATCGCACCCGCTGGCCAACGGCCTTACGGCCAGCAACGTGCTGTCCACTGCAGCGGCTCTGTCCCAGACCTCTCTGGAACAGATGCTGATCCAGATCCGCAACGCTGTTGACAACAACGGCAAGCGTATCCGCCTCACCCCGCAGCAGATCGTCACCGGCCCAAGCAACGTGTTCCAAGCAGAAGTTTTGCTGAAGAGTGCTTTGCGCGCCGGCAGTGCCGACAACGACATCAACCCCATCAAGTCGATGGGTATGCTGCCGAAGGGTCAGGCGAACCTGTCACGTATCACTTCCACCACCGCATGGTGGGTACAGTGCGATGTGCCAGATGGCCTGAAGCTGATGATGCGTCGCAGCCTTGAGAAGAGCATGGAAGGTGATTTCGAAACCGACTCCATGCGCTACAAGGCCACCGAGCGTTACATCCCGGGCTGGACGGATTGGCGCGACCTGTGGGGCACGCCGGGCTTGTAGTAATAAAAAGAGGGGGGCTTCGGCTCCCCTCTTTGTTGTTCCGGGATAACCCGCGTATCTGACAGCCCCGGCTGACGACATGCAGACAGATACGCCCAACTCGCATGTGAGGAATTTCTAATGGCTTCAACTACTTTTTCCGGCCCAGTTACGTCAACCAATGGTTTTATCGGTGCTTTAACCGGCAATGTAACAGGCAACATCGCAGGTTCAGGCAGCATCACTCACGCTACCACCGCCGCAATTAACGCTACAGCAACTGCCACGGCAGCGGAAGTAGCAACCGGCTATATCACTTCTACCTCTGCCGCAGCAACCGCCATCACTCTGCCTACAGGCACGTTGTTGGGCGCAGCTCTTGGTGCGGTTCAAGGTACAGTCTTTGACCTTTACATAGACAACACTGCCGGTGCTAACACGGTAACAATTGCAGTAGCGGTAAACGGTATCTTGTCCACCGCCGCTGCCGACACTGCTGGTAGCTTTGGCGACCTGACTGTTGCTTCTGGTGTAACTGGACTGGCCCGCTTTACACTTATGTTTTCGAGCGCAACGGCTTACGTGTTCACACGTACTGCTTGAATATTTACCGGAGGGTACGCCCTCCGGTTTTTAAACCAACGCTGGAGAGATAAACATGGCTGATGCAGTAGCGTCGCAAACGATCCTTGACGGTGAACGGTTGTTCATCGGCAAATTTACAAACATTTCTGATGGCACCGGCGAAACCGCCGTTGTCAAAGTTGATGTCTCTACGCTGAACCCCAGTGCTTCCGGCAACGCATGTAACGGCGTCAAGATCAACAAAATCTGGATGGCGGCTCATGGCATGGAAGTTCGTATCCTCTGGGACGCGGACGTTAATGTGCTGGCATGGCAGGTTACATCTAACGGCCCGTATTTGATGGATTTCTCCTCGTTCGGCGGCATCAGCAACAATTCGGGTACAGGCCGCAATGGAGACATTGCTTTCAGCACCCACGATGCTACTGCTGGAGACGCGTACACCATCATCCTTGAGTGCATCAAAACCTACGCCTGACGGAGACGATCATGGGCTGCAAATACGTTAAAGAGTTTGAGTTTGGTCCAAGCAAAGTGCCGGTGAAAGCATACATGCGCGGTGGAGCGGTGCGCAAAGCGGCATCCAAGGCTGAAGGCGGGGCCAAAGAATCCAAATCCATGATGAAAAAAGAAATTGCTTTCATGGAGAAAAAGGGTGCCCCAAAGGCCATGATCAAGCATGAGAAGAAGGAGATGGCCTCCAGCAAGAAAGATGGCTACGCTTGTGGCGGGAGTGCTGCCATGAAGCGCGGTGGCAAAACAAAGAAGTCGCCAGCCAAGAAGAGATCGGCGGCAAAAGAGCCAAAGCTGACTTCGCAAGAGCGGCAGATGGCTGAAGGCATTCTGTCCCAGATGGCTGCTCAGGCTCAACAGACTGGTCGCATGCCGGGCATGCCGGCCGGCGGCGTAGGTGGGAATGCAAGAGGGTTTCCCCCAGCTCCGCAAGATCCGATGATTCCGCAGCAGGCACCGATGATGAAGCGTGGCGGAAGCAAGAAGTAACGGGTAACATCACACAGTGTAATACCGGGTGTGCTGAATCAGCCGCCGAGCCCTGACTTATAGGAATCGACGATGGCAACATCCGGCACGATCAGCGCCACTACGTTCAACACTCGGCGTGTCATCGACACGGCGTTCCGGCGTTGTGGGATTGTGGCGCAGAAGATCACTGCTGAGATGCAGAACTACGCACGCGATGCGCTATACCTGCTGCTGTCGGATCTCGCCAACAGCAAGCCACCGAGCTGGTGTATCGAAAAGATACTCCTCCCGATGTACGAGAACCAGCCGATAGTCACGCTGCCGGCCGGCACGGTCGGTGTGCTCAACCTCCTGTACCGAACCCAGACCGAAGTCACCGGCACTGTCACGACCGGGGCCAGCACCTACACCGTACAATTCGCTCAAGCCACGCAAGTCGCCACTGTCGGTATCAACTGGGGGATCGCATCCACAGGCCTCACGTTCGCCGTTTCGACCAATGGCGCCACATGGACCACCGCTGGCACCGACAGCTACACAGCGGCCTCTGGCGAGACTGTGTGGAGCGATATCAGCCAGCCGATGCCGTTCCTGTACTTCCGCATCACATCAGTCGGCACTCTCACGTACAACGACATCGTGCTGGCCAACAACCCAAATGAAATCCCACTGGGCGTTTTGAACCGCGATCAGTACGCCAACCAGAGCAACAAGATCTTCCCGGGCCGTCCGAACAGCTACTGGTTCCAGCGTGATCTGCCGATGCCCGTGCTCAACCTCTGGCCGGCACCGAACGAGGCCGCTGAGGTCGCTGTGCTGGTCTGCTGGCGTCATCGGCATGTCATGGACGTAGGTACGCTTGCCCAATCGATCGAAGTGCCACAGCGATGGCTGGAGGCGGTCACAGCGCAGCTTGCTGTGCAGGTCGGCAGAGAAACTCCAGAGGCAGATCCGGCGCGCATGCAGATCAACGAAAACTGGGCACCACTCGCTATGCAGAAAGCGCGAGATGGCGACAACGACGGATCTCCTTCGTTCTACCAGCCAATGATTATGTATTACACAAGGTAACCATGACCACCTTCCTCGACACAACAGGTAACGCCACGCTTGGCATAGGCTTGTGCGCACGCTGCAGCCGGAAGATGCCGCTGGGAGATCTGTCGCCCGATCCGAACGCGCCCGGCCTGATGGTTTGTGTAGCGGACAAAGATGACTACGACCCGTACCGACTTGCACCGCGTGCGCCAGATCAAATCGTTCTTCCGTTTGTTCGCCCTGACACCAGTCTGGACAATTGATCTATAAACTTGAAAACGTGAGCTAACCGACATGGCACAAGCAGGCTACACCGCAATCCAGCTATACTACAGCTCCACTGCTGCCGCTGCCCCGCTCGCTGCGAATCTTGCTGCAGGCGAGCTGGCGATCAACACCGCTGACGGGATCCTGTATTACGAAGACAGCAGCGGCGTAGTGAAGAAAATCGCGCAGACTGTCACTCCGGTGGCAAACGGCGGCACAGGTCAAACCACGTACCTGAATGGCGAGTTGCTAATTGGTAACACCACTGGCAACACGCTCACGAAGTCTACGCTCACCGCCGGGACCGGCGTGACGATCGCGAACAGCGCAGGGTCGATCACCATTTCAGCAACAGGTAGTGGCGGCAGCGTTACCTCCGTTGGGCAGACGTTCACAGGCGGCTTGATCTCTGTTTCCGGCTCTCCTGTCACTGGCGCAGGCACGCTTGCCCTCACCGTCGCTGGCACCTCTGGCGGCATTCCGTATTTTTCAGGAGCGGCAACATGGGCCTCTTCTGGCGTCCTTGCTGCAAACTCGCTGGTAGTTGGTGGTGGCGCTGCTGTTGCTCCTTCTACGGTCACGACCGGCACCGGAGTTGTAACCGCCCTTGGAGTGAACACCGGCACCGCAGGCGCGTTTGTAGTCAACGGTGGTGCGCTTGGCACCCCTACTAGCGGAACCCTGACCAACGCTACGGGTTTGCCGCTTACGACGGGTGTAACCGGCATCCTCCCTGTGGCAAACGGCGGTACGGGGATAACCGCCGCTGGTACTGCCGGCAACGTCCTGACTAGTAACGGCACAACGTGGGCATCGTCTGCACCTGCGGCAGGTGGAATCACCTACACCGTCACAAAAACAACTACCTACACGGCTGTTGCCAATGACGGTGTTCTGACCGACACCACTGGCGGCGCGTTCACGGTCAATTTGCCAGCCTCTCCGGCTAACGGAGATCAAGTCATTATTGCTGATGCGGGTGGAACTTGGGGTACAAACAATCTAACGGTTGGGCGTAACGGCAACAACATTGCGGATGTAGCGCAGGACTTGGTTTGTGATATTAGCGGTGTATCTGTTCAGTTTGTATACAACAGTTCTGGAACAGCCACTTGGGAAGTCTACGCTCAGGTGGGTGGCAATGGCGGTACTGCTGTAACGCTGGATGCGGTTCAGACGCTGACGAACAAGACCATCAACTTAACCTCTAACACGCTTGTAGCGACCTCTGCACAAATGGCGGCAGCGGTAACAGATGAGACAGGCTCAGGGGCTTTGGTATTTGCAACAAGTCCTACTTTAGTTACTCCGGCTTTGGGTACGCCATCCGCTTTGGTACTTACCAACGCCTCTGGAACCGTCACAAACTTGACGCTTGTTACTCCCGTTCTCGGCACACCTACATCTGGCAACCTCTCCAACACAACGGCAGACGGCACAAACGCCGTAGGCTTTAAGAGCGTCCCAGCAGTCGGAACCAAGACGGCCAGCTACACACTAGCCGTGGGCGATGTTGGTAAGTACGTTCAACTAGGCGCAAGCGGCGCGATCGTTATCCCAGACGCAACCTTTTCTGAGGGCAACGCGATTACCCTGTTCAACAATACAGCCTCTACTGCCACCATCACTTGCAGTATCACCACAGCCTATATCGCAGGGACTTTCACTGACAAGGCGACCATGACCCTTGCTGCTGCTGGTGTTGCGACTATCCTGTTTATATCTGGAACAACGTGTGTCGTTGCGGGGAACGTGACCTAATGGCTAATAACCAACAACTGTTAATGGGCGAAGGTGCAGGTGGTGCGCCAGTCGTCTACGTTGAGGATGTGTTCTCGACTTATCTGTATACGGGTAACGGCTCTACACAGACGATTACCAACGGCATTGACCTGTCTACGAAGGGTGGGTTGGTGTGGTTCAAGGCGCGCGATACAGCAACCAACCACAATCTTATAGACAGCATAAGGGGCATAAACAAATATGTAGTATCAAATAACACTACCGCCGAAGCCACGAATGGTGTCGGTTATGGTATTGCAAGTTTCAATACGACCGGATTTTCGCTAGACCCGCCTTGGACATCAAGCACCAATACGACTAGCACTAACTACGTCTCATGGACATTCCGCAAGCAGCCGAAGTTCTTTGATATTGTGACTTGGACTGGAGATGGCAATACAAGCAAGACCATTACGCATAGTCTTGGTTCAGTGCCGGGCTGTATCATTACAAAAATGACCAGCGGAGTTAACAATTGGCAGACATATCATCGTAGTCTTGGAAACACTCAAGCTGTTCAGTTAAACCTTACTAACGGAGCGTCAACAAATACTGGTTTTTGGAACAACACAAGTCCAACTTCAACAGAGTTTACGGTTGGCACGGTTGAAAACGCTTCCGGCGAAAACTACGTCGCCTACCTATTCGCCCATGACGCAGGCGGCTTTGGTCTGGCTGGTACGGACAATGTGATTTCGTGTGGGAGTTACGCGGGGGCAGGCTCTCCCTATACGGGCGGCTCAGAAGTTACGCTTGGATATGAACCGCAATGGGTTCTTATTAAGTCCGCTGACAACGCAACT
>Ga0078894_10003916_pt1 | contig 11333 bp, 9 predicted proteins | sample LauGreSu1BDMLBSD_2_FD_67506 | JGI IMG/M metagenome (GOLD analysis project Ga0078894, IMG submission 67506) | Freshwater lake microbial communities from Lake Michigan, USA - Su13.BD.MLB.SD (version 4) (version 4) | ecosystem: Environmental > Aquatic > Freshwater > Lake | place: Lake Michigan, USA... | reverse complement strand
TCAACAGTTCCCGCCTCAAGTTCCTCTTCGCCTCCGGTCCGATCTAGCCATCGGACACCCGTTTCCTGCTTCCACCACCGTTTACCCCAGGTCCCGTAAGCACCCACCCGATCCGGATTCCAGGCTCCGCTCCCCGCTCCGCTCCCGACCCTTCCGCTTCCCTTGACCGCTGCCCTCCCCTTCGACAGCCCCGCCGCCGCTGAAACCCCGGCGTTTCCCGCCCATCTGCCCCGCCGCCCGCTGCGGGTGGCAATCCTCGGGGCCACCGGCGCCGTGGGTCAGGAGCTGTTGGCCCTGCTGGCCGAACGTCGCTTCCCGATCGCCGAGCTGATCCCGCTGGCATCGCCCCGCTCCGCGGGGCAGCCCTTGGCCTGGCAGGGGGAGACGCTGGAGGTGCGCCCCGTGGAGGCGGCGGCCTTCGAAGGGATCGATCTGGTGCTGGCCTCCGCCGGCGGTTCCACGTCCCGCCTATGGGCGCCTGTGGCAGTGGCCGCCGGGGCGCTGGTGATCGATAACTCCAGCGCCTTTCGCCTTGATCCCGAGGTGCCCCTGGTGGTGCCGGAGGTGAACCCCCAAGCGGCCTTTGCGCACCACGGCATCATTGCCAACCCCAACTGCACCACGATCCTGCTGAGCGTGGCCCTGGCCCCGCTGGCGGCCCGGTGCCCGCTGCGGCGGGTGGTGGTGAGCACCTATCAGTCCGCCAGTGGTGCCGGTGCCCGGGCGATGGAGGAGCTGCGCGTGCTTAGCCGCACCGTTCTGGAGGGGGGTACTCCGGTGAGCGAGGTGCTCCCCCACTCCCTGGCCTTCAACCTTTTCCTGCACAACTCTCCGCTGCAGCCCAACGGCTATTGCGAGGAGGAGCTGAAGATGCTGCACGAAACGCGCAAAATCCTCGATCTGCCCAATCTCCGCCTCACGGCCACGTGTGTGAGGGTGCCGGTGCTGCGCGCCCACTCCGAGGCAGTGAATATTGAGTTCGAAGAGCCCTTCCCGGTGGAAGAGGCCCGCCGCATTCTGGCCAGTGCCCCCGGTGTCGAGCTGATCGACGACTGGCAGGCCCAGCGCTTCCCGATGCCCACCGATGTCACGGGCCGGGATCCGGTGGCCGTGGGCCGCATCCGCCAAGACCTGAGCGAGCCCAGGGCCCTCGAGCTCTGGCTCTGCGGCGACCAGATCCGCAAGGGGGCCGCCCTCAACGCCATCCAGATCGCCGAGCTGCTGCACCAGGCTCCCGCCGATCCGGCCGCCTCCCCGGCGGGAGGTGCCGCTTGAGCCGGGTTTCCCTGCCCGTTCCCTTCGGCCGTGTGGTCACCGCGATGGTGACCCCCTTTGCCGCCGACGGTTCGGTGGAGCTCGACCTAGCAGCACGCCTCGCCGATCACCTGGTGGGGCATGGCTCCGATGGCCTGGTGCTCTGCGGCACCACCGGTGAATCCCCCACCCTCAGTTGGGAGGAGCAGCATCGGCTGTTCCGTGCGGTGCGGGAGGCGGTGGGCGACCGGGCCTTCCTATTGGCCGGCAGCGGCAGCAATTGCACCGCCGAGGCGGTGGAGGCCACCGCCGCCTCGGCCGCCCTGGGTGCCGATGGGGCCCTGGTGGTGGTGCCGTACTACAACCGCCCGCCCCAGGAGGGACTGGAGGCCCATTTCCGCGCCATCGCCGCGGCCGCTCCGGAGATGCCGCTGATGCTCTACAACATTCCTGGACGCACCGGCTGCAGTCTCCAGCCAGAGACCACCGCCCGCCTGCTCGATCTGCCCAACGTCATCAGCTACAAGGCCGCCAGCGGTACCCCGGAGGAAGTCAGCCAGCTGCGGGCGCTCTGCGGCGACCGTCTCGCCGTCTACAGCGGCGACGACTCCCTCACCCTGCCGATGCTGGCGGTGGGCGCGGTGGGCGTGGTCAGCGTGGCCAGCCACCTGGCGGGCCCCCAGATCCAGGCGATGGTGGCTGCCTTCCTGAGCGGCGACACCGGCACCGCCCTGACGCTCCACGAGCAGCTTCTGCCCCTGTGCAAGGGGCTGTTTTGCACCACAAGTCCGATCCCCGTGAAGGCCGCCCTGGAGCTCGAAGGCTGGCCGGTCGGTGCCCCCCGTCTTCCCCTCATTGCCGCCGATCACGACGTGCGCCAACGCCTCAGCGCCATCCTCGCCGCCCTGCGTCCTACCTGACGCCAAGGCTTGCGTCCATCCAGATTCCATTCCCTCACGTCTCTTTTCCCTTCCTAAATGAACAGTCCGAACGGTCAGAACGGTTCCACGAAGTCAGTCACAAAATCCACCGTGAAAACAGCTGCCACCCCCTCCCGCTCCCCCCAGGAGCCCTGCCTGCGGGTGATCCCTCTGGGGGGTCTCCATGAAATTGGCAAAAATACATGCGTCTTTGAATATGGCGACGACCTGATGCTCGTCGATGCCGGCCTTGCCTTCCCCAGCGATGGCATGCACGGCGTCAACGTAGTGCTCCCCGATACCGCCTATCTGCGCGAGAACCAGAAGCGGATCCGCGGCATGATCGTCACCCATGGGCACGAGGATCACATCGGTGGAATCCCTTACCACCTGCGTCACTTCAATATCCCTGTCATTTATGGCCCGCGCCTGGCCATGTCGATGCTGCAGGGCAAGATGGAGGAAGCAGGCGTCACCGATCGCACCACCATCCAGACGGTGAGCCCCCGGGATGTGGTCAAGGTGGGTCAGCATTTCTCGGTGGAGTTCATCCGGAATACCCACTCAATCTCCGATAGCTTCTCTCTGGCGATCACCACGCCGGTGGGAGTGGTTGTGTTCACTGGAGACTTCAAGTTTGACCATACGCCGGTGGATGGCGAGAAATTCGATATTCAGCGTCTGGCCCACTACGGCGAGCAGGGGGTTCTCTGCCTGTTCTCCGATTCCACCAATGCCGAGCTGCCAGGCTTCACGCCGCCGGAGCGCTCCGTGTTCCCCAATCTCGACCGCCACATCGCCAATGCGGAGGGTCGGGTGATTCTCACCACGTTCGCCAGCTCCACCCAGCGAGTGGCGATGATCCTGGAGCTGGCGATGAAGCACGGTCGCAAGGTGGCCCTGCTGGGTCGCTCGATGCTCAACGTGATCGCCAAGGCGCGCGAGCTCGGCTACATGCACTGCCCCGACGATCTGTTCGTGCCAATCAAGCAGATTCGCGATCTGCCCGACCGGGAAACCCTGCTGCTGATGACCGGCAGCCAGGGCGAACCGCTCGCCGCCCTCAGCCGCATCTCCCGCGCCGAACACCCGCAGGTGCAGGTGAAGACCAGCGACACGATCATCTTCTCTGCCAGCCCGATTCCCGGAAACACGATCTCCGTGGTCAACACCATCGATCGCCTGATGATGCTCGGCGCCAAGGTGGTCTACGGCAAGGGTGAAGGTATCCACGTCTCCGGCCATGGCAGCCAGGAGGATCAGAAGCTCATGCTCGCCATCACCAGGCCGAAGTTCTTCGTGCCCGTGCACGGGGAGCACCGCATGCTCGTGGCCCACTCCCGCACCGGCCACTCGATGGGTATCCCCGCCGACCACACCCTGATTATCGATAACGGGGATGTGGTGGAACTCACCCCCGATTCCCTACGCAAAGGTGATCCCGTGAAGGCGGGTATCGAGCTGCTCGATGGCTCGCGCACCGGCATCATCGACGCCCGCGTGCTCAAGGAGCGTCAGCAATTGGCGGAGGATGGTGTGATCACCCTGCTGTGCACGATCAGCGGCGATGGGGCCATGACCGCCCCTCCCCGGGTGCACCTGCGCGGCGTCGTCACCACGGCCGATGCCCGCAAGCTCTCGATCTGGTCGGAGCGGGAGATCGGCTGGGTGCTCGAGAACCGCTGGAATCAGCTCGCCCGCAACACCGGCGGCAAGGCTCCCGAGATCGACTGGGTGGGTGTGCAGCGCGAGGTGGAGCTGGGTCTGCAGCGTCGTCTCCGCCGCGAGCTCCAGGTGGACCCCCTGGTCATCTGCCTGGTGCAACCCATGCCCGCCGGCACCCCGGCCTACGAAGGCCGGGCCCAGGCCGAGCCCGACAGCCGCCCGGCGCCCCGCGTGCGGCGCGATGTTGGAAGGGACGCCGGCCGCGATGCGGGTCGGGATCCGGCGGCTGGCCGCCCGCCCGCCCCGGTGCCGGTGGGAGCGCGGACGGCCAGCACCGTGCGCGAGCCGGTGCAGGAACTCGAGCCGGCTGGCCGCACCCGCCGCCGTCGCTCCGCCGCCAGCTGAGTGTCTGCCCCCAGCTGATTGATCGCCGCCGCAGGGGATTCTCAGAGTCCCCCGGTGGCGGTCGCTCAGGCGGCCGTGCTCCCTGGGTTCTCCCCTGCGGGGCTCCCTGGTGCCATCTCTTCGGCGATCAGAGAATCTCCACCCGCAGCAGGCCCTGCCGGAGCTCGGCATCCTCGGCCAGAAAGTCTTCCCCTGGCGATCCAATGTCCTCGGGTTCGGTGCGTCGCTCTTCCACCGGGGAAGCCACCGCCTGACTCTCCTCGTTGGGGATGGGGCTCTGGGGCACTTGGGGGGCGCTGGCGAGTGCAGCCGTCTCCCGCAGCTCGATCTCCTCAGCGAGGCTGGGGTCGGCTTGATGCACCTCGATCAGCTCGGGTTCATCGATTACCTCGGCCTCCAGCGCCTCGCGGAGAGGCGTGCTCGGCTCCCAGTTGGCGCTCGTCGGGAAGGAGGCCGCCGCAGGAGCCGGTGCGGGTTCCGAAGGGGCGCTGCCGCTCTCCAGCCAGGGCATCACCGGTGCGGCGGCTCGGGGCGGCGCTGCCTCCTCCAGCAGTCGCTCCTCCTGTGCTGTCTCCTTTGGCACCGCAGGAATCAGGGCCTGCACCGATTCATGCAGGCTGGGCCCGATGTCCTCCTGCAGCGAAGGGGCTCCGACGGGCTGGGGCAGGTCTTCCGGGCTGAGGGGAGCCTGGGGAGGCGCCCCGGGCGCGGGTTGCGCGAGCGGTATGGCGGCAGTTGGGCTAATTGCGGGCGGCGGAGGCAGTTCGCATTGCTGAAGACCCTGGGCTGCGATCTGGCGCAGGGAGGCCTCCGCCTTGCTCTCGTGGACGGCGCGGTACAAATCCTCCGCCGCATCGCGTTCGCCGAATCCGTACAGATAGCTGTGGGCCATCAGCAGCTGTAGCCGCTGGCGGAGCCCAACATCCTCTGGCGCGAGCTGGCTGAGCAGCCTGCCGCCCTGGTCGATCACGACGGGCCAGCGATCTTGGCAGTAGGCCGTTTCGATGGCCACATACCGCTCGGTGGGATCGCCCGTTTCGGCGAACTCAGCCATGGAGGTTTGGAGGAATCAAAACCAGTGTGCTGCGTTCCCAGCGCAGTTGCCATCCATTGCCCACGTCCATTCGCCCCGGCCCCCCGTTCGACGCCAGCCTGGCCAGCAACTGCGCCAGCGATTCGCTGGCCAGGGGCTCGCCCCGTAGACGTGTGAGCCAGGCCTGGAGCAGGCGCCCCTGGCTCGCCGGGGCCAGGGCGGTGAGGCGAGGGCGTGCCAGCGCTGCCACCGCCGGCCCCTCCACGGGCTGCGACACAACCTCCAGCGCCAGCGCCAGCAGCTCCTCCTCCGCCTCCAGCTCCTCCCCCCACCGCTCCGCCAGGGCGCTGATGCGTCGGCCGGCTCCCGGGTGTAGCGCCTCCAACACGGGCAGCACCTCCGCCCGGATCCGGTTGCGGGCGAAGCGGGGGTCCGCGTTGCCCGGGTCGAGCCACACCGGCAGACCGAGGTCTCTGCAGATGCGTGCCGTGTCTGCCCGGCTGAAGGCCAGCAGGGGCCGCACCAGTCGAGGTGCCCCTGGCTCGGCCCCCAGGGAACGGCTGGCCCGGGGGGTGGTCAGGCCGCGGCGGTCGCTGCCGCGGGCGAGGTTGAACAGCATCGTTTCGGCTCGGTCGCTCGCGGTGTGGCCCGTGAGCACATGCCCGCAGCCGAGCTGGCGCGCTTGTCGCTCCAGGCAGGCGTAGCGCCAGAGGCGTGCCTGGGCCTCGCCGGCGGGGGCGGGGTCGGCCCGCTCGAGCCGGATCTCCAGCCCCTCGCCCGCGGCCCAGGCTGCCAGCGCCGCAGCCTGCTCGGCCGACTCGGGACGCCAGCGATGGTCGCCGTGCCAGAGGTGGAGCCGCCAGCCGTGGTGACGCCTGAGCCCCAGCAGCAGCCCCGTCAGGGCCATCGAATCCTGACCGCCGGAGACCGCCAACAGCAGGGGGGCCTCCGCCGGCAGCAGGGCTGGACGCCGCCGCAGCCAGCGGTGCAGGCGGAGGTGGGCGGGGCTCCAGGCCGAGGCCCCGGATGGGAGAATCACGTCTGCTTCCCCGGCCGTCGTCATGTCGCGTCTCTCCAGCCTGCCTTCCGCCCTGCAGCGCAAGATTGCGGAGCGTCGCTTGCTCAAGGTGATCGCCGGCCTCACCAACTTCGATGTCGTCTCGGTGGAGCGCATCGCGCGGGCCGCGGCAGCCGGCGGGGCTGACCTGATCGACATCGCCTGCGATCCAGAGTTGGTGGCCCGCGTGGCCGCAGTCGCCCCGGGGCTGCCGATCTGCGTGTCGGCCGTGGATCCGGATCTCTTCCCCGCTGCGGTGGCGGCCGGGGCCAGCGTGGTGGAGATCGGCAACTTCGACGCCTTCTACCCTCTCGGCCGCGTTTTCGGGGCTGAGGAGGTGCTCGCCCTCACCCGTCGCACCCGGTCCCTTCTGCCCGCGGTCACGCTGTCGGTCACGGTGCCGCATGTGCTGCCCCTCGATGCCCAGGAGCAGCTGGCCGCCGATCTCGAGGCCGCCGGAGCCGACCTGATCCAAACCGAGGGCGGCACCTCCGCCCGGCCGGTGAGCGCTGGCACCCTCGGCCTGATTGAGAAGGCCGCCCCCACTTTGGCCGCCGCCCACGCGATCAGCCGCGCCGTGTCCTTGCCGGTGCTCTGTGCCTCCGGCCTCTCGGCCGTCACCGCGCCGCTGGCGATTGCCGCCGGCGCCCATGGTGTCGGGGTCGGATCGGCCGTGAACCGCCTCCACGACGAACTGGCCATGGTGGCCGTGGTGCGGGGGCTGCGCCTGGCCCTCGAGGCCGCCCCGGCGGGAGCCGCCGCCGCTCTGGAGGGCTTCCGGGCCGGCTGACCCCCTGGTGGGTTGTCCGCCCCAGGGGCTCTGCTTACCCTGGGGCGGTCTTGAACTCCTTCCAATGGCCAACAGTCTGGTCTGGCTGCTTCAGTGGCCGATCCGGGCGCTGATCCTGCTCCTGGTCTCGCGCCTGCCCCTGGGGGTGGAGATGGCGAGTTTTCCGATCGCCCTGGTCTCCGCCGTCGTTATCGGCCTGCTCGGCACCCTGCTGATCTGGCCCCTGAAGTTCATCCTGGCTCCGATCTGGGCGATCACCTCCCTGGGTGGCCTGATCAGCCCGGTGTCCTTCCTGTTCAACTGGCTGATTACGATCATCCTCTTCGGCCTCGCAGCCTGGCTGATCCAGGGCTTCCGCCTGCGCAACGGCCTGATGAGCGCCGTGCTCGGCGGCCTCGTCTACAGCGTGCTCAGCACGATCGTGCTGCAACTGCTCGGCCTCGATGTGCCGCTCACCCGGGCCATGGCGATGCTCAGCAGCGGGGTCGCCTGATCCTGCTGGCGTGATCCCGCCGGCCTGACCTGATCCCGGTAAGCCCTTGCCGGGGTTCCCTCCCCGCGGATCTCCGCGGGGAGGCTTCACAATGGGTTGATGTCCTTCCAGCTACAGGCCCCGTACGTCCCCAGCGGCGACCAGCCCACCGCCATCGAGTCCCTCGTGCGCGGGGTCGAGGCGGGCGAGCGCTATCAGACCCTGCTGGGCGCCACGGGTACGGGCAAAACTTTCTCGATCGCCAATGTGATCGCTCGCACCGGTCGCCCGGCCCTGGTGCTGGCGCACAACAAAACTCTGGCGGCCCAACTTTGCAATGAACTGCGCGAGTTCTTCCCGAACAACGCCGTCGAATATTTCATTTCCTATTACGACTACTACCAGCCCGAGGCCTATGTGCCGGTCTCGGATACCTACATCGCCAAGACCGCGTCGATCAACGAGGAGATCGACATGCTGCGCCACTCCGCCACCCGCTCCCTGTTCGAGCGGCGTGATGTGATCGTGGTGGCCTCGATCAGCTGCATTTACGGCCTTGGCATCCCTTCGGAGTACCTCAAGGCTGCTGTGCGTTTTCAGGTGGGCGACACGCTCGATCTGCGAGCCTCCCTGCGCGGTTTGGTCAACAACCAATACAGCCGCAACGACGTGGAGATCAGCCGGGGCCGCTTCCGCGTGCGCGGCGATGTGCTCGAGATCGGCCCCGCCTACGAGGATCGGCTGGTGCGCGTTGAGTTGTTCGGCGACGAGGTGGAGGCGATCCGCTATGTGGACCCCACAACGGGAGAAATCCTGCAGAGCCTCGAGGCCATCAACATCTACCCCGCCAAACACTTCGTCACCCCCCGGGATCGTCTCCAGTCGGCTATTGGTGCCATCCGCCAGGAGCTACGCGGGCGACTCGACGAACTCAATGGCCAGGGTCGCCTGCTCGAGGCCCAGCGGCTGGAGCAGCGCACCACTTACGACCTCGAGATGCTCGAACAGGTGGGCTACTGCAACGGCGTGGAGAATTACGCCCGCCACCTGGCGGGTCGCGAGGCCGGTACGCCGCCGGAGTGCCTGATCGATTATTTCCCCCGCGACTGGCTGCTGGTGGTCGATGAGAGCCATGTCACCTGCTCCCAGCTGCAGGCGATGTACAACGGCGATCAGAGCCGCAAGCAGGTGCTCATCGAGCACGGCTTCCGCCTGCCCTCCGCCGCCGACAATCGTCCGCTGAAGGCCGAGGAGTTCTGGACCAAGGCCAGCCAGACCATCTTCGTGAGCGCCACCCCCGGCACCTGGGAGATGGAGCGCAGCGTGGGCCAAGTGGTGGAGCAGGTGATCCGTCCCACCGGCGTTCTCGACCCGATCGTGGAGGTGCGGCCCAGCGAGGGCCAGATCGACGACCTGCTCGGCGAGATCCGGGTGCGGGCCGAGAAGGCCGAGCGCGTTCTGGTGACCACCCTCACCAAGCGCATGGCGGAAGACCTCTCGGAATACCTCGCCGAGAACGGCGTGCGGGTGCGCTACCTCCACTCCGAGATCCACTCGATCGAGCGGATCGAGCTGATTCAAGACCTGCGCAATGGCGTCTACGACGTGCTGGTGGGGGTCAACCTGCTGCGGGAGGGTCTCGACCTGCCGGAGGTGTCCCTGGTGGCGATCCTCGATGCCGACAAGGAGGGTTTCCTGCGGGCCGAGCGCTCCCTGATCCAGACGATCGGCCGGGCGGCCCGCCACGTGGAGGGGATGGCCCTCCTCTACGCCGACAACCTCACCGATTCGATGGCCCGCGCGATCAGCGAGACGGAGCGGCGCCGGGTCATCCAGCAGGCCTACAACGAGAAGCACGGCATCACGCCCACCCCCGCCGGCAAGCGCGCCGGCAATTCCATCCTCGCGTTCCTTGAGGTGTCCAGGCGGCTCAGCGATGAGCAGCTGGACGAGGCGGTGCAGCAGGTCGACCACGCTGTCGTGCCCCTTGATGCCCTGCCCGAGCTGATCACCCAGCTCGAGGAGCGCATGAAGGCCGCGGCCAAGAACCTGGAGTTCGAGGAGGCGGCTAACTTGCGTGATCGCATCAAGTCGTTGCGTCAGAAGCTGGTGGGGAAGGCGTGAGCGACAGCGGCCCGATCGGGAAGCGATCGATGTAGCCCAGGAACGCGGCGTGCGCGTGTTCCACGCTCAGGAACCGCCAGTGGGGCAGGGAGGGTTTGAGCACCTCCAGGTGCTGCAGCACCGTGAGTGTGGCCGCCGTCTCGAGCGGGCCCACGAACCCCTCCTGGGGCAGGGGCAGGCCGCGCAGCCGCTCCACCTGGGGGCGGCTGAGGCAGAAGCAGCCCGCGTGGGGGTTGGCCGGCACATCGAAGTGGATCGGCGGCCCGCTGCCGAAGGATCCGATCACCCGGTCGGCGCTGGGGGTGCAGAAGCGCTGGATGAAGTCATCGCGCAGGGGTCCGTCGATCAGCATCACGCCCGCCCCGCCCCGATCCACCCGCTCATAGCGATGCGGCATCAGCACCATCCGGCCCTCGGTCTGGGCCAGGAACCAGGCCTGCTTGTCGAGGAACAGGGGATCGGCGATCACCAGGTCGTCCTCGAGGTAGAGGGTGAGGTCGGCGATTTCCCCCTCCCGGATCAGCTGGTCGCGGCTGCGCAGGGCCAGGCTGCGGGGGTCGTCGATCACCAGGCTCTGCACCTCAATGCGGCCGGCGAACAGCTCCAGCACCTCATCAAGCTGGTGCTCGCCATCGGTGCACACCTGGATCTGCAGCTCCAGGGGGCGCTCCAGCACCGCCCCGGCGGGGGGCTGGGCGGGCAGGTGCTCAATCCGTCGTCCGCCGATGTGGAGGCGCAGGTCGCGGGCCCCCCGCTGCAGGTCGAGCAGGGCGGACAGGCAGCGGCCCAGGGCCAAGGCCCGGGCCGCACGGGCCCCTCGGCGGCTCGACCCGTAGGGGCCTTCGCCGGCCTGCTCCTGGAAGAAGTGCGGGATGGCGACGCGCACCCGCAGCGGCTGGGCCCCGCTCACACCGGGGCCTCTGTTCCTTCGATCCGGTGCTGCTGGACGCCCCCAAGATCGAAGGCGGCGTGCACCGCCTGCAGCGCCCGCACCCCCTCGGCCTCGGCGACCACGCAGCTGGTGCGGATCTCGCTGGTGGCGATCAGTTCGATGTTGATGCCGGCATCGGCCAGGGCCCGGAACATGCGCGCCGCGGTGCCGGCGGTGCACGCCATCCCTGCCCCCACGGCGCTCACCCGAGCGATCGCCGGCCCCGTCTCCAGGAGGGCACCGCCCCATTGACGTAGCAGCGGTGCGAGGGCCTGCTCGGCCGCGGCGAATTCGTCGCGCTTGAGGGTGAAGCTCATGTCGCGGCTGAGCCCTTCGGCCTCGGTGTGGGTGCGCTCCGATTGCACGATTGCGTCGAGGCTGATGCCTGCGTCGGCGAGGGCCCGGCAGATGGCGGCCGCCGCGCCGGGGCGGTCGGGCACGCGCCGCACCACCACCTGGGCCTGCTCCCGGTCGAGGGCTACCCCGCGCACCGCCGGCGCGTCCTGGTGGGAGGGGGGAGGATCCTGACGCAGCTGGTGGTCGGCCAGTTCGAAGGCCGCCGCTGCCGCCCGCAGGGCCTTGGCCCCCTGGCTGCCGGCCACCACGCAACTCACCTTCACCTCGCTGGTGGCGATCAGGCGCAGGTTGATGCCGAGCCGGGCCAGGGTGTCGAACAGGCGGG
>Ga0078894_10003915_pt1 | contig 11335 bp, 29 predicted proteins | sample LauGreSu1BDMLBSD_2_FD_67506 | JGI IMG/M metagenome (GOLD analysis project Ga0078894, IMG submission 67506) | Freshwater lake microbial communities from Lake Michigan, USA - Su13.BD.MLB.SD (version 4) (version 4) | ecosystem: Environmental > Aquatic > Freshwater > Lake | place: Lake Michigan... | reverse complement strand
GTTAAAGAGATTTTCCGCATTATCAAGGGACACCCTATTTTTGTCACTCCATGCGTAGACGACCTTATCAGGGTGCCGAAGAAGCGCAAGGGTCGTTTCTTGAAGGATCCTGGCAAGGCCATGTGAACTACCCGTATTTCCTCGTTCAGCCATCCGAATCAGGTCGGATTGAATGTCTTTGGCTGAAGCGAGAAGGGCCACTCTTTGACGCACTACCGTGAGTTTCTTAAACTTTTCTTTTCGGGTGTTTAGCCAAGGACCTACGAAATCTTCCCAACCCCCGCACAAAAGAATGACTGCGATAGCAGCTACACCAAAGGAAGCAAGCAATGCAAAAAAGAATGCAGGGTTGGGTGGTTGTTGGCTGACTGCGGTCACCTGTGAAGGCGAGGAGTATGGGATAACCGGAGCAACATTTGGAGTCAAGTCTGGCACAACGATAATGTTCGTGCTAGACCGACTTGGAGGGTTGTAAGAAGGCGGTGCCGAATAGCTATAGCTCGGAGATGAGCTAGGGCGACTGTAACTGGGACGGCTATAGCTCGGAGAACTTGAGCGGCTATAAGAAGGGGAGCTACGGAAATTGCCACCACTGATTCGGCCTGCAGAAACGGCAAAAGCAGGTGACGCTGTTAACAGCATTACGGCAGTGAGCGTCAGAATTGTCGCTTTCGTGGATTTCATTCTCATGTACTAATGATAGCGTTTCTGCGCTACAGAAACAAGGGTGTGAACCGAAAGATTCTGGGCGGTTTACCGACCTCCAGGTCAGTCGATTGCTACCTCAATCGAAGCTGCCAAAGTCGTGACCACCGCAATCATGACTACCGTAATCGTGGCTGCTTCCATAGTCATGGCTGTTATGGCTGTGTCCGGAGTCATGACAACTATGGTCGTGGTTAGACCCGGTATCAGAATGACTAAGGGGGTTAGAGTTAAAGTCGTAGCCTGCGGCTAACGCTGAGTCCAAGTCATAGAGGAAAGCGTAGCTATCTTCGTCCCTTGTGTTGAGAATATTTGTACGGTTGTTTCTTAGTGTTTGTGACTTTTTGGGGGTCTTAGTTCCCTGATTGTTTACATGTTGCTTATTGACCAAAATAGCAGTAGCTTCACCGTAAGAGTTTCGAATGCGACTAAGGAGAATGGGGTCAATGGTGCCTGTGTATCCCTGCTGGTTTAGTTGTTTTAGATAGTCTTGGTATAAGGATAGGGATTTGGGATCTTTGGCGGTATCCTCTTTGCGTTCGACTTTAGGAGTCTTTTGAGTTGCTTTGCTTACGAAAAACGCTGCAATGATAAAGAGTGAAACTGAAGTTAATAGAAAGAAAAACATTTAGTCCGTTTCAAAGTTTGGATTAGATTGGCAGTGGTGTGAACCTTATGAAGTTGGTCCGTCTTTATACACTGTGAAATAACATTACACCGCTCCGGGGTCCTAAAGTAACATTTTGAATGGCAGACATGTTAGGGAACCACTCTTCTTCGTTTTCGTCGTAATTCACCCCTTCTTCATCGACTGAAAGTTTTTTGCAACCGAAACAATAAATGTCTACATGTCCTTCATTGAAAACATAACTGTAATCAGTAGTGTGGCTGGTGGCCCAGGGCCAAGGCCATCCTTCGATCGGGTCAGTGAAGTCTTGGCGTCCAATTGCAATGTCCTGAACTGCTGCTCGGAAGTCCTCGGAAGTTTCGGCTTCAGTCAACGGGAAATTTCCGTTTTCCCACTCATAGCCGTCCCGGGCAATTGACCCAAGCCATTCACCGTGGTCTCCGTTTCTAATGTAAAAGTCTGCTCGCGTTCCCATTTGATGATGTGCGGTGTAAGTATTTGTTTGAAATTCAGTTCGGCATAGATTGCCCCTTAGGAATGCAATCGGGATTGTAACCAGGCGGTTTCTTAATTTTCCAAAGCGAGAACATTCTCTGGTTGCAATCGCCATAATTTCCCGCCAGTTGTTGCACTCAATAGCCCAACCATTCACACCCTCAAGCGGTACTGAAATTTTGAAAAACCATTCCGTCATGAACGGTGTGATGTCTTCAGGTTCTGTAGCGTCAGCAGTGATTATAGCTACCTGACGCCCAGTTTTGTTGTCATACGCGACTATACGGGCTTTGAGAGGTGTGTTTAAAACAAGTTTTGTTGTTACCTTGCAGTTCTTAACCATTGGTTAACCCCTTGGCGTCATCATACAAAGCAATACCCCACCTCAGTGCCCAGCAGCACCACAGGAAATGATAGGTGTATTCCGTGCAGTCGTATTCATAAAAGTCCTGGAACAAGCTAGTATGGGCACTATGGGAAAAATCATAGGCAGCCTGCTGAGCGGCATGTTCGTTATCATCAGCATAGTATAGAATTTCATCTTCGACTTGCTGCCAGACATTGGTAATTAGTCCCTCACTTTCGCTGTCATAAACGCCATCTCCACCACTCAAGCTTTCGGCCCAACTATCGAAATGATCCTTGATATTTTCTTTAAAGAGTCGGGGGCTGAATTTGGACACACCACTTTGCTTGTCAAGGGCTTGGAGTTTCTCTGCCCAGTAGCTGTAACTGATTTGATACTTATCGTGGCCCCCACGAAAAAACTCAAACATATCCGTCAGGCGGCTAAACACATACGTGCCCATATCTCCATTATAGCACAGGGTACCTGGCCATGTGATGATGTCGAAATACTGATTAGTGGTGTCAGGGTCCTTGAAGCGTAGGTGGCGATGGGTGCCTTCGTCTTTGATTATGGTTAGTTGGTGGTTGGCAACTTGTTTCTTGAATCGTTCAAGGTCTTCTTTATGGTTTTCAGGTAGTTGGGGCATTTTGGTATGGGAGATGGTATTGTTGGCTGAGGAGTTGCCAATGGTATAGCATGGTGTAGGACGGTATGGCAATTTACGGGTACTAATCAGGAACCACCAGGTCCCAACTCTCTGGGTAAAACCATGGCTCGCGCCAATCTTTGATTATGCCATCGGGGCCAATGTTCAGAATGATGTAATCCCCAAACCCCTCATCCCCATGGCAAAGATAAGAGTCGGGGACGTAATAGTTCTTATACTTGAATAGTCTGCGGGATGCACTACGCAACCAGTATTCACCTGCGTCGCAAACTTTGTAGTAGATTTTTGCAGTTGTGCCTTCAGGCCAATCCATGACTTTACCATCGCTGAGTCGGATTGTAGGGACCCATAAATTGCCTGAACGGTGGGGGATCATTGTACCATCAATGTCCCTATCGCCGTTAACATGGGCATCCTCCCAATAGCGAACTTCGGCGGAAACCTCCAGGAATTCGGTTTTTTCTGGTGCGGGTGGTCCCGGCACTAGCTGTTCTCTTTTTGTAATTCTTTCACCCGGTACCCAGTTAGCCACTAATACGTGGGGCCAGACCCTCTCGGGGTTATTATCAATGGCAATGTCCCCATGATAGGGTAACCGCATCGTTTCCATCTGTGGTTCATCCAGGGGGATCACCTCAATGGTGTAACCTTCACCATCGTTTGTAAATGAGTTGAGTTCTTGTAAATCCCAAGTATCTAGGGCGTCAGTTATACAGTCGCGCAATGCAGTTAGGGAATGATGATCACCGACGATATGCACAGAATCATGCCAACCGTCTTGACCGTAAATGTGTAAGGTGTCCATGTTTGTAGGGTGATTATGGCAGGGTCAGTTGACGCCGTTAGCAATTAGGAATTTCTCTAATTTGTTGGCGCAATCTCGTAGCTTGTCGGGAGTTAGGTAGAAGATCATGTGGAGGGAACAGCTATTACCATAGCTTTCCACAGAAAACTCTTGGGTAACAAACGAATCATCGGGGCCTTCTCTGACTAGTGATGAAGACAGCATGATGGCTTCTCCTCCATTTTCTTCAGGGTTGAAGTGGTAGATGAAGGTTGGTGGGTGGGTTGTTGACATTGTTGGGGTTGTTGTGGGTGGTGGTTTACCGAGAGTATTGTAGGGTCGCTTCGGGTAAAGTCAATGGTTTGACCGAAAGTCATCTAGTTGGGTATCAGGGTCTAATTCTGTTGTGATGATAATCAATTTGCGGCGGGTAGTTTGGCGCTGGAAACATTGCGCTACTTCAGCCAGATTAAATTCGTCGGTAGCGTCATCATAAAAATCACCCGGTCTGCAATGTTCCCATGGGAGTTCTCGTTCTATCAAAATTCGGACAATGGACGCAACATCCTCACGGCATTCCTCGCACGGTTTCACGCAAGGGCCTTTAGAAGCAGGGTACCGACGCTGACATAGCGCCATTACCAGGTTCTGGGCGGTAGGAGATAGGTCAGTCATTCCCCACCCATCTCAACGCGCAAATGGCGAACAGTGGGATAACGCTTAGTAAGTCCCGCAGTCGCGCCACAGTGGGAGCAACGATGCGGATACTGCACTGGGTCAGTCAACCATGCGACTTGGCCATGGGGTTCCATGGCTCCGATCCCGCACTCATCACATATATACTCAACGCCGACAACTTGAATGGGGAAGTTTCTTTCAGCCATTGGGACCCTCCAGTTCATTGGCGATGGCAAGAATGTTCTTTTCAGTAATTCCAACATACTTGAGTTCTTGTGTAAGAGCACGAAGAGCGGCGGCAATTTGAAGTTGTCTTGTGGTATACCAACTCCCTAGCTCAACCGGTGCATCGAGAAACGCATTCAGCACTGCCTGCGCTGCGGGGGAAAGGTGGCCCCATTGTTCGGTGGTTGGTTTCATTTTTACTTCAGGGTTTTACAAATAGCTCATGTAGCATAACATCGTCATTAATTACTTGGCCAGGTTCTACCCATTTTTCACCATTTGAGGTGCAATACTCTTTGTCTTCGGGGTGCGGTGCTAAAGCAAGATCAATGGCAGGGAATCCACCGGAGCATCCGTCAAAGATGTTCAAGATGGAAAATACGACGCCATCACATCTTTCTCTTGGGGTTTTGTCTTCTAGGTGGGACCAAAAAAATGCGATCGATTGGCAATGATCCAGAAACATCTGGCGCATTTCTTCTTTTGTGTATGGTTCAGTCATTTGGAATCCGAGATGCTACTTTCGATTAGATTGGCAATTTCGTCTTTGGTAAGATGTGGGGGGCTCAAACGAATCATTTCAACCGCGAGGGCCACTCCTTCGTCCATGGCATATTCAACTTGTTGTTCGATTAATACTGTCACAAGTCGCGTTTGCTCCGGGGTCAGTTCAGGTACGGCTGTCCAATCTATGCTAGGGTCAGTTGTTTCGAGCAATTGGAATAATTTTAAGGCTCTTTCTGCGTCAGTCATTGCGGGCAGGTAAGGTTTCGGTATCGGCAGGAAGCCAATGAGTATGGGGCCAGGGCGCTAGTTTCATGATCTCTGGAGCAATCGCCCACCCCCAGATCCATAGTTTGTTTCCGGCATGGTAAAGCGGTTTTCCTAGCCAGCAGCGTCTCATCTTCCAAGCAGAGCATTCAATAATGTCACAGTCTTGGTCACTAGGCAAACGGTCGGCCAGGGAAATGGGGGTAGGTGCTTCAGACATTGTCTGGGTCATTTACAGGTCGGTAAGGGGGTGTCAGGTTACCGTGTTCATCAACATGTCCCATTTCTTGAAGGAGCTTCAGGGCATCTTCGCGGGTCTGGTAGTTCGATAGAAAGTCCTCAACGTGGGCCCAGGTTAAGCGAGTGTTGGCTATTGAACTTAGCTGGGTAGGTACATTTGCCAGTAACTCATCGTCTTCTGCAGCCATTTCTTCGGTGTAAACCACGGGGTTGCTATCTGGGGTTACCATGGCATGTGCCAGCTCTAAAAGTTGTTCTTTTGTGAATGACCCCTCCAATTGAATTTCGCCGATTCCTAACTCGGCAATCCAATTAAGTCTATGGTCTGGGCGATTTGAGATTTTGTCGAGTTCGGTCATTTTGTTTGCGGGTTAAATAAAGATGCAATCACATTGATGCAGTCTGGGCAGGGTACAAGGCGGGATTCGTCCCTGACAGCATAGGCAGCGTGGTCAATGTCCACGAAAGGAAGGTCAAAGTTACTCAAGGGGTAACCACACCATGACTGCTTTGAAAGGGTCGTGTCAGTATGTCGTATGCAGCGGATGTATTCAGGTCGTGAAGATTTCATTCTTCTTCCCCGTAAAAGTAAAGTTGGGGTTTCATGGCTTCTTCATACCGAGAATAGCCAATGAATTGACCCGAATAGGCATCAACCCATGGTAAGATCCACTCAAAGAAGGCTTCGATTTCCCGATGATAATTCTTAATGTCACCCTTTCCTAGAGGAGACCATTGCTTTGAAATTTCGTCGTAATCTAAGAATTTACAGTGGGTTCTCGGAGTGTAGTAGCTACAATCTGAAAATAGGGTGTGCCAACGATCTGGAAACTCTTTCAGTGCCTCGTCTGCCTCACACTCTTCCAGTTTCCCGCACATTGCTTTGAGCACACGAATCACCTCGTCAGGGGTTTCCTGCTTGATGTCCACATTCACATAAATTTCTGTGTACATTCCCATTTGTTTACTCCTCGTTGTTTATTTCGTTGTTGGCTAACTGCTTGGATTGTACCCGGTCGTAGCGTTTGCCGGTCCAATGGGGACAAGTGTGGCCCCAATCTGGCTTGGTTCGACCATCTAGAAACTCGCATAGCCCGGAAGGTAGCTGTCGCCACTTCACCCCGTTCACTTTGACAGGTTTGACAGGGGAATCTTTTTTCCACTTGGTGTAGTAGACGCAGGATCCGCAACTTTTGCTCATGGTTTCTTATGTGATACAACTCCTAGAACTCTATCCCAGTCTCTGCGAATATTCTCAGCATCTTTTGCAAAACTTTCCTCCGGGTGTGTCCTGATTCGAGTCTGAATCTTTCTGAGTTGCTTTTCATTGCGGTAGAACACCCTCCCCATCAAGAATCCGGTAGCACCGAGAATGCCCGTGTATACCAGGAGAAAAAGAAATGTTGTAATTATTGGCTCACTCTTGACTTAAACCCTTCCTTGACCTTCTCCCCAAGGCCACTGTAATCAGGCTGTGTTAGCAGAGCACGACATGCTTCCCCAACTAGACCCTGAGTGATACGGTTTGCAAGGCTAGCCATTATCTTTTCCACAGTTTTGATCGCAAGGGTTCCATCGCGATCGTCCAGAGCGCAGAAAGTCTCTTCTTCTACAATTTCTGTGCCATTGATTTTACACTTGGCCCGCAAAGTGTAATTGCTCATTAAGGAATCTCTGCAGGAATCAACAGAGAGTGTCAGCGTATTTTCGGGGCTGATAAGCTCTTTCTTATAGGTTGAATGAAAGAACTCGGAAAGCTCTTGCCATTCGGTAAGTTGTTGAAGTGGGGTTTTGTCAGTCATTGTCTAGTGGCTAAGGTCAGGGGGTTTGTTCGCGTTTTGTTTTGTTCGTCTTTGCGGCTCTAACAGGTCTAATAGCAGGGACAACACTAGGAAGCTCATCAGGATCACACGATTCTAAATGTTTAGCAATTTGTAGAAGTTGCTCGACGATAGTTAGTTCTCCAAAGGCTTCTAAATTCTCAAAGGTCTCATTGAAGTATAGGCTCTCGCCATTGGGACCAATCCACGGGGTTCTGGATGGATGGGGACGTAGGTGGTTCGCAGCGGCCAGGAAAGCCACAGCCAGGATTTCGCGGTTAGCATAGCACAAACTGCACCCTTTCCAGTCTTCATCAGACGGGTGGCAAGGCGGGTCGTTGACGTTGTCCCACTCCCAGAGGCACTGGGCTTTGGTTACTGTGTTGCAGATTGATTCGGCAATTTGGTTCAGGTCAGTTATACTACTTTCAGAAAGTGTCATTTTAAGATTCAAATAGGGTGAATTGGTCGGGATCCGTAGGTATAGCCTTTGGTGCTTTCACTTTTTCCGAAATTAGTTGCCTGTTAATCTCATCACACCACGTTTTATACGGGTAATACTCCCTCAACCCAAATGGATAAGCCTCTCGGAGTTTTTTGCGGAGGGTCTTCAGGTCGGTGGTTCCAACTTCTGAGATGACACGGGCGATTATCGGAGCGGCCCGCTCTCGCCAGGTTAGGTATTTCATTGTAGGGTGCTTGTCATGTCTCCATTATAGGTTCTCTTAGGCAGCAAGTAAAGGGCGGATAACCGAGTGCTGGTGGGGGAATCTAAGGGGATTCTGGGTCAACATTCTGGGTCAACAATAGCCCAATGCGGCAACCAGTGAGTGTATTTATAGATTCCGTCTGAAAGATTGTAATTTTTAATGTCGGTGTCATGCTGTAATTTCTCCCAAAGTCCTTCGACGCCTGTACCATCAGTTCTCCACCACCAACATAGTCCATCTTTGTCTGCATCAGTAAAGTTTGGAAGGGTGTCAAGTACAGATACCGGGTCTACTCGAACGTCCGCCATGATGGCTGCCTTGATTGTCTCAATGTCTTAAAACTGTTCTCGGATGTCATTTGCACCGGATGCAATTGCGTTCAGGGCAGTCAAGGCTTGTTGTCGTGTTGGGGCCGGTGTCGCCTTTTCTTTTAGTTTGGGCATTTTTCGCATTTCCCGGATTTCTTTTAAGTTTTCGGAGAATCTTCGTTCCTTGGGAGCGTAGGGATCCGGAGCGATTGTTGGACCCAAGGAACGTAGTTTTTTGATGATTTGTAATTGTCCGCTATACACTAGATATACTGTAGCCATGTTGACCAGTAGTCCAATCGTTAGAAAAATATCGTAGGTTGTGATCATTACAATTCCGGTGAGTTACATTTGGCAGTCAGAGCCTTGCGAATTGTGTCTGTGATTTCTGGCAAGTACCTGCCGTCTTTTTCGATAGTGCCCAGGAATTGTAGAGCCAACTCGTCTAGAGTTGGGGTCTTTGGGCGGAGGGCGGCGCGGAGTTCGTCTTCGAGTCTTTTCGCATGGGTTCGTGCCATTTCAGAATGGAGGTAAGCACATACCGAGTCAAGTTCGTAATCAGCAGCCTTTTGAACCAAGAGTAAGATTTCCTCATGAGATAGGAGCCATCCTGATACTTTATTGGAAACTGGATTAGCTTTGTTTGATAATTTAATTTCTGAGATCCATAGGTTAATATCATCTAACGAAGGGGGAAGGTTGTCATCAGTCATTGCGCTCATCGTAAAAGTGCCAAGATGTAATTAAAACAGGAATCCAAAAAATGCTCATTATTAGTGCCCCAGCTAGCATTCCCCTAGGCGAACCTCTGCCGGTCATGGCCCCTAACAATGTGAAAATTGTAGCGTAGCCCAATCCGGGATGATTAGCAAGGTTCCTCAGATAGCGCTTTAATGTCATGGGTGGCTTTCTAATTCGGTTGCAATCGCAAGGAGTGATTCTCGGATCTGATTTTCTTTTTCGTAATAGCAATTTTGGATAATTTCATACTCAATAGGGACAACCTCGTCCGAAACGGCACGAAGGAACGCAGCCAGGGCATTGCCGTAGTCATCAAACACGCCAACCTTTTCAGCTACATCGTTAAAGGCGTCCCATGCGGCTTGGGTTGTTGGTGAGAGGTTTGGCATTGGGTTAGGGTCGGTAGGCACGGGATTAAAGTTCATAGCAATTTCCACCCTTGTTCATAAGTGGCACGAGCATCCTCCTCAGCAATCTTGCGTGAAGGGTACGGCCCCATGTAATGGTCTATGTAGTCCCGCCAAAACCACTCGTAGTCGTCGTACTGATAGATTTCAATTCGACTGAATGTTCCACCGCCGGGGAAGGGATTTTCCAGCTCGAAGTAATAGCTTCCGTCGCGGGGATCGCATTGAGGTTGGGTCATTTATTCCCCCCCAGGGTTGTGTCTTCAATTGGGAGATATGAGCAAATAGCCTTTGCCCCTTTTCTTTTCATGTCAACAAGTCTCATGCCCTCAATCTGCAACCCTACCAGGGTGGCGGCGGCACCTTTGTACGGGTCGATGTCAAATGTTAACTTTTTAAGTTTCTTCATCAGTTGAGGCTCTCAAGTTCGGTGGCAATCTCGTTTAGTTGGTTTTGTAATTGACAGAAACCGGCGTAAGGGGTCAAGCCTACGGGGTTGTCAAATACTGCGTGTCTTGCAGCGGCACGTAAAGCAGCGGCTATGGCTGGAGCGTCTTCCCACTCCTTGTCTCCCCCACTCCATGTTTCCCGATTATATGCGTCCATCACTGCTCGGGCAGTAGGTGATAAGTCAGTCATTGGTCCCATCCAATTCGGCGGCGATGCCGAGAAGTTCGGCGCGGATGTCGTCACGCTCATCCCACCGTTCTTCAGTGATACATCGCCGATCAAACGGAACTGCAGGCACCACCTGATCCGCAGCGGCTCGGATAGCGGCAGCGGCAATCATTTCGTATATCTCTGGAACTAAATTCCCATCTTCATCTTTGTCAAGGATATTCCAGTAGGCATACTGGGCGGCTTCAGCGGAATTAGACACTGCCTGAGCAGCGGGGGATAATTTAGGCATACTGGCTCACTGCTTTATTGTAAAAGTCATTAAGTGCTTTAAGTACTCTTGGCCCTAGCACAACTACGGGCTCATTGCGGTGGTCATCTACTGTTAAAGATACAGAATAACCGTCAAACTGGGCATATACGCCATCGCCCAAATAGTCAATCCAGGGGTCATTCATTGGGCACCCTCGGGCAGGGTTTCCAGTGCGCGGCGGATGTTGTCAACATAAGTTTTTTATTCACTATAATGACCGCATCCTTCACATTCGCCAAGCGTAAAGCTTCCAACTTTGTCTAATCCTTCTAACGCTTGCTCTTTCAAGCTCGGAGGTTTGGGTCGGCGGACCCTAAGGAGGGCCTTAGCGGAATCAGGTAGCCCACGGTCAAACATGATCTGCACACACGCTTCCAACTCCTGGTCGGCGCCCCAGCGGGCGGCCTGTTCAGCGAGTAGTCTGCACATCTCTACTCCGGCGTCTTTATATTTGACGGTCTTGGCTGCGGCACTATCTCTCCACTGTTTCGCTAGCTCTGGGGGAGGGGTGATGGGATGTTGTTGAATCATTGGTTGGTCTTCGTTAGTCATTGTAGTCATATCGTTGGTTGGTGGAATGAAGAATCCCCCTTGGTATCTAACAATCCCATCATCATTTAACTCCCACAGAGTCCGTGCTATTTCTTGCTTGTAGCAATGGTCAGCAAAATAGTCGCTAATCTCGAAGTGTACGTCTGAGACGAAGTGACGCCCAGGATTTTCCTTGAGAAAGGAAATGATTGCCTCTTTTAGTTGGTGTTGGTTATGTGGTTTCATGGTTTTATACGATTGGGTGCATTAAGCACTTTTCTAGGTGTTCTTTTCGAAGGTTGTTCCAACACCAAGCTCTTAAGTCTTTTCGGGTTGGTTCTTCTG
>Ga0078894_10003914_pt1 | contig 11337 bp, 6 predicted proteins | sample LauGreSu1BDMLBSD_2_FD_67506 | JGI IMG/M metagenome (GOLD analysis project Ga0078894, IMG submission 67506) | Freshwater lake microbial communities from Lake Michigan, USA - Su13.BD.MLB.SD (version 4) (version 4) | ecosystem: Environmental > Aquatic > Freshwater > Lake | place: Lake Michigan, USA... | reverse complement strand
CCACACTTTCTGGCATAGAGGACCTCGACTACGCCAAAGCCATCACCGAGATGAACAAGCAAATGCTTTCCCTTGAAGCTGCCCAAAGCAGCTTTGCAAAGATCTCACAGTTGAACCTCTTCAATTACATCAATTGATGCCATTCAACATTTTTCTATTTCTGTCGAATTCATGTCGATGACTGCAGCCCATTTAAACAGAGGTCCACATGGCCACTAATATGATTACCGCCTTGGGTGCAGGTTCGGGCATCGATGTAAAAACACTCGCAGAGAGCTTGGTTGAAGCTGAACGCGCACCTCGAAAAGAGCGTATTGACGCGAAAATCACCAAATCTGAAGCTAAGATTTCTGGCTATGCTGCCGTTAATTACGCATTAACCACTCTTAAATCAGCATTCCAAAAGCTGGACGATGCGACCGAATTCAGCGCAGTCAGCGTCAACAACTCTCAGAGCAGCGTTTTCAGCGCAAAAGCCGACAGTTCTGTTGTAGCAGGTCGCTACAGTGTTGAAGTCACACAACTGGCCAGCGCTCAAGTAACCACCAGCAACACCACTTATGCCGCCACTGACACAGAACTCAACAGTGGAACGGCCTTCACGCTCAATTTGTCAATCAACAGTGCCACGGCTACCGAAATCGAAGTGGACACAGCGACACCAACAGGCATTGTTGACGCGATCAACGATGCGGACTTGGGTGTCACTGCCGAACTGATACAAACCGACGATGCTGAGTACACCATTGTGCTCACAGGCTCTCAAGGCTCAGATCAATCATTTACATTGACCAGTGAAGATGCCGACGGCAACGCCGTCACTGGCGTGGTTTTTGGTACGCGTCTGAAAACAGCTGCTGATGCCATCGTGGAGATCAATGGACTGGAGATCACCCGGTCAACAAACACCTTCAGTGATGTCATTGATGGTGTCACTTTTGAGCTGTATGACACCAACACCGACAGCCCTGCAACGCTGAGTCTCGTCCAAAACACCAGCAGCATCAAAGAAAGCATTCAAGGCTTGGTGACTGCTTACAACGATTTCAATGACACGATGAACATCTTGTTGGACCGGAAAAGTGAGGTCGAACAATATGGTGGTGCTCTGGCTGGCGACACTTTGGCTGCCAGCATTCGCACCCGCTTAAGGGCATACATCATTGACGACTCTTCCACTCCCGGAACAGATATCGAAGCGGCCAGAGACGTGGGCATTTCATTTGACCGTAATGGAAAAATGACCCTTGACGAAACAACGTTGGATGAAGCACTTTCATCCAATCTTTCCGATGTGGTCACCATGTTCACGGCTGACAGTAGCGGCAAAAGCCTTTACAGCTCTGCTGATGCCGGTTTGGCTGGTGATTTGGTCAGAGAAATTGACGAAATGCTGCGCTACTCGGGTATGCTGACCGTCCAGACAAACAGCATCAACAGCAAAATTGATGATTACAAAGTCGATCTTGAAAAACTGGAAGCCCGGATGCAAAAACTGCTGACACTCTACACACAGCAATTCAGTGTGATGGAAACCGTTGTGGGTAACACAAATAGCATGCGAACCAGTTTGACCAGTTCTTTTGAAGGCATGATGAATGCCTACAAGAACTAATTAATAAAAAATAATTAACTTTAAAATAATTGAGGTCTTTGCCTCAAGTTTATCTATGGCTGGCCGATTCCTCTGAGGACGAGCGCTTTGATACGATTTCAGTCATTGCTGAAACGTCTCCCCAGCGCAACCCAGAAGGAGCCACCATGAGCAACACCATCTCCGCCAACCAATTTCCAGCGAGCACCCCCGCGGCTGCAAACACGGCGCCATTGAAAAAAGGGGCGACCGATGGTCCCAAACTCCAGGCGCCTGAAAAAGCCAAGCTGTCCATGGACACCAAGGAAATGCAGCGCAATTTGCAAGAAGCCATTGATCGTCTGAATGAACAGATGAAAAACAACGGCCGTGATTTGCGCTTCAGCATGGACAACGTCGTGGACCGCGCAATCATCACTGTCAAGAACAGTGAAACAGGCAAGGTTGTTCGCGTGATTCCCAACGAAGTTGTGATCAAGATCGCACACAACATTGAAAATTTCAAAGGCTTGCTTCACAACGAGTTGATTTGAAATTTTTCTAAAGTTTTTGTTACCAATGTCGATTCATTTGGTAACAGGAAATCACAAACAGAATTTCTGTGCAACCGGCAGGTCCTACTCAATTAAGGTTCCTGCCAACCTTTTGAAATGTCTCTTAAAGGAGTATGACCATGTCATCAGTTATCAACACGAACGTGAAGTCGCTGGTTGCACAAAACGCATTGAGCGTTAACAACCGCAGCCTGAGCAAAGCCATGGAGCAGTTGTCCACTGGCAAACGCATCAACTCTGCTGCAGACGATGCAGCGGGTTTGGCCATCAGCAACAAGATGACCGCACAGATCCGCGGCTTGAACCAGGCTGTCCGTAACGCCAATGACGGCATCAGCGTGGCACAAACTGCTGAAGGCGCAACACAAGAAATCACAAACATGCTGCAACGCATGCGTGAATTGGCTGTTCAAGCCGCCAACGATTCCAACAGCTCTGCTGACCGTACAGCATTGCAAGCCGAAGTGACCGAACTGATCGACGAAATCGATCGTATCGCCACGGATACCATGTTCAACAAAACAGCATTGCTCACCGGCTCTGCTGGCACCAGCGGTGTGTTGACATTCCAAATCGGCGCCAACTCGGGACAAACAGTTGACGTGACTTTCTCGAACATGTCCACAGCCTCTGCTGGTTTGGATGTGAGTGGCGTCTCCATTTCAACTGCTTCGGGCGCTAGCTCGGCAATCACCACCATTGATGCAGCGATTGCAACAGTTGACTCTTTCCGTGCTGACCTGGGCGCCAAGATCAACCGTTTCACTTACGCGATCGACAACATGTCCAACATCTCGATGAACACGTCTGCCGCTCGAAGCCGTATTCAAGATGCAGACTACGCCTCGGCCACGACCGAATTGGCGCGATCGCAGATCATCCAACAAGCGGCCACTGCGATGTTGGCGCAAGCCAACCAGCAACCACAATCTGTGTTGTCTCTGCTGCAGTAAACGACCATGGCATCTGAATAGATGCCTGTGTTCAAAAGCCCGACTTTGGTCGGGCTTTTTTCATGGCGCTTTCACAACTGGGAACAGGCATCAAGCCCAATAAACTGAAACGATCTAGTGAAAATAAATAAACCAGTGCAAGGCACTGGGTTAAGAAAGAGAAATTGTGCGTCTTGCACGACTCAAGTCTTTTAGCCTTTCAATTGGTCTCGCAGTTGGGCCAATACCTCCATGCCACTTTCTGTCCAAACTTGAGCTCTGAGCTTGAGGTAGGCATCCATGTATACAGCGTCCTCCAACTGCGTATGGGCCAATTTGAGTGCATTGGCTTGAACAGCTTGTGGCATGAAATTGTTCAGCGGTGTCACCGAGCCTGGCAACAAGTACATGTTCCAGGCTTTAGAGCGAAACGATTCTGTGGCCAAGACAAGGTTGACCAACCGTTCCTGAACAAATATTTTTTGCGGCAACAACTGTTCGCTGTAGCGCGTTTTCTTTTCGAGTAACGTGGCCAAATGACCCTCGCCAGATTCAGCAATATTGAACAACTTCTCACCCATTTCAAGCCACCGTAACCAGAACTTTTTCTTGGCAATGAAATAGTTGCAAAAGGCCGTGTTGTCAGAGTGCATCACATGGTTGCCAACATCCAAATTCAAGTTAGCGAAGTTTGAAAACTCTTGCAAACATTCCAGTAAACCCGGGTGAAAAAACTCACCTTGCTGAAACGGATTGATAAAGAAACTGTTGAGATCCCAAAAGGGGCTGAATATCAACACATCGTTTTCAGCACCGTGTTGATGGACAAAATTCCTGATTTTTTCGTGATCCAGACTGGTTTTATAGGTGAATCTGGGCGAAAAAAATCCGTAAAAAACATCGTCTGCCAATGTGTGATTGAGCAAGAAATTTCGGATAGGCCAATACTCACGCCAATCCGGGCGAGCATTGGCACTGTTGTCCAGCAATGAGAAATGTGCTGGCGCTTGGGTGCAGGTGAGCTCTGAATAACCAATGTGATAAAGGTTCAGTCCTGCATGAGCAGCAACGGGCTGCACTTCGCCAACGCCCAACTCAGGCAGCAATGCATTGCTCATAATTTGAGCCAAAGCTGGCTCAGGTCGGAATGTTTCATCCAAGCGGTAATCCACCGCCAGCGATCCCGCCTTTTTCTTTAAATAAATCTCTACGACTTTGTCTTCGTAATCTTCCTGCGAAGCCACCGCCGTTTGGGCTGCTTGGGCTGCTTGTAACAAGCTCATCCCCATACGAGAAACCATGGTTCGGCCATAGCGCGTGACCAACGTCACCCCTGCAGCAATCACGTCATTGCTGGTAGAGCCGCAGTTGTAGGGGTAGGTGTCGAGATAAACATCGGCCAATTTCAGTCGTGCACAAAACTCAGCATGTTGCACTCTTGGCATAAAAATGATGCGGTCCAGAGAGAGGCCTGCTTTGGAAGCCTCATTTCGCAAATTACGCGTCCCCACTTCGTTGTCATCAATCAGCCAGAGAACCGCTTCAGGAATTCGCTTGAGCAACCGCAACCAGCCCGCAAAAATTTCCGGTGTGATCTTGTAACTGTTTCCAAAACTGGCCATCACGAAAGCCTGCTCTGGAAGATGCACCGTACTGCGCGTGACGGTTCTGTCAGCCTCTTGGTAAGACACCATGGGCAAAAAGGAGCCTTCTACATAAACGGGCTTTTCTGTGAAATGCACAGCCAACTCAGGTGGCAATACATGACGATCAGCAATCACAAAGTCATACCAAGGCAGGCCTGTCGGCCCAATGAAGCCCAAATACGTTCCCTGACGAGGGGCAGGATGCAAAGCAAAGATGCCCGGACGGGCACCCGCACTCAGCCCATGCAAATCGATGAGAACATCGATTTCATCTGACAAGATCAGCTCTGCGGCCTGTCGATCCGATAAATTGGCAATGGAACGAAATTGCGAAAAATTTGATTTGATTTTTTTACGTACGAATGTATGTTCTTCGCGCGTGTAGTCATATCCATAAAGCTCGTATTTTTCAGTATCGTGCCCCGCCAAAAACTTTGGCAACAAAAAGCCAACCGCATGTTCCCGGAAATCTGCGGAGACATAGCCAATACGAAGACGCTCATGATGCCATTTCGCCCCTTTGCACAGTTGTTCTTGTTTGTGGCCATAAGTTCGCGCCACAAAAGATTGAGAAACAGCCAATTGCTCTGCTGGCTCTTCGGTCAAGGCCAACATGGCCAAAGGTGATGTAAATCGACGCATTTCAGCCAAACTGACATCCGGCAATGCCTTGTAAACGGGCCACTGACATGCTTTTTGGCGAATGTGAATCCAGTGTTGAATGACTCCCGGCTGCCGGGGATCGATCAACAAACTTTGTTCAAGTGCTTCTTCTGCTTGGGCGTAATTTTTGAGTTGCTCTTGAACACGGCCAATGTGGTTCAAAGCCATAGTCAAAAATTCATTGGCTGGGGGCACATCCAAGAAACGCCGGGCGACGACCGTTAGCCAAACACTTAAGGCCTCATTGGTCAGTCCAAGTTTCTCCCGCAGCAAACCCAAATTGATGGCTGCTTGAACAAAATCTGGCTTCAATGCCAAGCACGACTCGTAGGCTTCGCGAGCTTCATCCATTCTGCCCAGGGTTTGGAGGAGTCCGGCGTAATTGAAGATTGTGAAATGCTTGTCCGCAGCAGGCGCCATGTTGATCCAAAGCGCGCAGAGATTGGCCGCAGCCAAGATTTCCCCCATACTTTCCAAACTTTGAACATGGCGCAGCAGGTCCAATTGGGAGAATCGGCCCTCACTGATGTCTTGTTTGAGCTTCAATGTTTCCAAAGAAGGCGATGCGTCATCGGCGTTTTGAGTGGTCTCTTCGAGGGTCATGGCAGTGTCAATCAGTGAATGGGATTGGATCTCATTGTCAAAATTTTGTCCTACATCATGCATATTCCATGCCAATAAGACATGGTGGTACAGCGGCAATCGCTTGCCGGTTGAAGCAAACCAGACAGCCAGATCAAGATAGCCAGCACCATTTTCTTATTACTAAAGAAAACATAAAAGTCGTGATTGCTAATTAGGCAAATTATTTGCTTGAAGGCTCTCAATATTTTGGAACCCATGCCGATACATAGACGAGGCCAAAGCCATTGGGTTTGGCAGAAGACTTTTTTCGCCATTTTGGCGCTAAGGACACCCCATGTCACTGATCAGCTCGATATCAGCGAATCAATTCGCTTATTTGTCTACTTCACAAATACGCGATCTGTCGACAGCAGATATCCGCCTGCTGTCGACAGCTCAAATTGCGCAAATGACAAGCGCCCAAATTGGCGCCATTGAAACGCGTGACATGCTGGTGCTCAGCAGCGGCCAAATCAGCGCCTTTGACGCAACCAATTTCGCTGATGGTGTACTCATCTACACCAAAATGTCGCTGATTTCAACAGCTCAGGTGAGCGGGTTAACGACCGCCCAGATCAATGCATTTACTACAGCGCATCTGCAGTATTTGGACACCGGCGATATCGCCAAGCTGTCAACCGATCAACTGAACAGTTTCCAGACAGATGTGATCGCAGCCCTTACTACAAAACAAGTACAAGCGCTGACCACACTGCAATTGACAGGATTGACCACGGATCAATTCTCCAATTTCTCGACTTCCAGCCTGCAAGCCCTGACCACGGCACAAATTGGCGTTCTGAGTTCGGATCAAATCAACAGCTTAAGTACCGCACAAATTGCAAAACTCGAAACTCGTGATGTTGGGGCCTTGACATCGGCACAGGCAAGCACATTGACGACCACCAGCTTGCTGGCCCTTGGAACTGACCAAGCCAAAGCGCTTTCCAGTGCTGCCCTGAACGCACTCACAAGTGAGTTGTTAACCAGCTTAGCGACAGACACGATCCAAGCCTTGAGCACGGAGCAAATCAGCAAGCTGTCGACCCTCCAGGCTTCTTTGCTCTCTACGGCCCAGATTCAGGCTCTGACCACCGTGCAAATTATTGCTTTTGGTACCCGTCAGATTGTGGCCATGACATCGGAGCAACTCAACAACATGGAAAGTCGAGACCTGCAAGTCTTGACCTCCAACCAAATCAAGAGCCTCACCTCTGCGCAGCTGAGCAGCTTTGATACGGCACAACTGAACCTGTTGACGACGAGCCAATTCCAATCACTGGGGACCAACCAAATCACCAGCTTGAGCTCTGACCAACTCAATGCCCTGACCAGTGACGACTTGCAAAGTCTCACTACCGCACTCGTGCAAGCCCTGAGCACAGCTCAAGTCAGCGCACTGACCAGTGCACAAGCAGCTTTGCTCGAAACCCGTGATATCGCCGTATTGACCTCGGCTCAAGCGGCTGTTCTGGCGACAGATGCCGTCGCTGGTTTGACGACAGCACAAGTCAAGGCATTGACATCAGCGGCGTTGAACGCGTTGACCAGCGATCAAATTGTCAGCATGGAGTCGGATGACATTGCTGCATTGAGCACTTTGCAAATTAGCAAACTCACGACCCGACAAATCTCGCTTTTCACGAGCAGCCAAGTGGCCGCATTGACCACGGCTCAAGTCAAAGCGCTGACGACCACACAAGTGGAAGCACTGACATCTGACCAAATCAATAATTTGGCAAGCGACGATCTGCAAACCCTGTCAACCTCACAGATCAAGGCCTTGACAACGGCACAGGTGGCAAACCTGACATCCGACCAATTGAATTTGCTCACCACCTTGCAATTTCAATCGTTATTGACTTCGCAGGTTCAGGCCCTGACATCAGACCAGCTGAACAACCTGCAAAGTGATGATCTGCAAACTCTGACCACAGCGCAAATCAAGGCATTGACCACTGCCCAGATGGGCGCACTCAGCAGCGCGCAAGTGGCTTTGCTCGAAACTCGTGACATTGCGGCTATGACCACAGCGCAAGCGGCAGAGCTCAGTACGTCTGCGATTGCAGGCATGACAACCGATCAGTTCAAAGCGCTGACTACAGCCGTCCTTAACGCTTTGACCAGTGCGCAAATAGGGGCCATTGAAACCGATGATTTGGCCATTTTGAGCACTGCGCAATTCAGCAAACTGACCAGCACTCAATTGACACAGTTGAGCACTGAACAAATTCAAGCATTTACGACAGCTCAAATTCAGTCCCTGACGACCACCGTCATGGCTGCTATGACATCGGATCAGCTGAATAATTTGGCCAGCGATGCTTTGGCAGCCATGACAACGGGCCAGGTTCGCAATCTGACCACCAACCAACTGAGCGCACTCAGCAGCGCCCAATTGGCGCTCATCGAAAGCCGTGACATTGCGGCGATAACTGCCGATCAGGCCAAGGTGTTAAGCACAGCAGCCATCAGCCAATTGTCAACCGCACAGGCCTCAGCACTCACCACTGCAGCGATCAACGGATTGACCAGCGACCAGTTGGCGGCCTTGAGTACCACCGCAGTAGCCGCGCTGACCAGCTTGCAAATCAGCAAATTGAGCACAGCACAATTGGTATTACTCAGCAGTGACCAAATTGCCGCCCTGGGTACCGCGCAAGCCAATGCGCTGACCACATCGCAACTGGTTGCATTGACTTCCTCTCAGCTCAATAGCCTGGAGAGCGCAGACCTGCAGTCTTTATCAACAGCTCAGATTCGCGGATTGACAACGACTCAGATCAGCACACTGAGCAGCACACAAACTTCACTTTTGGCAACCAAGCAAATTGCAGCCTTGAGCACCGCGCAAGCGGCCAATCTGTCAACCAATGCCATTGTTGAATTGAGCACATCGCAAGCCGCTGCCTTGACGTCAGCCGCCTTGAACGCTCTGACCAGCAACCAATTGTCTGCTTTCCAGACAGATGATCTTGCGGCATTGACGACTGCCCAAGTCGGTAAATTGTCGACACAGCAACTGGCACTTTTGGGCACCGACCAAATCGTCAGCTTGACCACAGCACAACTTCAATCACTGGGTACCTCGCAGATCAGCGCATTGACCTCTGACCAACTCAACAATCTGCAAAGCGATGACCTGCAAGCATTGACTACAGCACAAGTTCGGGCCTTAACCACGGCTCAATTGAGCAAACTCACAGGTGATCAAATGGCGCTGATGGAGAGCCTGGACATTGCTGCGCTGACATCCGCACAAGCTGCATCCCTCTCCACCGATGCGATTGAATCGCTGACTACAATGCAAGCAACCATGCTGACAACCAGTGCCCTTAATGCGCTGACTAGCCTGCAAATTGCTGCGATGGAAACAGCAGATTTGGCGGCATTGACTACAGCGCAAATCAGCAAACTCTCAACACAGCAAGTTAAGTTGTTGAGCTCGGATCAAATCGTTGGCCTGACCACAGAGCAAGTTTCCAGCTTGAGTACAGCTCAAATGGCGGCACTGACTTCTGACCAACTCAACAGCATTGAGAGCCGTGACTTGCAGATACTGAGCTCGACACAATTGCGCTCTCTGACAACCGCACAGGTCAGCAAATTGACCACCGACCAGCTGGAACTGTTGACCACAGAACAGATGAGCAACATGAGCAGCCGTCAGATTGGCGCCTTGACCACCGAACAACTCAATGGCTTGGCCAGTAACAATTTGCAGGCGCTTTCATCTGATCAGATCCGATCGCTGAGCACTGCGCAGCTGTCGAATTTGAGCACCGACCAATTGGCATTGTTGACCACCAACCAGGTGCAGGCATTGACAACCGCTCAAGTGACATCGCTGACCAGCGAACAACTGAATAATTTGACCAGCGATGAAGTGGAAGCATTGACCACAGCGCAGATCAAAGTGTTGACCACTACCCAATTGAGCAATCTGAGCAGCACCCAAGTGTCTCAAATGGAAACACGTGACATTGCAGCGTTGACTTCTGCACAAGCCAAGGTCTTGTCTACAGACGCTATCGCAGCATTGACCACTGAGCAGGTCCAAGCATTGACCACTGCGGCATTGAACAGCCTTACAAGCGTTCAGTTGGCCGCCCTTGAAGTGGCTGATGTCGCTAAGCTGACAACCGCTCAGATCAATAAACTCAGCACGGCACAACTCAACTTGTTGAGCACTGAACAAGTGGCGGGCATGTCGACCGAGCAAATTCAGGCCTTGAGCACAGCGCAATTTGCGACCTTGAGTTCAGACCAACTGAATAACTTGACCAGCGATCAAATCGCGGCCATCACAACGGCCCAAATCAAGTCGCTGACAACAACACAAATCAGCAAACTGAGCGATACCCAAGTAGCTCTGTTGGAAACAGTGGATGTGGGTGCTTTGAGCTCTGCGCAAGTGACGACCTTGTCCACTGATGCGATCGTGGCCTTGACAACTGATCAAATCAAGGCTCTAACCAGTGCTGCATTGAATGCATTGAGCACCGATCAACTTTCTGTCATCGAAGTGGATGATGTCGCGGCCTTGACGACAGCCCAAGTGCGCAACCTGAGTACCACTCAGTTGGTGAATTTGAGCACCGATCAGATCGTTGCATTGACTACAGAACAAATTGCAGCATTGAGCACCGCACAGGTCACCACATTGACATCGCAACAGATCAACAACATGGCGACAGATGATCTGCAAGCACTGACCACCGCGCAAATCGTCTCGTTGACCACGGCTCTGATTGCAAACATCAGTACTGACCAAATCAGCCAGTTCAGCACCGAACAATTGGCCTCGCTGACCAGCGATCAGACCGCAGCTTTGAGCTCCGATCAGATCAGCCAGTTGACCAGCGACCAATTGACGGCACTGCCATTCTGATTTGAACCGACAATTCGTGTAATCTGATAGCTCTGCGATACATTCCTGACCATGTATCCAGAGCTTCATTCATTCGAAAATCGGCAAAAAGACAGTGACACGGATTGATCTTCGTTTAGGTATTTGCACCATCCAAAGAGACAGAGGGCGTTGGCTCGCTGAGTGGGTTGCCTTTCACTACGCAGCAGGGTTTCGCAAGTTCTACATCTTTCTGCACCGGTGCACCGATAACTCACAGGCAGTCGTTCGACAACTGCAAAAGCATTTTGACATTCAGTGCTTTGTTCTAGGGGCCGAGGTTCAACGACCACAACTGGCCGCTTACCAACATGCGTATCAAAGCTTCGGCCATGAAGTGGACTGGATGGCGTTCATCGACGGTGATGAGTTTCTCTTCACCCCCCAAAGCGGCGATCTTCGACATGTCATGGGG
>Ga0078894_10003911_pt1 | contig 11341 bp, 4 predicted proteins | sample LauGreSu1BDMLBSD_2_FD_67506 | JGI IMG/M metagenome (GOLD analysis project Ga0078894, IMG submission 67506) | Freshwater lake microbial communities from Lake Michigan, USA - Su13.BD.MLB.SD (version 4) (version 4) | ecosystem: Environmental > Aquatic > Freshwater > Lake | place: Lake Michigan, USA... | reverse complement strand
GACTTCGTGAAAATGCGTGGCAAATATAAAACTCGACTGCGCCTCATGCAAGTCCATCAATCCCGCCACGAAAATACTCAACGCACTCTGTGTTTCCGTTCCCGAGCACAGTTCGTCTCCTAAAATCATACTGTATTCATCCGCATTTTTCAATATCATTCGCAGTTCGCTCATCTCTACACCGAATGTAGAGAGTCCTTTGTACAAATTGTCCACGCCGAGGATACGCGTGAAAAATGAGCGATATGGTTTATACACGAATTGTGTGCATGGCACGAAGAATCCCGTCTGCGCCAGGATTGCCGCGATGCCAATGGCGCGAATAAGACTCGTTTTTCCCACTGCGTTAGTTCCATAGAGGAGTATGCCCCCGCCATCCAAGGTGACGTCATTTGCTACATACAATTCATTTTGTTGGATATGCTCGATGAGGACGTGGCGCAGACCTGTTGCCTTCATATAGGAACTGTTCGCAGATTGTATAATCGGTCGGCAATACTTGTATTTCTTTGCTACATAAACGCGGCATTGCAAAACATCAATAATTCGCACATAATCGACGATTGCCTCTATCGAGGCAAAACAATTGGCATCTAAAACATCAGAAACAAAGGATGCATATAATTCACCGTTCCTCTTGGCAATTGCTAATTCCAATTGAAACGATTTTACAAAAAGTCGCGCTAATTGGTCAAACACGATTTCGTCATTGTTGGTGCTCGCACCCTTGAATTTCACATCGGCAATAAAATTCACAGGAAAACCGCGGAATTTTCCTGTTGCCTCTATTGTTTTGTACCAAGGTGCCATCAAATATTCCTTTTTTTCTAACAAGTGTTTCAATGTTTTTGCGCGGGTCTTGGTCAATTGCATGGTCGACCCCGACTTTTCCGTTGAGCATATTTTCACATAGTCTGTATCATCGGATGACGCAGAATTGCTCGATGACCTCATAATCATATTGAAAAACGCCTGAATAGCGTCGATGTGCGACGTGACTTCGGCATATTCAGCAACCATGGCATCCATATTGGCATCAATTCCCTTTTTGAATACATTGAGGGCACCGTTTTCGTCGATTTTTGACATGTCGATGTGCGCCTCTATTGCCTTCAAAACAAAATCACACACACAATCAATATTTGGTTTTATCTTTTGTTCATTGAGATAGTTTGTGAGAGGTCCGAGTTCCTTCAAACAAATATCCATTTGTTGCACTTGTTGCACAGAGTCATACAGAGGTTTGATGATTCCTGTGGGAACGCGTTTAAGGACAATTTGCCGGAGCACCTTTTCCAAGTCCATGACATTTGCCAATTGTTTCCTGCAAAACATCATGAGATCGTAAGGTCCTATGGTTACACCATTGTCATTCTGACTGGACAAAAGCATCGCCTCCACGATGTCGTATTCGCGGTTTAACCATTCCTCGTCAAACGTAGGCGTCGTCATCATTTCCTTAACACGTCGCCGTCCAATCGTGGTGCAAGTCCGGTTCAAAAAACTCAACACAGATGATAATTGACCGCTGCGCACCGAGTCAGCAGAATGGTCGTCAATAATATTCAACTGTTTGAGCGCATGGTTGGCAAGAACCACGTTGGACCCCGCATTAGCAAACGTCGGTGCACAAATCTTCTGTATGAGTGCCGGGTTATGCTCCTTCACAAAATTCAGCAGAAAACAGTAGGATTTGGTTGCGGTGGGATATAGGCAAAATTCGCCGATAGTTGCATACGATTCCGTGCCGAAGACGCTTTCCAAAGTGTATGTTAAATATTGGTCTTTTTCGCAATTTCCTGCTGCAGAAGACGACTTGATATGATGTTCATGGACACAGTCGCATGTCACGCCGCAATAAGTCCGGATCTTTTTCATGAGTTGGGACTCAGAGATGCTTGCATCCACCACAGAAGTCATCAGGTCATACAGGAATATTACTTCGCACGGATTGTGAACGGAGACGAGGCGTTCGATTTCATCAAATGTGGTCGCATTGTTTTCGAAGGGCATGATGTGCTCGGCAAGGTGCGATTTGCCCGTGAACATATTTAGAATAGATATACCACACACGATGTTTGATTTGGTCTTGTGCAGGGGCACATAGGTGCTTAACCAAATGCACATGATATTGTTTGACGTAGTTCCTGTAGTTCCCGTGGAACCTGTTCCTGCGTCCATGGGGACGTAGGTGCCGGGACTGAGAATCGAGTGAACCGAGTGCTTCTTTTTGGCGCTCTTTGTTCCATTGGAACCCACGTCGTCATCCTGCACAATAACAACGGAAGTAAAATTTGCCGCACTAAGAAGTTGCAAGTATTTTTCGAGAGTATATTCGGGGAATCCTGCCATAAAGATAGAGACATTCTTTTTTTCACTCGTGTTTAGTTGACATGTTGAGACAATTTCCGCGAAACAGGGGTCCGACCGCTGACCGTAGATTTCATAGAAGGAACCGACCATCATAAGAATGGCAACCTTGTTGCCGTAGAGAGTGGAATAGTGTTTAGCGTAGTCGGAATATTTGTCGTAGATGGTTTTGTTGGATTCAGTTGAGGAATTAACGGAGGAGTCACTGATTTGAGAAATCAGTTTCCCAGAGGAGTCACTGATTTGAGAAATCAGTTTCCCGGAGGAGTCACTGATTTGAGAAATCAGTTTTGCCATGGGGTTTTTTTTCATTGTCGGTAGAGAATATACTTACAATAATTCTATATTCGTTTGATTTGTATTATGTGTCTATGTGTATAGGGTAACGAATGAGTGGTTTTCTTGCTCCTAGACAATGTGTATTAGAAAAAGTGGAACCTGAAAATTTGGATATTGACAACACCTTTCTTAAACTAAACGAACATTTTAAAATTCCATTTTTTTCATTTTATAAATCATATATTTCAAATTCTGGAAAAAAATGGATGACTGTTTATGAATTGGAACAAAAAATAAATGGAGAAACAGTTTATTACATAAAACAATATAGAATACAACGAAATGAAGGAAAATATTTAAATGGCGGTTCAAATTGCAACCCTATATTTTTTCCACATTTGTGGAATGTTAATTTGAAAAATGCAAAAACACAAGAATTAAACACAAAGGGTGAATTAATAGTGTATTCACAAACAAATGACAAATTTATCCCAATTAGTCTTATTGGCAACGATTTATTTGGGTTAAAATCAGAATTTAATTATAATGACAAAAAAAATTACCAAATACATATAGATAAAAAGCAATTCGGAGATTTAAGTGACGGCACTCATATTCCAGACAGTGTTGTTTCAAAAATATTAAATGAAGATAAAAACGGTGCGCGGTTATTTATCACATTTAAATGGAATAATAAGATATCACAACCAATTGAAGACCCAAATAAAACATTTTACGGAATTTATGATTTTGTAAATGTTGAAAAACAAAATTTTAAACATGATAACGAAGAAGACGCAACCATGTTTTATCCTAAAAATATAAAAGATACAGGTTTGGATATTAATGATAAAAATAATTATGATTTAATTACTTATGACCCAAACTTTAATTATGATACAGATTTTGAAGACCAGTTTCCAGAAAATGAAGTGACAGAAGAAGACAAAACCAAAATATGCGAAGCAATAACCAATTTTTTAAATTTTGTCAAAAATGGCACACAACCTTCCCCTGCCGCGGTTAGCACAATAGATATAGATGAAAGTGCAGACCCAATGATGATTGACGACCCTGACTATTTAAAAAAAGGAGGAATTCGCGACAATTACACCTACATAAGAAATTCACAAGTAACAAAAGAACAATCAAACACAGATACACTCACAGAATATAACACATTGGCGTCATCACTTATGAAAACCAAAACCGGTTTGGATAAAAAAACACAAAATTTTTGCAATTCATATATTACATTGATGAATGTGTTTATTGATTTTTTGACTTCAAACGAAACTTCATTGAAAACTGGAAATGCGACAAAACAAAATTCAATGCAAAATCTATTTGGACATATTATCAGAAAATTACAGATTGAAATAAAAAAACAAAGCAATATTATGCTTGGCGGTGGAAAAGTTACATATGTAAATCCACCTCAAGACAATAATAAGGTTGAATATCCCGGAAACACAAATGTCGAACGCAAAAATGATAAAAAAAATGTGATAATTATTGGAGGAGGACCTGCCGGATTATACATGAGCATTGTTTTAAAATTAATGGCACCAGAATTAGAAGTTCATATTTTAGAAAGGCGTATTAAAGAAGGCACAAACAACCGCATAATGTCAAGGGGTGAAAGCACATTAACTGTTTATACAAAACCAAAATTAATAACAGGTCTGCCCAGAGGTTTTGAACAAAATATTCCAAACTATGATATTAATAACACAACAATGAACTTATATACAGATAAACAATTATTTCTAATTCCCACACAAATTAAGAATCCCGATGACGAAGACCCTGACGATGGAATTAATGGTAAAAAATTGTCGGTAAATCAGTTAGAATATGTATTGGCAAACTATGCACAACAAATTGGAGTATTAATATTTCACACGACTGAGTCCTATGACACATATGTAAATGAAAACACAATTGGTATATTTGATGCAACCGGAGGAAGACTAAAAGAACAAAAACACTATCAATTTCGAGTGGATCCAGATAAACAAGACATTGGCGATGGATTAAATATAAATTCACTCGATTTTTACAATGACACAATACCAATAATATGCATTGGAGAATCATTGTTCAGAGGAAATTATTTGACAGGTCTTGGGATGAATACAATTTGCACAATATGTTTTTTTACATCGTTTCTGTTTACGGTCACAATGGGAGTGAAAACAGGATATGTCGAAACATATAAAAAGTTTTTTGAAAAAGATTTCCCCGTGGAGTCCAAACCACTCGTGGTTGCTGTAAAAACAGGTGGAGGTTCTAGTTCTGCCACAGGTGCTGTTTCTGCGCCACCCTATTGCATCGGCACATACAACATGAGTTGGGCAAATGAATTTTTACCATTACAAAAATTGCATAAAGATTTTGCATCAGTGACAATTGCAGAAATTGGAAATTTTATTAAGGCATATAAAGGTTCGAGCGAACGCACATTTTTGGCGCAAAACAATTCTGTGGAACCCACAATCCAAGCAATTGAAGCAATTTTGAATACAGGTGACGCAGACGATGAAAAAAAACAAAAAATTGTTGAAGAACTTAATAAACAACAAATTAAAAACACTTCCAAAATGTTTGAATTTTGGAAAAACACAATTGCACATCTGGCGTTGTTCTTTTTACATAAAAGTCCAAGTGCTGTTGGATTACAAGAAATAAATGCGGGGTCAACTGAAATTGTAGAATTGTTGAAAGAAATAAATGCGTATAAACAAACATATAGCAAAACCAAATATGTTGAAATCAAACAAACTCAAAAAAATACCCCCTTTGTGTCATTGAGCATGGTAATTGATGAAAATGTGTTTGGTAAAATGATAAAACAAGAATTAGTAGAAACTGACCCCCCCGGGGGAGGTGATACTTCAAGAAAAGGCGGGCGACCATTGTTAATGGTTTTGACAGAAAAAGATGGCAAATATTTTTTGTTTGCAAACATTCATGGTAGAAACATGCTACCATCTGGAAATGTAGAAACAGATAAACAAAATGCAATACAAGATGTTGCACAAAAAATAATTGACAAAATGAACAGTTTTATTGCAAATTTGAAGACTGACCAAAAAAAAGGAATACAAGAAATTTTTGTAATGGGTGATTTCAATGACAAGTTTGATTTTATAAAAGAACTAAAATTTACAATTGATGGAACAGAAAAAACAGTTTCATTTACCGGCAATGCACCAAAATCGTGTTGCTATAATTGGGATAGTAGTTGCAGTGATGAAATAACAAATAAACGAGAATACAATTTGGGCAAATGTGCGGCGCCCACTAATCTAACCGGGTCTCAACATTTTGATTCAAATAAACTTTTTACCGATAACACAAAATCCAATGTTGTTTCAATGTCTGGACATGGTGGTTTAATTAAATACTACAAATATGCAGGCGACAAAGTGTTTGGATTAATTCCATGGACACACGATGACAATAATAATATATATGAAACAACACTGCAAATATTCAACCACGATGATAACAAATCAGTAAGTAATCAAAGTGACCATGAACTTGTTTATGGATATTTTCAAAGAGGTAATGCAACTAAAATGTATGATAAAAAACTAATTATTATTGGAGGACCTATTAATAAAGGTTCGCAGTCAAGTTTTAAAAATTTTAAAAAATATGATGCAGATGTAAATTCATTTGCAACAATTGGAAACCATGATACAGCAACATTTAAGGGTGATTATAATGACTCAAACTTTTGGAAAACTAAAATGCAAGCAAATGAAAATAAGTTTTATGGAATTACATTTGATGATGGCAGTGGTTCATGGTTTACTTCAACTACAAGTTGGTTTGACAATGTCACAGAATTTATAACAACCGTGTTGACAAATTATGGAATTTTGCTTCTTGATACAAACGATTCACGCGAGTTTATTAATTATTTAAATGATTCTAAAACAACCACTATACTCAAATTTAAAGGATATGTTGGAAACTATCTTGTTTATGCAAAAGAACAATTTGATTTATCAACAAATGACAAAATACCATTTTTTTCTACGACAAATAATTCAAACTATGGAAAAAACATTTCAAAATATTTACAAATGTATAGTGAATTTCTAGAAACTACTGATAAAGGAAAACTAATTGTTTCAACCCCTAGTCCAACCTCTGCCATTGTTGCTGTTTCATCAACCTCTACTACTGTTGCTGTTTCATCAACCTCTAGTTCAACCTCTAGTTCAACCTCTAGTTCAACCTCTAGTTCAACCTCTAGTTCAACCTCTAGTTCAACCTCAAGTCCAACTTCTACTACTGTTGCGGTTTCAACCTCTACTATTGTTGCTGTTTCAACCCCTGCCATTGTTGCGGTTTCTATTTCTAAACTACAATTTATAAAAGTAAAATTTAAAGGAATTATTCCAGAAGACGTGGAACTTGTAGATAAAATTCATAGTGGTTACACTTCCCAAGGCACATTGCAAGACTACATTAAAACACAATTATTGAAAGTTGCGCATGATCTTGACCATGAAGAATATTTTGAATTAACTGAAGAAGATAAAAAATTAATGGAAGAAATTCACATTGAGATAATGGCATCAACTCCTTAAGTAAAATAAATCCTTGTATATATAGAGATATGCCACGAAACAAAACATTTAGAAAACGCAATCCAAAAAAAATTCAAAAGGGTGGTGCTTTTGATGTAACAAAATTATCAAAAATTGATTCAACAAAAACAACAAAATATTATGCATATGTTGTAAAAACACGGAAAATAGTATATGGAGGACCTCCATCACATGGAAGTGAAGTCAATAGAGTTGGAATTGGAGGTGGAGGTGGAAGTGGAATTGGAGGTGGAGGTGGAGGATTTGTAGTAGCATTAACAACTTCACCGCCTGAAAATGAATATGAATATAAAACAACAATCATTGATGAAGAACAAAAAACAGCAATATGCAAGGTTGAAAATAAAAAATTAATAACAAGCGCAGGCGCAGCAAATAACTTGAATCAGTTTGTTGAGAAAAACACTGGAGACGAAGTAATCACAATTTTTGAATTGAATGATGGAAACCCAATTGACCTAAATGGTCTAACAATTACAAAAGAAAATGTTAAATGGGATAACTATGTTGTGTGTTAATTGCAAAAAAATTATATACTATGATTGCATAGTATATAGTATAGGAAATGTCGCAAAAACATCATTTAAACCATATGATGAGTAGGAATAAGACGCGGCGCTTACAAAAGGGTGGGACAGTACAATATTCGGTTAATCAATCAGATTGGTTATCTGAATCCGTTGACACAGGTTTTTTTGGAAATATGCCAGCATTAGATGAAAACATCATGAATCAGACTTACATAAATCGTCGAGAACATTTGACAAATTGGATATGTCGTTTGTTATTAACTGCATCTAATAAATCAACATTTTTAATTTGCAATCAAAAACAAAAACAAGAAACGGGCGATTTAAAAATGAAAGGCAATGTGTATTTGTCGCCAATTCCAACAAATGCCAGTAATATAAAAACCCTAACATTTGTAGATTATTATGCGTTTGATTATGGCACCGAAAATGATGTATTGAATAATCAATCAAACCACCAATTATTAGAACCCCCCAAATTTATGTTCAATGAATCTGGATATGTTGATATAACACAATATAATTTTCATCAAATGAACGCCAGTGGAAATGACAACTCTTGTGGATTTTTTACATTGTTGCAAGCAATTAGTCCTTTATATAGAGCATTGAATTATCCAGCAAAAATACACATAACACGCCAGTTTCGAAATAGTTATGTGCCACAAATAATTGTCAATAAAAATGGAGCACCCATGTCAATAAAAGAATACAAAACAAATGACATGGGCGGCAATAATACTGAGAATGAATTAAATCTTATAAGAGCAAGTTATAATGGATATGATTCTGAAACTCAAGACAAATCAAAATACATTGAATATTTGAGAGGAAGTAAAAATAAAGATTTTACAGGTGTAACCATGCATAAGAATAATTCTTGGTTTTTTGGTTTTAATATGGTTTCAATTTCTGCAAGAACACAAGCAGGCGTTAATGGTAAATACAAGTTTCAGAAAGACAGCATTCTAGGTCCCGAAATTGTTAATAATACTATTATAATTTGCAATAGGACTAGTGCTCATTACATGACTGTTTGTAAAAAAAACCCCGATGGAAAGATTATTTTTGTATTTGATGAAACCAACAATGATACTAAAAAAATGATTGATGATATATCAATAAAACAAACTGCCACTGATGTTGTAAAAACTATTGAAACTGGATTAACTTTTGAAAACATTAAGACAGACCCTGTTTCCAGAAAAATATTGGATGATCAAAAAATAGGTTTAACAATTGACATAATTTTATATAAACCAAAAGATGGCACAACTGTTTTTCCAAAAGAATTAGATTATTCTTTAATGCAATTAAAAATATATGGAGATAATGAAAATAAGTTGGGTTATGACAATTCAAAAATATTATGTCTTGCTTTTAATCACAGTGCTAATAAATATTACTATGTGTTGTCATATGAAATAACATCATTTGATAAACAAAACAACCCAATAATTGAAAAATATAATGTTGCAAACATCACACAAACAAAAAATCAGTTAACGGTTTCTGACAATTATAATATTTGTGGAACTATTCAATATAACAATGCAACAGGAGACATGGTTGTGAATTTGGATAGTTGTGTTTCATCATCTGCATCTGTGACAACATCAAAATTGTTACCTCTACCTCCTCAATCTTCTTCTGCTTCCTCTTCTACTTCATCTTCTTCATTTCCACCTCACCCCCCTCCATCAACAACAACAACAAAAACAACAACATTGCCAACAACAACAACAACAACAACAATATTACCCTCTTCATCTTCATCTTTGACTCAACCTACTCAACCACCTCCATCAACATCAACAACCACCACCATTCAATGTCCCATAATTATAAAATTTTCAAATGGTCAAAAAGACGTAAAAATAATTGACATGGATGTTGACTCGACAAAATGCAATAATAATACATTAGAACGTTTGCCATTTGATGCAACAAAAATTGTGGATGGCACAGAATACTTAACATTTGTCACATTTGAACCAGACAATTTATTTGTGACTGGCGTTGATTTTACAATACAGAGTAGTGCCACATGCGACAAAAATTTGCAAGAAATATTAAATGATAGTATTAGTTCTAGCAGTAGTAGTAGTAGTAGTAGTAGTAGTAGTAGTAGTGCTGTTCCTGTTATTGTTGGTATTACTGGTGGTGGTGGTGCTAGTACTCCTACTGCTTCTACTGCTTCTGTTACTGGTGGTGTTATTGTTGCTACTACTACTCCTACTCCTGCCACCACAAATTTTAATCCAAAAAATGGTGATTGGATTAGGTTTCATCAAAATTATTATAAAGTTAATTCATTTGCAAAAAAAGACAATAAATATACAATAAAATATGAATATAATATTAGTAAAAATATAAAATACAAATACTCTTCAATGAAATCAATTGAATTAACATGCAACCCAGGCAAATGTTCAGTAATAACTGATCCAGATGAAATAAAAGAACTGGATGGTTTGCCAATTACAACAAAATAATTAAACCAATAACAACATACAAACAACCTATACAGTATTATAATTCTTCCACAATGAAAATTATAATAGACGAACGCGAGGCAAGTCTCTATCATCTGTGTCAAACTTTTGCCGAAACACACCAAATAAAATCCGCGCCAATAGAGAAACGCGTTCTCCAACTGGGCGATATCATTTTTACATCCGATGATGAATCTGTTGTACACCTTGTAATAGAGCGCAAATCATTTTCGGATTTGTTGGCGAGTGTTAAAGATGGGCGATATGCGGAGCAATCGCACCGCCTAATTCATTGTTTCCCCAACCCACACAATATTGTGTATTTGCTCGAGGGCATGTTTTCCACGGTGCATCAGGAGAAGGATAAGAAGAAGATTATTTCCTGTATGGCATCGCTGAACTATTTCAAGGGGTTTTCGTTAATGCGCACGGTGTCTGCGAGTGAGACCGCGCAACACATTGTGTATTTGGCGGATAAGATAGCAAAGGAATTGCCTAATAAGGCAGCAGCAAACAAAGAACCTTCTTTGCAAGTTTCTCAAGAACCTTCTTTGCAAGTTTCTCAAGAACCTTCTTTGGAAGTTTCTTCAGAAATAGCGCCTCCTCCGACTTCGACTGTGCAACCCACGGTTGTACAAGCAATAGCGCCATATTGCTCTGTAGTGAAGGCAGCAAAAAAGGCAAACATCACAAAGGAAAATATAGGCGAAATCATCCTGTGTCAAATCCCGGGAATAAGTTCCACAACGGCAGTCGAATTGATGAAACCGTTTGGCACATTTGCAGAATTCATGAATAAAATAAAAGAGGATTCAAAGTATTTGGATTCGGTGGCGATAGAGACCAATGGAAAAAAACGAAAAATAGATAAAAATGTCATTGATGGAATTAGAGAGTTCCTATTATAAACGAGGGGGGCACCCCCTCGGCACCCCCTCGGTGCCTTCATTTAAAAAAGTGAAAATATGAAATATAAAAACAAGATTATTTTTATATTTTCTTTTACAAAAATGAAGGAGGGGTCCAAGGGGAACCTAGG
>Ga0078894_10003908_pt1 | contig 11344 bp, 6 predicted proteins | sample LauGreSu1BDMLBSD_2_FD_67506 | JGI IMG/M metagenome (GOLD analysis project Ga0078894, IMG submission 67506) | Freshwater lake microbial communities from Lake Michigan, USA - Su13.BD.MLB.SD (version 4) (version 4) | ecosystem: Environmental > Aquatic > Freshwater > Lake | place: Lake Michigan, USA... | reverse complement strand
ATTTTGATTCAGTTACTAGCAGCAATGGATCTCCTATTGTTAGTTATGCAGTTTAAATCGATGATGGACTAGGTGGAGAGTTTGTTGAGCTTTAGGGAATCAAGTTCAACAGCATATTGTTAAATGCTTCAGCTACATAAGGAATCGTGAAAGGAAGGTATTACAGAGTTCGATACTGTGCACGAAATGAAATTGGATTCGGACCATATTCTGAAAGTGCCCGTGTGCTTTCAGCTAGCGTTCCTTAAAAACCTACAAACATAGGCGCACTTATAGAAGCTCATAATGTAGTTGTGACTTGGTAAATGCCCTATAACAGTGCCAGTCTGATTACTAAAGCTTAAATCAAGTTCTTGCACTCAGACGGTACGACCTTGTCAGAGGACACTAACATATGTGATGGAGCTGACATCAGCACATTTGACGCAAGACAATGCACATTCCCAACAAGTGTTTTAAGAGCTCCTCCATTTAGTTTAGTACAAGGAAGTCCTATTAGTCCTGTGATTCGTTTCATGAATGAAATACAATGGTCTGAATGGTCTTCAATCACTTTACCAGCCCACGTAATGTAAGATGTTCCTCATGCTCCAACACAAGCTCCTTTCAGATTAGAGCAATATACAGCTTAAACTCAAATGGGTGTTAAGTTCCTTCCTTTGAATGGAACTTCTACGGGTGGAGCAATGATCATATCTTACAACTTATAAATGGACAGCACCGGAGGTGGTAGTGGGCCTTTCGTAGATGTTAAAGGTTATGTTACTAACGATACCCTTACTGAAGTTATAATCAATGACTAAACTCCAGGCCACATTTACTATTTCAGATACAGAGCACTGAATGCTCAGGGATGGGGAAATTTCTCTCCAGTAAATTTTGTCAGAATGGCTAACATCCCTACTTAATTACTTACTGCGACTACTGCTAACGTCGACGATCAAGTTTTGATTTCTTGGAGTCCAACACCAAACGAAAATGCTTCTCCAGTAACTTAATACAAAGTTCTTATTTAAAGAAGTGATGGCACATTTATCGAGCACACAGATTGTGATGGTAGTGATCCTGTGATTTTTGCAGCGAATCGTTGCCAAATTCCTATGCTGAGTTTGACAGTTCCTGATTTCTCACTACAAGAGGCACAACTAATATTAGTAAAAATCTAAGCCTTAAACGCTGAGGGCTATTCTATTGCTTCACCTCTAAACACTCAGGGTGCTTTAGTCTAAATACCTCCACACACACCTACTAATGCAGTCAGGAGAGGAAATGGAACTACTGAGGAAGGCATAGAGATTTCTTTTGACTTAATAACTAAAACTGGAGGATCTGAAATCACAGCATATGAGATTTGGATGGACGCTGGTAGCGGATTTTTCTTAGCTTCGACAACTGTTACGAGCCCAGTTATGATAACCAACTCTGAAATCTAAAGCGGTGGCACTTACTAATTCAAGTACAGGGCACAGAATGTTCTTGGGTGGTCTGGATTCTCACCAACGTCTAGAATAGGTGCAATTACAGTTCCATCAGCACCTTTGAATCCAACTACTTACGTTGTGAACCTGAGTACTTTAGCATATTTTAAATGGGACTAACCAGCAGACAATGGTGGAGATGGAATCCCACTAACTGCTTTCAAAGTTTACATTCTTCAAAGCGATAATTTAACTTACTCTTAAGTACCAGCTTAGTGCAATCCTACAGATGCATTAGTTATTTCTAGTGCAAGTTGCACTGTTGAAATGGACTTGTTGAGAAAATCTCCATATTATTTGACTTAAGGAATGCAAATGATCATTAAAGTTCAAGCGCAGAATCAAATTGGTTGGTCAAATAATAGTACAATAAGTTAGACGAATGCGCTCATTTAAAATGTACCTAACAAGCCACTGAAATCACCCGCGAGAGATGACATTTTAACTTCTGATGTTTTACTCTAGGTTACTTGGGATCTGTTAAGCAATCCAGTCGATGGAGGAGCAACTATAATATCTTACCATTTGTAATATGATGACGCCAGCATGGGCTCGACGTGGACAGATCTTGTAGGATTTACTTAGGATGCTGTCGTTTAAAACTTCGGCGTGACCAACTCTATACAAAAAGGTTTGACTTACTTGTTTAGATATAGAGCTAGAAATGCTCACGGATGGGGTACTTGGTCAGACGAACTCAAATTAGTTGCAGCTCGTAGAACGGATTAGCCATCAACCGTAGTCACTTCAAATGAGGGAACAAATGTTAGGATTACATGGCAAGAACCACTTTACGATGGAGGTTCAACTCTTTTGGGCTATAAAATCTTGATCAAAGCTCAAAACTAGTCCTTGATTGAAGATCGTCTGCACTGCGATGGCTAAGACTAAACAATCAAAGCAAATAAATACTGTCTGATTCCCATGGAAACCTTGCGACAAGCTCCTTACTACCTTGCGTTAGAAGATTTAGTAGTAGCTACAGTTTAAGGTTTGAACATTATTGGATTCAGCGTGCCTTCTGACCCTAATACCATCGGCGCGGAAACAAGAACTGAACCTCTAAGTCCAACAAATCCAGTTTACAGAGTCGACTAAGGTACCACAGATGTCTAGATTAAGGTCTAATATGATAATTTGATTGGAAATGACTAAACTGGAGGATCATAAATTTTATCCTTGAATCTCTGGTACGACTAAGGAGTAGATAACTGGGTGTCACTTGTAGGTAATCAGCCTTTCTACACCTTGAGTAACACCTACACAGTTGGACTACTCACTCCAGGACGATGGTACTACTTTAAATACAGAGCAATCAATTTGTTCGGCTTAGGAGCATTTTCAACTCCCATTAAAGTTCAAGCTGCAACTGTCCCAGATTAGATATAGACGCCTAACGTGAGCATGGTCGCAAACAACATCAAAATTTAATGGCAATCTCCTAATCAAAGAGGTTCTCCGACGGTGTCATATCACGTATTAATAAACAATGCTACAGGATCTTAAGTAGAATACTTACTTTGCAACAACTTGGAAACAACATGCTTGGTTCCTTTACACAGTCTTAGCTTTGACTACTTACTCGTGTAACAAGATCCTATCGTAATATAGATAACCGCAACTAACTTTTATGGCACAAGTAAGGGCTCAACAATAACCCAGATCAACATGGAATCAGTACCAAGGAAACCTTAAAATTCACCTGTTCGTGGAAATCTCACATCTCAAAATCAAATACAGATTTCTTTTGCCAACTTGACAGATTTGTACACAGGTGGCAATCAAATTTTATCTTATGTAGTAAGTTGGGATGCTGGTACTAATGGTTCTTAATTCTTCGTTTTGTCAGGTCAGCAGCCTTACAATTTACAGACTACGATGCTTTACATCTAGAATGTGAACTCTGGTGTTTACTATCAATTCAAATATCGAGGACTTAACATTCATGGAGATGGAGTTGACTCGGCACCTTTGACAATCTTAGCTGGAACTGTACCTAATAAGATGAATTAGCCTACAGTGATGATTGTTTAAGGCCCAGATTACAGAATCAGTGTTTAGCAACCTAGCCCAGGTGGTAATGGTGTAGCGATACTTGCTTATGAAATTTAAATACAAGCTAAAGACAAAAACTGGATCACACCAACGACATGCGTCGGCACTTAGCTTGCAACTTTAGACAACATCTATTGTGATGTAGATTTGACAGAAATCACTTCAGTTTTCGGACTAGTTTAAGGTGATCTTGTCGTGTCTAGATCAAGAGCGAGCAACGAATTAGGATGGGGTCTTTATTCAGACTCTAGTAATTCATAGATCTTTGTTGTTGCTTTACCATGGACTCCAGCTAATCCTCCGATTAGAGACGAATCAACATCGACTTTGACTTCCATAGGAATTCTTATGCCAACAGTTCAGGGAGATCAATCTGGTGGAATTTAGATACTTTCTTATCGTTTACAATCAAGTCCAGACAATTCAACTTGGACTACTTTAACTGGCCAGACCGAGCCCTACGAAAGCACTGCATTTGTTTGGACAGACTTGACAACTACAGATGAATGGTACTTCAGATATCAAGTTGTCAACGAAGTAGGTGCAAGTCAATATTCAGTTTCTATGCTAACATACGTTGGCACTAAACCTGCTCAAATGGTTGCTCCAAAAGTAGAGTTTGACATAGATCCTAAGCAAATACTTATAAGTTGGTAAGAGCTTTCAAGTTCAGTTGATGGTGGCTTACCGATTCAAAGTTATAAGATCGAAATTATGACTTACAGCTCGAGCTTTGCAACATCGTCAAGTTGTAATGGCTCAGACATTTCAAAGCTAAGCTGCACGATTCCCCTGAATACTTTATTGTCAGAACCTTTCAATCTCGAGTAAGGAAAATTGATTTAGGCAAGAGTTTCCGCAATAAACAATATTGGGTAATCCGTCCCATCTGCATAGAATTCTTTCGGCTCCGTTGTTGAGCGAGTACCCCACTAACCACCTGTAACACCCACTAAAAATCCAAGAACAACTCAAACTTCAATAGTAGTAGATTACATGCACTTACAGGGCACAGCAGATGGAGGTTCTACTGTTTTGTCCTACGAAATTTAATGGGACCAGGGACAAAATTAGTTTGTAACTCTTTAAAACAATCTCCTTTCTGAAGTCATTGTTGATCAGAATATTGTAGGTGGAAAAGTATACGGTTTCAGATACAGAGCTTCTAACAGACAAGGAAGTGGCGCATACTCATAGACAAGTTACTTTAAAGCTGCTAATGTCCCAGATTAAATGGCACCTGTACTCATGGTCTAAAATGGAGTTGACATTAAAGTTTCATGGACAGCTCCTAACAGTGGCGCTTTGCCAATCGTCAGCTACTTGGTCGAGTTCATGCACAATGACAACAAGACTTTTAGCGCTTTGCAATAATGTAATGGCACTGATGCTGATGTAATTGAATACACGTTCTGCACTGTCAGTGTATAATCTCTGATTGCTTATCCTTTCAACATTCCCTAAGGGCAGCTCATTCAAGCTAGAATAAGCGCATCAAACGATTTAGGATTTGGCGTTCCATCTACTCTTAACATCGAAGGCGTGCTTGGTTAAACCGTTCCACACAAACCATTGCTGTTCCCTTAAAGAGATGCCTCAACAAACACGATTTAGTTAGTTGTTGATTACCCGACTCCTTAAGGTGCTCTGACAGGAGGCAGTACAATCGTTAGTTTGCATTTGCGATGGGACCAGGGAACTAGTGGGCAAACTTGGACCACTTTAATAGGCTTGTCTCCATATTCAACTAGTGAATCTTATACTGTGACTGGTGGATTGATTGCAGGCAGAATTTACAAGTTCTAATACAGAGCAAAAAACATTTTTGGATGGGGAGCTTGGTCTGATTCTGCTGACATCTTGGCAGCTACTAATCCATCACAAATTTCTATGATTTACACAGTGCTTATAGGAACCTAAGTTAAAATTGCCTGGTCACCTAACATACAAGATAATGGAAGCTAGATTTCGGCTTACAAAGTTCTTATATAAACAAAAGAACAGGGCTAATTTAGCGAGTCATCTCTTTGTGACGGAAAAACTTCTGAAGTTTTCACAAATGCATACTGTTTAATCCCAATGAGCGCATTCATCACAGCTCCATTCAATCTTAGTCAGAACACTTTAATAGTTGCGACTGTCAGCGCAAGGAATAAAGTTGGATGGTCAGTGGCTAGCTTTGAAAACTAAAGCGGCCAAGTAGTTGAAACAGCTCCTCCTGCAGTTCCACAGAATTTGACTGTAAATTTGGCAGAGACTAACGAAAACTAAATCACTATAAATATGAAATCTCTGACTTCAAATTAAGACACCGGTGGAAGTCCAATCACAAGCTATAGCTTAGAGTGGGATTAAGGCCTTAATCAAACTTACTATGTCGCGATTGTCGGATTACTTGACAACAACATGGTGTTGAATTACACATTTACTCAGCTCACCAAAGGACAACAATACAGTTTTAGGTACAGAGCCAGTAACATCTATGGATGGTCCTTGTACTCTAGTATCACAAGCTAAATTGCAGCTAGAGCTCCTGAAAAACCAACTGCACCAACAACAATTAACTCAGGTACTAGTGTTGGAGTCTATTGGGTTGCACCTTATGATGGGGGTTCTTAAATCACATCTTTCGTTGTTTAAATCTAAGCTAAAAATCTTGTTTGGCAAGTCTAACCGACTTACTGTAATGCTCAATCAGATGACACTGTGATAAGCAATAGATTCTGTGCGATTCCGATGAACGTTTTGACTTCAGAACCTTTCAACCTTGTTCAAGGTGACCGTGTCTTTGTTCGAGTTTTGGCTAGTAATTTGATAGGAAATTCTTCATACAGTGAGTCAAGCCAGAGCAATAGTAAAGCAAATGCTTAGATCTAGGGAGTTCCACCTACACCAAGTTCTGGACCATTCAGAGGCAACATGACAACAACTTCTCAAATTGAGGTCTAGATTTTAGAACTAACTGGATTTGCCGCTGGTGGTTCACCAGTCATTTCCTACTAATTCGACTATGATAAGAATACAAATTAAGCTGAGTGGGAAGAACTCAAAGGATTCAGTTCTAATGACAATCAGCTGTCCTTTGTTGTACCTGGTTTACCAATCAGCACTAAGTACTTTGTCAGATTTAGAGCAAAGAATGTGTTTGGATGGTCAGACTACTCACCTGCAACATCAATAATTACTTAAATGGTACCTAATACCCCTGAACCTATCGCAACAGCTTTGATAGGCACAAATGTAGAAATTGCTTGGCTCGCACCAGACAATCGAGGAGCAAGTATTGTATCGTATGATGTGCAGATTATGACTTTTAATGGTACTTTAATCCAAGATCAGTTGTACTGCAAACAAGTTGTAGGAGTTAGCTGCTCGATTCCTATGTACTCGTTAAGCTCAGGAATCTATAATCTTTCATTAGGCACTTTGATCAAGGCTTAGGTTAGAGCGTGGAATGCTTAAGGAGCGAGCAACTACAGTTAGCTCAACCAAAATGGCACTTTGGTTCAAACAACTCCTTAAACCCCAACTTAGCCATTGACTCGCTTGGCTGATTTAACAACTGTGAATTCGATTGTAGTGTAAATGCCTGAGACAGTGGATTACTCCGTAGCAGCAGGCGGCACCAACACTGTGTCCTATGCACTAGATTTCAACAATGGGTAAGGCACAAGTTTCGTCGAAGTAGTTGGCACTACCACAGAATAATTGAGTCGAGTAGTTCATGTACCAGCCACACCAGGCGTGACTTACGTGTTCAGATACAGAGTTAAGAATATCTTTGGTTTCTCTGCCGAGTATTCACCTACAGTAGCCATTAAGTCAGCAACTAAACCTGAGACTCCAACTAACTTGATGACTTCTATCTCAGGGTAAAATGTATAGATAAACTGGACTGAACCAGGAAACAATTACGACCCTATCACGAGATACGAGATTTAGATACAAAACAGTAATCAGGTGTGGCAGAACCAATCTTAGTATTGTGATGGCGCAGACCAAACCGTTTTGTAAGACACCCGATGTTTCATACCCCTAGTGACATTGACAGAGTAATTTGGTCTTATTCAGGGAGTACCAGTAGTGGTCAGAGTTGCTGCAACTAATTCAATGGGTACTAGTGATTTCATATAAAACGCTGGTGTCGCTGTTGAAGCACGACCTTAGAAGCCAAGTCCTGTAACTAAGGGATCAAGTACTACAAACTTGCAAACGCAAGTAAACTGGAAATCCATGACATCAAACTTTGAAAGCGGTGGTTCACCCATAACATCTTATAGACTTGACTGGGACAATGGAACAGGAATGAACATATGGACTCCACTAGTAGGATACCTTTCTCCTTATCTTGGTCTTGATTGGACGCAACTGGGTACTGTAGATGGTAAAGTTTACTATTTCAGACTAAGAGCTTAAAACTCTCATGGATGGTCTGATTGGTCAAATGAAACTGCCGTACTAGCAGCAACTGTTCCAGCACAGCCCGTTGTTCCCAATACAAGTTAATTATCAAGTTCTACAAAAGTAATTGTCAGCTGGACTGCACCTAATTCAAGAGGAGCAGCGATAACTTCTTATGAAGTATAATTCAAATCATACGCAGACGACAAGTTCTTCACATTGCCTGAAATTTGCGATGGATCATTCCAATCTGCAGTAGACACTTTATAATGTTAGTTCGAAATGAACCTGTTGAATTAATCTCCTTTGCTAATGATTCAAGGAGATTTGATTGTGGTCAGAGTAAGGGCTTTTAATTAAATTGGATGGAGCAACTACTCTGATCCTTCAATGTCAGGAGTTCAGGTACAACAGGCTCCTCAAACTCCTACCACCTAACCTATCCTGATCTCTCAAGCGGAGTCAACAATAACCATTTAGATGCCAGAAGTCACAGGACAAGGTACTGGTGGGTCTGAGATTCTTAGTTACAATCTTCAATTCAACGGTGGAGGAACAAGCGAGGACTACATTTCACTTGTAGGTGAAGTACCAGACAGTGTTTAAACAACTTACACAAAAGGTGGATTGACAACTAACATGGCTTATTCGTTTAGATACAGAGTAAGAAACATTTATGGGTGGTCGCCAAGCTTCAGCCCAACGACGTCTGTCATAGCTGCAACATTCCCTTAATAAGTCCCAAGTACTAATTTCACAATTGTGAATCAAACCAAGGTAAGAATAGCTTGGATGCCTCCTTACAATGGTGGAAGTCCAATCACAAAGTACGAGATCCTGTTCCAAAACTTAGATGGCACCTCATACGACCAGATTTTACCTTACTGTAATGGCTCAAGTCTTGCCGTAGTAACAAACAGCTACTGTGATGTTCCATTCACAGTATTTAGAAACGGCCCTTTGAATTACGTTTACAAAACTTTGATTGTTGCGAAAGTCTCTGCCACTAATATAATAGGAACTGGGTCGTCGAGTGAGCCAAACGTCAAAGGTGTTACGATTGAAACTGAACCTGTGACTCCCCCAGTTTCTCCTACAGTCATCGCTTACAGTGAATTCAGCATTTAACTAGGTCTAAACGTGCTTACAGGTGACCAAACTGGTGGATCTCCAATACTGTATTATGATCTAGCTTGGGATCTTGGAACTCAAGGCTAAACCTGGGAAACTTACAGCATTGTCACTGCCACTTAGGACCAAACTTAAGCGCAAGTCAGCCTAAATGGTTTGACAAGTGGAGAATTTTATCAGTTCAAGTACAGGGCACAAAACATCTTTGGTTGGTCGTAATCATACAGTAACGTGACGACTTAAATCACAATGACCGAACCCCATGCACCTTTGATACCAACAACAGCCAATGTCGGCTCAAATGTTAGAATTCGATGGTACGCTCCCTATTCAGGTGCTATGGGAGTTGACATAACAGGTTACTACGTTTTAATCAAAAAGAAAGATGGAACTTTTACTTTCAACAACAACTGTAATGGGCTACAACAAGTGGTTGCAAGCAACCTGTTTAAATCTACGATTTAGACTTTTAAATATGAAAATTAAATTTCCTGCGTCAACCAGTAATGTGATGTTCCCATGAGTGATCTAACTGGACCTGAATTTGGTCTTGAATTAGGAGATCTTGTAGTTGTTCAAGTAGCTGCTATTAATGTTAAAGGACAAGGGTAATACTCTGGAACTAATTCTCAAGGAGCCCGTGCTTAAGTAATTCCCTAACCTCCTCCTAGCACACCTTAAAGAGGATCAATGACAAATGAACATAGAATTGATGTCAATTGGGAATTCTTAAGAAGTTATACTGAAACTGGTGGCACTGAAATAGTTAGTTACGAACTTCAGATGAATGATGGAGATGATGAAATTTACACAGAAGTGGTAGGTTACACAATTCCTTTTACCCTGAACTCAGTCCTGATAACATCAAGTGTGACTAGCGGCAAGAGATATAATTTCCGATACAGAGCCCAAAACGTACAGGGCTGGGGTAATTTTAGTTAAGTTGGATAAATACTTGCTGCCACTGTTCCATACTCCACTTAAGAACCACAGACATTCGTCTAAGGAACTGATGTACTTTTCTAGTGGCTTCCACCAACGAACACTGGTGGAGTTGGCGTTCCAATAACTGATTATAAAGTCAACATAAGGCTTAATTCAGGTTCGTTCCAAACAATTTGCAATGTTCCAACAACATATTGTAGAGTCTCAATGTATGAATTGACCAATTCTACTTTCCAATTTAGCCAAGGTGACCAAATAGTGGCTTAAATTTATGCTATGAACGAGCTTGGCTATGGTCCTGCATCATAATTAAGCGCAATTACAGTAGCTTTAGTTTAAACTGTCCCGCACAAACCTAGTAACAAGGTCTAAGTAGATCAAACACAAACTGATGAATCTTAGATTTATCTTCAGTGGAACGCTTTACTCCCTCCTAATGATGGCGGCTCAAATATAATCTCCTACAATGTTTAGTGGGATGCTGGTACAGGTACAGTGTAATTTGAATTAGTTGGCTGGAGCCAGAACTACACGTAACTTTATTACACTGTAACAAGTAGTTTACAAGGATTGACTGCAGGTTACTCCTACAAATTTAGGTACAGAGCCCTGAACATCTTTGGATGGGGTGAATATTCTGAAACTTCAACTTTCTTGGCAGCTAGTATTCCTTAACAAGCGAATCCCGTTACTACTGTCATCGAAAATCAGTACGTGAGGATCAGCTGGTAGTATCCGACTGATGGTAGTTCAACTGTTTTGGAGTATAAAATTCAGATCCAACAATCAGATGGAATTTACAGCACTCCAATTGGATTGTACTGCTAAGGTAGTGATCTAGCAGTTGTCAACAATCGCCGTTGTCATATTCCTATGGCTGATCTGATCAAAAGTCCTTATAATTTACAATATGACACATTGATACTTGCTGTAGTAAAATCGAGGAATTCAATCGGATGGTCTAATAATTATAGCACAGCTAACACAATTGGAGCTCGTGTTTAAGTGATCCCTTAGAAGATGACAAATCCTATGAGAGGAGGATCCACCGATGATACAAGAATTCAGATAAATTGGGCTAACTTAGTCGGTGATGCCACGGGTGGTGCCTAAATATTGTCTTATAATCTTGAAATGATCGTTGATGGAGTTTTCAAAGAGTTAGTTGGCTAATCTAGCTATTTCTCAGGCACCTCTTTCACTTAATTAACCGGTATAAAGTCAGGAACTGATTACAGCTTTAGACTAAGAGCAAGAAATAAATGGGGCTATGGACTTTATTCAGATGTAGTAAACATTACGGCTAGTACCAATCCACTCACAGATACTACTGC
>Ga0078894_10003904_pt1 | contig 11347 bp, 28 predicted proteins | sample LauGreSu1BDMLBSD_2_FD_67506 | JGI IMG/M metagenome (GOLD analysis project Ga0078894, IMG submission 67506) | Freshwater lake microbial communities from Lake Michigan, USA - Su13.BD.MLB.SD (version 4) (version 4) | ecosystem: Environmental > Aquatic > Freshwater > Lake | place: Lake Michigan... | reverse complement strand
CCCCCCCCCCTTCCTTCCAAAGCAGCAACCCCTCCTTCCTTCCTCAACCCTCCATCATCTCATGGCTTCCCCAGCCTGTCAAGGTTTATTTTTTTTGCTACCCCTCTTGACAAGGTCGGGGTACTCGTGCTACACTGGAAGGTTGCCACCTGGCCTAGAAGTGTGTCCTTACTAGCACGGGTGTTGGGATGACAGTGTGTCTGGCTTGACGCAGTTTCTCCTTCTTAGGGCAGACTCACCCCACCTGTGTCTCATCCGACCTACTGTCACCCTAACAGTGTGTCAGGTGTTTTTGCGATTTCCCCTTAAACCGACGATCGGCTCGCTGTGAAAGGGTAGGGTGCGTGCTTCCATGATCGCCTGCCATAAGCCATTCCTGAGCGGCTAATAGAACCGGGCTTCTATCATTATACATGGATTACGGTGGCTGTGTCGCCAGTAACACCCTCCTTTCTTTTTTCTTGCGTTTCGTTTTTACCTATGTTTGCAAACGCAGGGAGTCGGACGGCTTAGCTGTAAAAATGAGTTTGAGCGCCAAAGCGCCGCAAGCCCTTGAATTCATTAAAGAAAAAATTATCTTTTTTTTCTATTGCATTATTTTCGGGGTGTGAGAAGCTGGTTTCAGGACGGCAATACAGCCGGACGAAAGGAGAACTAGACGACCATGACCGTTTACAGGCGCACGGCCGGACCCGTGCAAACGAGTGTGGTACTTGCGACCACCACGACGCTTCCGCAATAAACGCGGTTTGAGCCACCATAAATCTCTAACACAGTGGGTGGCGATGACTGGTCTGGATGACCGGGGCTGGATGGGCAGGGCAAGCTAAGCAAGTGTGGGCGCGCAGGAATTGCGGCTCGTGCTTTGACGCCAAACACTCTGGCAGATACTTACTCGATGGTGGGCTCTGCAATCCACCAAGCGCGGGAACCGGGCGCAGAGTGAGTCATAGGCGGGCGAGACGGTAACTCCGCGTATCCTTATGGGGTGCGATCTGGACTGGTCAATAGCGACTGGTTTGGATAACGGGAGACAGTCCGATTAATCAGCCCGAGTAACGAGTCTGAGTTAAGCGCTTTAGAGCGCAAGGTTGTTCAATCCCGAATCGATGCGGGAAAATTGGCCGAGAAACTTCTTGAAATTGAAGAAGAACTTCGGCGATCCACTCATCGCTTTTAAAGTTTGCCGCATGCCATGTCGGTATGCGGTAATGTCCAAACCGAAAGGAAAACCCCATGTCTACCAAGTCTAATGCTGAACTCCAACAGGAACTGGCCGCAGCACTTGAAGCAGTCAAGGCGCTCAAGGCTCAAATTGGTCGGCCTCTTACGCTCAAGAAAACCGAAAAGGGCGGCGTCTCCGTCTACGGATTGCAGCGCTTCCCTGTCACCCTGTACCCTAACCAGTGGAAGAAGCTCATGGAAGCAAGCGAACAAATTCGTGCTTTCATTGCCAATAATTGCCCCGAATCCGAGGAAGATGCGGCATAACTCGGGCCAAATGGTCCGGCGCTGGCATTGCAAAAAATAAGGGGAGCGCGTTTCTGTGCTCCCCTTTAACTTTCTAAGAGGTGTCCCATGAAGTGTTATCGTATTCGTACCAAGGCGGGAGTGTATGCCGGGAATGCGATCAAAATCGATCGCTTTGGAGAAATGCGCCTGTCCGGTTTCGCACCAACCACTAACCGGATGTTCGCACGGGTGTACTCTGAGGAGGACACCTATCAGATGCGGGCGGATATTATCCGTCTCGCCCAGTTTGTGAGGGAGTCGGTGGAAGACTTCTCGCTGGAAGAAGTGGCGTAATCTAGCGCCCAAAGCGCGAAACCCCGCGCACCGTGTAGAGCCGAGCGAGGTGAGAGTCGGCCCAAGTGTGAGTTAAACTAAACCAAAGAGGTGTACCATGTGTTTTGTCTATATGTTCAAGGCTAATGGTGTCTGGAAGTGGAAGGTTCTTGTTGCCAAACACCATGATTACAGCCATTGCGAAGATGGCGTGAGCTGGATGTGTGACCCTGACTTTGTAAACGCAGAAGTTGTTTACGAAGCAACACCCGACATAGCAGACGGCTTTGTTTTTGACACCGAGGCCGAGGCTCTTAACTATGTCATTGAGTTTTACTCAAAAAGGAGGGCGTCGTGACTTGTCCTAACTGTAACCGTAACTCCAAGCCCGTGGTAACACGAAAAAATCAAGACGGCAATCTCATTAAAATAATGAGGTGCCTTGTTTGTTTTCACTCTTGGAGCGAAAACCTTGGAAAATCCGAAGTAATCTTCGTTGACTTCAAAAACAAGATTGTTTTGGAAAAGAAAGCAAGTTAATCAGCCAAAGGAGGTTACCGTGGTTTGCTGGAGAATCGAACGCATCCATGCTGCTTTGAGTCTTGCTTCTTTTTTGCGAGAAAAAGCAAGCAAATTCCCTGCCGGGTTTTACCGGATTAACACCATCGAGGAAGCAAGAAAAGCTATCGAGCGCGCAAGGGTTTTTCGGGTGAACACTATTTTTCCAGACTCTCTTTAATCTATTAACCAAAGGAGTAACACCATGCAAAAGACAATTGTTCATCGCGTCACTGGCCTCGGGCGGGTAATTGATAGCACGGAGTTTAGCTGCGATAAGGAAGCGGAGCGTTTCGCATACGATTGCGGCTGCCCGGTGTTTATTGAATACGCCGATGGCTGCGAAGAATTCGAGGATGATGAATAAGAAATTGCTAATTGTGACTGGCTTCAATAACAAACAAAGGAGTTTACACCATGCAAAACGGGTTTTATGTTGGAACATACGCATGTCCGAGCTGCACTCATAGTGGTTTTTTTAGGATTAAGTACCCGGATCAAGACAGGGTTTTTTGCGCCCAGTGTGGAACATGGTCTGGAATTACGCTACTTCAGTTTTCCGACGATCAAACCGAAAGTGGTGACTAAGAAAGACTTCGAGTACGGCGCAAAATGGTCCCGCGCAATTGAAACAAAAATTTTAGGAAAGAGGTTACTATGGAAAAACTAATTGAGTTGATTGAAAAATCCTACCGGCTTGCGTCCAATCCCGACGACGCGGAGTTGGCCGAGGAAGTGTCAGGAGAATGCGCCGAGTTTTTGGCCCTTTGGAATGAGGACTTCGGGACATTCGCGAACGACGATTCAATGGACAAAAACTTAGTTGCTTTAGTTGAAACCCTTAAATCAATCAAAGGAGTTTAATATGCTTAAGGTAAAGCAAAATTCACCAACACTTTCAATCAAAGAATGGAAGCAATACACTAAGTCACTTCAGCTTTTCAGGAATCTAGAAAGGCTTGGTAAAAACAATGTCTGTTTGCCGGGAGTAACTCTGGTTATTAATTCGTCTTTGAATCGCTTTAAAGAAAACATTAGAAGCTATAGACACATTAATAAATCAAGAGGTAACAAGGTCTATACTCTTGATTTTAACAGAAACGGCGCGTATTTTCGTGTTGAATCAACTAATTTAAAGGATCTTGTCGAAAAGAAAAAGAAGTTAATTCGAGATCATCGCAGGGAGCAGTCGCGTGTTGCCAGCACTGGACGCAGGTATTTTGTCCGAGGATCAAATACATATATTACCCATGAGCTTGTGGGCAAAGTCCACATGACCCCCGGAGTTTATCTTAGACATGCAGAAGCATTGAAAGCTAAGAACATTTTTAAAGCGAAGTCTCCTAAGACTACAGAAAAGCATGTTGGCATTGAACTAGAGTTTATTGCTAACGCGAGTCGCGATGTTTTGGCAATTGCTCTAAGTAAAAATAACCTCTCCAATTTTGTGGAGCTTAAAAGCGACGGCTCAATTCAAGTTGATGTTCAGGGATACTCACCGCACGAATTGGCAATCTGCGTACCAGAATCTCTAATGGAGGAAGTTGTCAATAAGGTGGTTTCTGTTTTAAAACTTTTTGATGCGAGAGTAAACAAGTCAACGGGAATGCATGTTCATCTTGATGCGCGAGCATCAACTGGACGCAACCATAGATATATGTTTGCGCGGCTTGTCATGGCGCAAAGTATTCTTTTTGCAATGCAACCCAATAGTAGAAAGGACAATCGTTTTTGCAAGAGAACAAAATCGCAAGATTACACCACTGCTCTAAGCACTGGTCGTTATCAAGGAGTCAACCCTCAGTCAGTGTCAAGACATAATACGATCGAGATTAGAATTCATTCGGGGACAGTAGGCGCTAGTAAAATCATTAACTGGATTAAAATCTTAATTGGAATTGTGGACTGCGATATTGTGGAAGCAAAGCGTGCTCCGCGCACTGTGGAGTCCTTCTGCAAAGCGTTTAAAATCGGAGCAGACCTTCGTGCATACATTGAAGAAAGAATCCAGAAATTTTCAACTAATGGCGAAGTAGAAGTAAGTTAAAGAAAGGTATCAATATGTGCAAAGTAATGATGATGGCAGGAATCAATTCAAGTAATCGAGAAAAGGCTTGGACATTCATTAAGGAGATGGCAAAAGAACTAACACCCGGTAATGTTGACGGACTTGGCTATGCTGCAATGTCTGAGGGGGGTGATCTATTCGGTGAGCGCTGGCACAATAACTCGGAAGCATTTGTTACAAGGGAGATCCCGGCGACTGTTAATAACTTTGAGCAGCATCTCCTAAGTAGTTACAAGGGTGCGCTCAAAACCAAGGTTCCTCCGGTTAAGTATAATAAGTTTGGTTCTTTGCAGCCTGACTCGGTTACTGCCATCACTCTCCACACTCGGATGGCTACTAGTGCAAAGGACTTTATGAATACTCATCCGTTTGTTGTTGGTAGCACTAGCCTGATTCATAACGGGGTTATTCGTAACGCATCCGAGTTTGAACTGAAACAATCCACTTGTGACAGTGAAGCAATCCTTAATCTGTATCTCAAGTATCGGGTCTTTGAAAAACCCGGATTGATTCAGACTGTTGCGAATAAGTTGGAAGGTTATTATGCTTGCGGGGTGTTTTCAAGTAACAAGTCGCAGGGAAAGTTTCTTGACGTTTTTAAGTGTGATATGGCGTCGTTAAATGCTGCTTATGTTCGAGATCTTGACACGATTGTTTTTTCAACCCGTGTTGAGGATATTCGGGCAGTTTGCGGTCGGCTGGGGTTTGAGGTGCCACATGAATTTATCTTTTCAAGTGACACTCTCTTGAGGCTTGATGCTTTGAGCGGCGAGGTTTTGGAGCGAGTTGAGTTTGATTCTAGCAAAACCTTTGAGCGCCGGGGGTCAACTAAAGGTAAAGGTAATCAAGTAAAATATCATAGAAACAACTTTCCTTCCGTGTCAGGCTGGACTTATGAAGAATAATTGGTCCCGAGCTTTTTTTCAAAAAATTTAAGGAGCCGTTATGGAAAGCTATAAAGCAATAGTTAACTGTGTTGTAAATCATTATCGAGATCATGATGCAATTAAATTTTCTTCACTAACTTGTTTTGTTAAAACAACTGGGCGGGCTGTGTTTGAACGTGAACTAACGATTACTGAACTTGACCAAGCAATGCGCTTAGTTGTAGCTGAATTGTTTAGGTAACTTAAAAAGGAAAACCTATGCCATCTGTTCAATTTGAAACTCAAACAATCAAAACTGTTTACATTTCAATGCCGGGGCTTGAGAAAAAGGTAAGGGTATCAAATCCAGACGACATTCCCGACCTTGAAAAAGTTTTGGGAAAAAAATACCCGGCTATTCTTGTTGCAGACTGGAGCCACAATATTAACAAAATGTTTTTAAACATCAAGTTAACTAAGTTTCATATCTCTTGGCTTGAACCAACCGACAAGGGAGGACTGAGTTTGTTCTTGTGCGAAAAAACAGGTCATTCATCGGCTTTAATGGTTCCTAAATATGGAATCGTTTACTATCAAAAAGGAGACTGTGATACCGACGAATCCTTCGTTGAAATTAAAGTTGTGACTAGCACTAACTGTTTCCCGTGTAAATGGAAAAGGAACTAATCGATGGATCATCAGTGTACTGTTTGTGGAACTTGTCCAGAAGAAAACAATCTTCTTTTAGAAGAAGACTCGACGGGACACTTCATTAGAATCTGTGGCCCATGTTTTTGCGGCGATCCCAAGGAGGAATAAGAATGCATAACGTAACGGAAAGGGTTTATATTTTTAGTGTCTTTAACTCTCAGCGTAGCGCCGTTGCTAATCTTGCTGCGCACAAAGAAACAATCGAATCACTAAAGGCAAAGCATTATAGTCCAACCGAAGTAACTGGGAGGTACAACGGACTTGACGAAAAGTCCATCATGCTGTACGGAACTAATCTTACTGAGCCAATGATTGAGGAGCTTGCAAAAAAGAATTTTCAAGAAAGTTATCTTGTTGTATACCATGATGGAGTCGCTGAACTTGTTTACTCAAGTGGCAATCGAAAGACTATGGGAAGCTTTATTCCTGCAAGCGAAACCGAGGCAAAATCAAAGGACGCTTACAGCAAAATCGGGAGTCAATACTTTGTGATTGAATGAAAAGGATAAGCTCAAAATGGACCCAAAGAAAGTTAAAACTATCGAGCTTTTACTTTTCACGCTAGAAAAAACAACGGATTACGTCGAAACGGTTGACATTACAAAGCTTTCTGATAATGAAGTAAAAGACATTGAATTTTGTTCTATGTTGTTGTTGGCTTTTGTTGACAAACTTAAGAAAGGAAAATCATATGGACATTCTAACGCTTGATTCGGCTCACGCTTCACGCAGCAAAAACTACAAGGTTGTGCCCACGAAACTAATTGCTGCTAAGTTTAAGGAACTCGGGTTTGTTGTTGACTCTTATCAAGAGGCACGGGTAAGGAAAGACCCAACTCGAATTGGACATCAAAAGCATCTTGTGCGTCTCTCTCATCCGGAGCTTTTGTCAACGAACCATAAGGACGTTAAGTTGCAGCTTCTTGTAACTAACTCTCACGACGGTTCTAGTAGTTTTAAAATGCAGCTTGGTTTCTTTCGATTCGTTTGCTCAAACGGATTGATTGTTGGAGAAACCTTTGAAACTATTAAGCTGCGACACAGCGGCATGATTCTTGAAGAGGTTGATTCGGCAATCGAGCGGATTGTTGCACAGACCAAAAAGCTTGATGCAGCAATCGCCGCGCTCAAGCAAAAGAAACTTGACGAGTCACAGGTGAGGTTGTTTATTGAGGAAGCAGCAAAACTGCGCGGCAATTCCGTCACAGAAGTTGCGGTATCTGCTCGCCGCCCAGAAGACGAAGACTTTTCCAATTTGTTCCAGCTTTACAACGCTGTTCAAGAAAGTCTCGTTAACGGTGGCGACGAGTATACAAACGCACGGGGTAGAAGGCGAGTAATGCGAGGGGTAAGCAATATCGCAAAGCTTACTCAACTTAACGAACAGCTTTTTGATCTAGCTATGAGGTATGCAGCATGACTCGATATGCAATTACAAACGAAGAGGGTAGCGTAACAATTCACGTCTGGGCTTTTGACGAAAACGATGCGATTGAACGTGTCGAAAAGTTGACAGACTCAAGTGAATTTAGAAAGGTAAAAAATGTTGGTGATGGTTAGCATTGTCATCCTAACTCTTTGGTCCTATATGTTTTCAAGTAAAATTGGAATGCATTTGGTTTTGCTTGTTATGGACGTATTAGGTGCTTTTTCTATTGCATTCATTTTTCTACTGACAGTAGGATGGAGTTTAAACATTTTGCTAGGGAAGCTATGAAAACCAGAACTTTTACAGTGACTCTTGAAGATCTTACTCAATACGCGGTAACCGCAAACTACGATGTTGTTTATGAACACGGTCAGTTTTCTTGTTGGCATGAAATCCAATCCGTGCGACCAATCAACACGACTGACATTGCTTTAGAAGACTGTCGGTTGGCGGACATTGAATCGGCTCTTGCATACTTGATTGTAGATGAATGCGAGGATCTTCAGGCGTACCAAGAAACGAGGTATGATTGTTAACCTTGCTTGTTATTCTCGGGGTATTGGCTTTTTTGTTTTCGGACAAAGGAAAAATTGCAGCAGTTGCTGGTTTGTTTATACTTGGACATGGTTTGGTTTGGGGACTGCTACTGCTTTCAGTGTTTGGAGCATTTAAATGATTAAGGTAAAGTTTGTTCATCACATCTTTGGAGAAAGAGTCAGGGTAATTGCATCCGCTAAAGACGTAGATGCTTACGGAGCAATTGATCTTAAACTTAAATTTGTTGACTCGCAAGGAGAAAGGATTGAAGTACCTTATGATAGGGATACTTTTGAAGATCTAAAGGAAACGGCAAGTGAACTTCTTTACGAGCGTAAGTTTTCAAAAGAACTGGAGTTTTAAATGAAGCTTATTAAGACCAGAGCTATTAACAACTGGACTTGGCTTTATGGTCCCGAAGAGCAAAATCAAAAATTTTGCTGGGGGGTTTTGGAAGCAATGACTTTTGGAAAGTCAGAGCTTGGTGTTCCCGAAGTTGAGTTTATTTATGCTGTTTCGGATCTAATTAAAAGCGATCACGAAGTCGCTGAGTTTGGCGACATGTACGGAACTTTTCTTTTTAGCAGAAAAGGAAAAACCGAATGACTAGCTACAACAAAAAGAAGAAAGAAAATCAAAAACTAATGGTTACAAAAGTATTGCAAGAGCTAGATCGGCTCTTGCATAAAGCAATCGACGATGATCGAGTTGGTGACCTAAATGTTTTTGAAATGATTATGGTGTCAGCGGACACTCTAAACACAAACTATACTCGGAATTCGCCCCCACCAACTAAAGGATCAACAAACAATGTTGTCGAATTTAAAAAGAAGTGAAAGGTGTTCCCGTGGGTGCGCTGCTTTTGTGCTGATAGCAAACGCTACCAAACTCTGTAACAGTTGTTTGTTTCTTGACTTTTATAATTTCTTAAAAGAGGAGGAGTCAAATGGAGTTTCAGAGTATAGCAAGTCTTATTGTCTTTTACGCAAAGCTTCTGAACTTTGACCCAAACATTGCTCTTGCTGTGGCAAAAGTAGAAAGCAGTTTAAACCCTGCTGCGATGGGTTCACAAGGAGAGATCGGTCTCTTTCAGTTAAAGCCACAGTTTGTAAAAGGAGTTAGTCGAAGGGAATTGGCTAACCCACACGTTAATGCAATCGTTGGAATTGAAAGACTCAAAGAAGAAAAAGAAAAATGCTTGCACCAAAAACGCCTTAACTACTTAGTCTGTTATAATTACGGAAGAACAAACGCAAAAAAGATCAGTAACCCAGATGCTTTTCCCTATGTACTAAAGGTAACAAAAGAGTATAATAAAATCAAGAAGGAGAACTACATTTATGGTCAGAATTAGGTATATCGTGAACGAAGAGTCTAATGAACTTGTCTCCAAGCCGATTCAATCGGCGGACGGACTTCTGCGATCTAGGATCACTCGTAGTGACGAAGGTTGGAGGATTGTGGTAGAGAAGATGGTTTCGTCTGATGGCTGGCAAGAAACAACCGTAGCAAGGTTTACAAGGAATCTTGCGGTTGCAAAGGCAAAAGCAAAGACTGCAATGAAAGAACTTGGTGTTTTCTTTTTGGAAGAAATTCGGCGCAGGGGAGAACCAAATGTCTAGAATTAGAAAGAGAATTAGTTCGCCAAGGCAATTTGCGATTGCTTACAGGATCTTCACAATGCTTGGTGAACTGCCGGTGCGATCAGCAGATTGTGCCGAAAAGCTTTCACTTAGCGAATCGCTTGTTAAGCAAGTTGTAACAGTTTTGGGTCAGTTGGGATGTATTTCAACTCAGCGAGGAGGAGGGAAAAACAGCGGTATCCGGAAGTTTCCGGGAGTAACCAATCATGATCTATTCGGTAAGTTCAATGTCCCTTATCGAGAAGGAGTTGAATTTGAAACAGAAATTGATTCTTTGCTTGGAAAGTTTATTTCAAGACCAAAGATTTGTACAGTCTGTAATAACCGGGTTTCAAAGTTGAACAGAGATTGGCTATGCGAACCGTGTGTTGCTCTAAATGCTCCCCTCTATCAAGAGAAAAGGATGGCAAAGTGCGGACACTACTCAACGACGCGGTATTTTAAGTGCGAAGAATGCGAACCCGTGCTAAACGACAACACCACACCAGACGATCTTGGGTACGGGGTAAGTCTGCTTGGAGGGTAGAAGTAAAAATGGACGCAAGTAAAATCAACACGGATGAACTTGTTATTTCTTTTCAAAAGCTAGGCGAAGCGCACAGGTCTCTTAATCAGTTTATTAAAAACAACAAAAGTGAGTTAAATAAAAGCACTTTAACTATTGTAACAGGGATGTTACAAGACCTTGAAAAGAAACAACAAGAAATGATTGACTTCGCATTTGACTCTCTTTTTAGAAAAAAAGGTAAAAAGCAAAGTTGAATTTTTTTTCAGGATATGCTACATATACGTAGTATATACTGGCGCAATAAAAAAAAAGACATTGCGAGTATGCTTTAATGGGGAGAGCTATGTCATGAACGAAAATTATAAGAGGGCTCTTATGGCAGAACACGTTAAGGAAGAGATTTTGTATATGCTCCGTTCTATGGGAGAAAAGGCAGATCTTGACAACTGCGAATCGCTTGAAGAATACGCAGAATGGCTAGAAGAGATGACTCCGAACGAACTGTATGACACACACAGTATCGTGTATCGTTCATTCTCAACCCAAAAAGAAGAGTAACCAACGTGTTAACACAGCACGACGTAAACGAAGTCATCTTTCAGTTTTTAATGCAGAACCATTTCCATTTCAAGGAAGCCACAAGAAAGTACAGGGAACAAAAAGAAAATCTATTGCTAACGGAAGATCCTTCGTTTCACGATGAAATAGAAAAACAGTATGAGGATATTGTTAAGCAGTTGCTTGTAGACGAAGTTACCAAGCAATTCGCTTTTCCAGTAGAATCTGTTATTATAAGTCTAGAAGGAGTAAACATAAGCGCTTATGTGTAAATCCAAGGAATTCTGCCCATGAAATGGTCCCAAGCCCTTTTTCCAAAAATTTTGGGGATGGGTTTTTTGGTCTCCGGGTTTGCGGGAACCTCCGAGTACGAAGAGGCTTTTGAGGCCGCAAAAAAAGCAGCTCTGATACAAACCGGAGTAACAAAAAAGATAGCGCAGCTTAAAAAGCAAGCCACCTCTGAAGTTAAGGAAACGCTAAAAAAGTACGAGATGTTGGAAGAAGCAGCCACGATCGGAGGAATTCTACAGATTGTAAAAGAACGCGGATTAAAGATTAAATACGAAGGTGTTGATTACTACTTTACGCCAACCCAGTTAAAACTAACCATCTATTTATGAATACAAATTGGACATGGAAACAATTGATTGGAATTGAGCTAACTAATAGACAAGAAAAATGGGA
>Ga0078894_10003903_pt1 | contig 11348 bp, 9 predicted proteins | sample LauGreSu1BDMLBSD_2_FD_67506 | JGI IMG/M metagenome (GOLD analysis project Ga0078894, IMG submission 67506) | Freshwater lake microbial communities from Lake Michigan, USA - Su13.BD.MLB.SD (version 4) (version 4) | ecosystem: Environmental > Aquatic > Freshwater > Lake | place: Lake Michigan, USA... | reverse complement strand
CTCGAACTATATTGATCATCACCGCTAATTTTTATATATCCACCAAAACCTTTTAAGGCTAATCTATCTGTAACTCTTAAACGACTTTGTAATTCACAAGAAGGACTCTTCTTCCATGATTATCATTCACTCCTACATCAACGGAGAATTTTTAAACTCATATTGGAGTGATGGTTTAATTATAGCCACACCTACTGGATCAACAGGCTATTCGCTTAGTTGTGGTGGACCAATTATGTATCCAAGCAGTGCTAGTTTTGCAATTACACCTGTAGCTCCTCACAACCTTAATGTGCGTCCTATTATTGTAAGTGACGAAAACGTGCTTTCATTCGAAATAGAAGGAAGAGCTACCAGCTACCTCGTATCATTAGACTCCCGTTCAGAAACTATTGGTAGTCAAGTTCAATTGGCTATTAGAAAAGCTTCATTTAAATTTAACCTCATACGATTTAATGAGGATAACTACCTCAAGACCCTCCGAGGTAAACTGATGTGGGGAGTAGACAATCGAAACACTTAGGCTAAAAATATAACCCACAGTTGCAACACTTTGGAAATGTTGATTATTTAGATATTTTTGTGGCATCATTAAACCTATACATGCAAAAATTATTACGCTCATTTTATATATTAATCGGCTTAATGTTAGCTTTTAACGCTAAAGCACAACGAGTTGATGTAGGCTTGCTACTTGGTACTTCTTACTATTACGGAGATGTTGTAAATGAGATAACACCTGCTGCTATTGGACCTGCAGTTGGTGGTTTTATGCGTTTAAGAGTTACAGATAGATTAGCCTTAAAAGGTTTTGGTGGATATATAAAAATTAGCGGTGATGATCAATATAGTTCGAGCGAATGGCAAAAACAACGTAATTGGACTTTTGAAACAACGATTTTAGAAGGTTCATTACAAGCAGAATTGAACTTATTAGAAGATAGAAATCGCGGAAGAAGATTTGCAAATCCATTCATCCCTTATTTATTTGGAGGTATTGGTTTTATTAGTTTCAACCCACAAGGTGACTACATGGGTACAATGCTAGATTTAGCACCATTACAATTATCAGGTATACCCTATGAAACAACCGCTATTACAGTGCCCTTTGGTATCGGATTTAGATATTACATAGTACGAAACTTTCAAATTGGAGCCGAGTTCGGGGTGCGTTACACCAACACATCTTATTTGGATGACATTGCACCAAATGATACGTATATAGACGCAGCAACTTCAATTAATCCTACACTTACCACTTACTATTACTCGAAAAGTACAGCAAACAGAAATCCTGGAGATTTAAGGAGTAAAATGGGTGATGTGAAAGAGGCCAGTGGTTCAGGAGGATTCGACCAAATGTTAGGAAAAACTGATTTATACTTTGTAAATGCCATTACCTTAGCATATACCTTTGGAAGATCAATTAGCGGAGCAAGTGGTGGTGGACGTGGCAGAAGCACCGGAAAAGCAATTCGTTGCCCTCGTTTCTACTAACTACATTTTAGCCCTTATTGTCAATAACTTATAAGGCAATAACTACAATTATTTTTCGTTTTACTCCATAAAGTTATATTTGTGTTTATGGGGTTTTACAACATTTCACTATCTAAATTATTTTTAGCAGTTATTAGCTGTTTTTCTATTGGCAAAATTGCAGCACAAAATATCGAGTTTGGTATATATGGCGGTGTGTCAAATTACATTGGTGATGTGAGCGAGCAAACCATGAAATTTGATCAATTTCATCCAAGTGCTGCAGTAATGGGCAGGTATAATATTAGCCCAAAAGTTACCCTAAAAGGTATGATTGCCTACGGTAAAGTTTCAGGTGCAGATTCACTTGCAAATAGTGCTGCCAACAAAATTCGCAATACAAATTTCACTAGTGATATTTTTGAATTCTCGGCACAAATTGAATACAATTTAATTAAATATAATATTGGAGGACGCGGTGCACGCCCTTTTGTACCATACCTATTTGGAGGTCTTGGTATTTTTCACTATAACCCTAAAACTACCTTTAATGGTCAAGAATATGAGTTACAACCTTTAGGCACAGAAGGCCAAGGAACAACACAATACAACGAGTTAAAAAAATACGACTTAACTACCATTTGCCTGCCATTCGGATTTGGTATTAAAAAGAAAGTATCTCGCACTATTGTAGTTGGTGTTGAGGCCGGTCTTAGATTTACCTTTACCAGATATATTGACGACATTGGTGGTAAGTATGCCGATGTAAATGTGGTAAATAGAGCCTACGGACCTGCTGCAGGAAGCCTAGCTAACAGAACTGCAGAAGTAGCTAGTCAGTATCCTGATTTAGCCATTGCACGCGAAGGACAAATTAGAACAACTGCACCATTTCTTTTCATGACTGATATGTATTTTTTAGCTGGCATTAGTATTTCATACGTCTTTCAAAATGCAGGGCAAGGCTGCCCGGCCCTATTTTCCAAATAAAACGTGAAGAAAAAGCTTGTTCTATTTGCTCTTTGGGTCATAACAACCCATTCCGCTTTTTCACAAAAGGTAGAAATAGGACTAAATGTAGGCTTAGCCAACTATACAGGAGATTTAGCACCAAGTATTGTTTTAAGTGAAACCCAACCCTCAGCTGGTGGTTTTGCTCGATTAAACCTCAACAACACTTGGGCATTAACAGGATTCGCCAACTTATTACGCGTAAGCGGTCGTGATGCCAATTTTAGCTTTAATGCACCACGAAATTTGAGTTTCAGAACAGATATCGCAGAATTTGCAGCAGTCTTTGAATACAATTATTTTAAATATGGTACAGGCGTTAGAGATGTACATTTTACACCCTACATTTATTGGGGATTAGGCGCTGCATTTTATAACCCCAAAGCCTATTATAATGGCGAATGGAATGAACTCAGGCCCTACCAAACAGAAGGCAGCGCAAATGCATATAGTGGTGTTACTGCTATTATGCCGTTGGGTATTGGTTTGAAATGGATGCCTTCAAAAAAAATGAGTTTTGAATGGAGCATTGGTGGGCGCAAAACATATACCGATTACTTGGACGATGTAAGTAAAACCTATATTGATGCAAATAAACAAGCACAAGAACGAGGATTAATTGCAGCAGTTCTTGCCGATCCATCAAGCCTAAAAAACGAAGGTGTTTTTGTAAATAAGTCTGGTTACCAACGTGGTAACCCTGATTTTAAGGATTGGTACTTTAACACAAATATTTGTATTAGCTATCGCATATTTACCCGCATTAAGTGTGCTAGATTTTATTAAATTCGCAAACTTATACCAATGCAATCCAAAATGACCCTGAAGAGTAATATAGACGCAGATAAACTGCCTAAGCACATTGCCATTATAATGGACGGTAACGGACGTTGGGCAAAGGGCAAAGGTAAGTTTCGCATCTTCGGACATCAAAATGGTGTTAAGGCGGTTAGTGAGGCTACTGAAGCCTGTGCTGAGCTTGGGGTAAAATACTTGACTCTTTACGCTTTCTCTACAGAAAACTGGAACAGACCACAATTAGAAGTAATGGCCTTAATGGAGTTGCTTGTTTCCACAATTAAAAAAGAGGTTGCTACGTTAATGAAAAACAATATCCGACTAATGGCAATTGGCAACTTGAACGATTTACCCAAAAAATGCTTTAACGAATTGCATTCAGCCATGGATGAAACTAAAAACAATACCCGAATGACATTGGTATTGGCATTAAGTTACAGCGCTAAATGGGATATTACTAACGCTGTTAAAACTATTTCACAAAAAGTGAAGCACGGAGAATTAGAAGTCAACAACATTTCAGATAAAACCATTGATGAATATCTATCAACTAAAGGAATCCCACACCCCGAATTGATGATTAGAACGAGTGGAGAACACCGTATTAGTAACTTTTTGCTTTGGGAATTAGCCTACAGCGAATTTTACTTTACCGATAAATTATGGCCAGATTTTGAGCGAGAAGATTTGTATCAAGCTATACTTAATTTTCAGCAGCGAGAGAGACGATTTGGCAAAACCAGTGAGCAATTAACCGTTTAATGAAACTACTCAACTATTTTTTAATCTGCTGCATATGCATTTTCAGCAATAACTTATTTGCCCAAGATACGAGCAAGATTAATACCTATGCCCCGAATTTGGTTGACTATAGTTTCCCTAAAACTTACGAAGTTTCTGGTATCCTTATATCAGGTACTAACTTTTATGATAAGGGCGTATTACAAACGTTATCTGGACTAAGCATTGGCCAAAAAATTAAGGTGCCTGGTGATGATATCTCACAAGCTATATCAACGCTTTGGAAACAAAAACTTTTTGATGACGTAAAAATTAAAGTATTGGACATTACCGATGGCAAAATTTCGCTTGAAATTGTGCTCCGAGAGAAGCCCCGTTTATCAACCTTTACCATGAAAGGACTGCGCAAAGGTAAGGCAACTTCCGTACGTGATGAACTTTCGCTTAAAGCCGGCCAAATTATTACCGATAACCTGCTTAACAGCACTCGTGCTCAAATAAAAAAATATTTTGTTGACAAAGGCTTTTTGGATGCAGATGCTACATTTGAAATAATTCCGGATGACCCACGTAAAAATACTTCAAAATTACGTATTACAGTTAACCAAGGCGAGCGTGTAAAAATTCATAACATCACATTTTATGGTAACACTACCGTTGACGCTAAAAAACTGAGAAAGGCACTAAAAAAGACTAAAGAAAGTAGACGCTTCTTAGCGAAATCAAAGTTTATTGAAGCCGAATACGAAGCGGATAAGCAAAAATTGATTGAAAAGTACTTAACTCTTGGTTACCGAGATATTGAAATTATTAAAGACTCTATTTCGCGTGCAACCAACAAAGCACTCAATATTCAGATTACGCTGAATGAAGGAACTAAGTACTTCTACAGAGACATTAAGTTTATTGGCAATACCAAATACCCTACTTCTTACTTAAAGGATATTTTAAAAATTAAGCGTGGCGATGTATACAATCAAGCTTTATTAGATTCGCGCTTAAACATGAGTCAAACCGATCTTGATATAAGCACATTATACATGGATGATGGTTACTTATTTTTTAGAATTGAACCAGTAGAGGTTTTAGTAGAAAACGATTCGATCGATTTGGAATTACGTATCAACGAAGGCCCACAAGCCCGAATAAATAAAGTTACTGTGCGTGGTAACACCAAAACAAGTGACCATGTGATTTTGCGTGAATTAAGAACCAAGCCTGGGCAACTATTTAGTCGTAGTGATATTACACGTAGTTTACGTGAATTAGCATCTGTAGGTTATTTCAATCCAGAAGCGCTAAATGTAAACCCAGTTCCACATCCAGAAAACGGTACAGTTGATATTGAATATATTGTAGAAGAGCGGCCAAATGACCAAATTGAACTATCAGCGGGTTGGGGTGTAAATAGTGTAGTAGGAACATTAGGGTTAACCTTAAACAATTTCTCTACACGTAAAATGTTTGATCCAAAATCATGGGCGCCAGTGCCTAGTGGAGATGGGCAACGATTAAGCTTGCGTGCACAAACAAACGGAACCTTCTATCAATCCTACAGCGCATCATTTACCGAACCTTGGTTAGGAGGTAAAAAACCAAACGCATTATCTGTTTCTATGTTCCATTCTGTTCAAAGTAATGGTTATGCCAAAGGTGAAGCATTGCGTTCGGCTTTATTTACAACCGGATTCTCTATTGGATTAGCCAAACGATTGAAATGGCCTGATGATTTCTTTGTACTTCAATACTCGTTAGATTTAAAACGATACAATAACGTATACAATTCACTTGGACAAAGCAATATTCCAAGTATTCCTCAAGGTGCTTCAAACAGTTTAAGTTTGCGCTTGGTCTTATCACGTAACTCTACCGACCAAAATATCTATCCTAAAAGAGGGGCAAACATTTCTTTTTCGGTACAAGCAACACCACCATACTCGGCATTTAGTAATAAAGATTACACCACACTGCCTGCCAGCGAAAAATATAAATGGTTAGAGTTCCACAAATGGAAATTTGATGCAACATTCTTTACTCCGATTGTAGGTAAATTGGTTATTATGAGTCGTGCAAACTTCGGCTTTATTGGTAATTATAACGCAGCAGTTGGTATGACACCATTTGAGCGCTTCTGGGTGGGAGGCTCAGGTTTAATGGGCTTTAACCTAGACGGTAGAGAACTAATTGCATTACGTGGTTACCAAGATTACACGTTAACACCATATGTAAATAATAGAGTAACTACCCAATACGGTGTTATTGATAATCCTGTGCGCACTGGAGGTACCATATACAACCGCTATACCTTTGAGTTACGTTATCCAATATCCCTAAATCCACAGGCCACCGTATTTCCATTAATTTTCGGTGAGGCTGGTGGTGCTTGGTTAAATGGACGCGACTTTAATCCATTTCAAGTATATCGTTCGGTGGGTGCAGGTGTGCGAATTTTCTTACCAATGTTTGGCATGATAGGTTTAGATTATGGATATGGATTTGATGTACCTACCAACACACTAGATGGACAAGTAAATAAAGGTAATTTCCACTTCTTATTAGGACAACAATTTTAACCATTCATTACCTTGTAGCGATAAACTAATGAAAAAGATATTTTTATTAATACTGCTTGTTGGCACTGCTTTTGTAAGTACGCAAGCACAACGTTGGGCTTATGTAGATACTGATTACATATTAGATATGTTACCAGAGTATCGTTCCGCACAAAAACAATTGGAACAAATATCCAGCGATTGGGAAAAAGAAATCGAAAAAAAACAAGCAGCTATTGATAAAATGTACCGAGATTTTAGCGCGGAGCAAGTACTTTTAACCGAAGATTTGCGTAAAAAACGTGAACAAGAAATGAAGGATAAAGAAAAAGAACTACGCGACTACAGGAACCAGAAATTTGGCTATGAGGGGGAGTTGTTTAGAAAGAGACAAGAACTCATAAAACCAATACAAGACAAAGTTTTTGATGCGGTACAAAAAGTAGCTAAAGCAGGTACTTTAGATTTTATTTTGAATAAAGGCGGTGATTTAATTATGTTGTACTCCAACTCTAAATACGATAAGAGTGATGAGGTACTAACCGAACTGGGAGTAGCCGTAACTAAGAACAAAGATCAATCAACTCAAAAAAAACAATAATTTATACCAGTAAAATACACTTAACATGAAGAAAACAATTATCACCTTGGCTTTAGCCATTGCAACATTCTTTGGCGCTACCGAAGCCAATGCACAAAACAAATTTGCGTACATCGATTTTCAAGAGTTAATGCAAATTATGCCTGAATACAAAAAAGCTCAAACAGATATGGAGGCTTTCAGCAAATCATTGCAAGATGAATTAAAGAAAATGAACGATGAATTTGAAACTAAACTTGCTGCTTACCAAAAACAACAAGCTACGTTAAGCGAAGCCATTAAAGATTTACGTGAAAAAGAATTACGTGATATGCAAGGCCGTATTCAAGGTTTCCAAGAAACCGCACAAGAAAATGCACGTACTAAAGAGCAAGAGTTATTAAAACCAATTGTAGAAAAAGCTAAAGCAACCATTGCAGCTATAGCAAAAGAAAATAACTACACTTATGTGTTTGATAGCAGCCCAGGTTCGCCATTAATTTACAAACCAGAAGGTGATAACATTATGGGTGCAGTAAAAAAGAAATTAGGTATCTTAAACTAAGATTTTACGCCACATAAAAAGCCCCGCCCCGAATACTCGGGGCGGGGCTTTCTTGTTTATGTTACTTGGTTAGTAATCCATATCCATACCACCACCATTGCTATCGCGTTTTGGTGCGCGCCTTTTAAACAAAGAAGTCTCCATATCACCAAAGCGCCACGTAATACTTAATCGTACAAATCGTGTTTCGCGCCTGCGACTTATATTTTGTTGCATCGTTTCACTTTCGTAATAGGTTCCAAATCTTCTGGTGTTAAATATATCATTCACCAAAAAGTTAATGCTCAAACGTTTCTTAATCTCTTTATTCAACGAAAAATCTAATGAGTATTGGTTTAGGGTCTTACCCTGTGGAGTAATTTTAGGAGCTTCGTAATTTCCATTTAACTGAACCGTATAGCTTTTAGGTAATTTATAACTCATCATACCCTTAGTATTCCAGCTCATCCCTTGGTTACTAATGTTAGTATTACCAACATTGGCATCAATAATGGTATAAAACACATTTAAGTTTACCGATACATCAAGCTTACGCTTTATTAAGCTGGTTTTAAAATTATTTTCCCAACCCATATTATACATGTTGTTACCATTTATGAAGGTATTTACCAATATGGTTCCTGTTGTATCGCTATTTAGTTTTTCGGCATATTGCGTTATTGCTCCTTCGGTTTGCTTTACATAAATCGAAGTAAAAAAGTTTGCTCCAGTAGTTACCAATCGGTTGTAATTGAACTCCATCGAGTTTATAAACTCTGGGCGTAACAATGGATTACCTCTTCGGTAATTTAGCTTATCGGCAAACATAATAAAAGGCATGACCTGCATAAAACCAGGGCGGCTTATTTTTCGCGAAAAATTTAATTGTAACTCGTGTAAAGTTCCAGTGGCTTTGCCATCAGCACCTTTAACTGCGATACGTTTAGTTAAATATAAGCTAGGGAAAAATGCCTTAGCTAAATTACTCATGCCATTAGGATACAAATACTCTACCGATTGGTTTTTACCCAACAACTCACCAAAAAAGCGTGTTTGCTCAAAGCGTATACCACCCATATAACCAATACTTTTATACATATTGGAGTAAGTTACATACGCTGCATTTACCATATCGTTAATGCGGTAATTATTGGTTAATGAGGTATCTAGTAAAACCTCACCCGTGTTGTTGTTTTTATACCCAACGTTAAGCAGTGAATTATCTTCCTTGTAATTACTACGCATACCCATTTCCCATTTCGCAGTATCAGTAATTGGATTTACAAAATCCAATTGATAGGTAAAGGTGTTGCTACTTCCACTACCACGGTTTACTTGAACATCTTGAGCCGAAATAGGGTTGCCATTGCTATAATAATTATTGGTAGTAAAATCGCTGTTACTTTTACGAGTACCATAATTGTAGGTAATGTCTGTTGATAGCTCTTTACCTTTTTTAGGATATGTTTTACGCAGTTGTAGTTGTGTACTATAATTGTTCCAACGAGTGGATCCTATTGTACCACGAGTTCCATAGGTTAGCAAATCATTTACAGAATCTTTTTGATTGAAAGATTGTTCTTCATCCGATTCAAAGCCTCCGCTCATCATACTTTGGCTCAAGCTTATGGTACTACGGTTGGTTAAATTATAATCGTAAGCCAATCGTCCGTTTTGCATGAGGTTATCGGTTGTGTTGCTGTTATTTTGATGGTAATATCCCTTAACATCTCCAAGGCGAAGTAAGGTTCTATCGGTATATCCTTTGGTTGGATTAGTAGATTGATTGATGTTATAAGAAAGACTAAAATTGCTTCTACCTTCTTTAACATTTAAGCTCACCATGCCATTGTATCGCTCAGGGTAACCTGCACCTAAAGTAACTAAACCGTTATAACCTGGTTTAGTATTTTTTTTCATAACAATGTTTAAAATACCTCCAGAGGTAGAAGCATCAAACTTGGCCGATGGATTGGTGATAACTTCAATCCGATCAATTTGATCAGCTGGAATTTGTTCTAACGTAAAATTAGTTGGACGCCCATCTACAAAAATAGTTGGGCTACTGTTGCGCATGGTTACTGATCCATCAGCATCTACAGCTATCCCTGGTATGTTTTTAACCGCATCTATTCCCGTTCCCCCTCTTGATGAGATATCTCTATCCACATTATACACTCTTCTATCAACGGCCATTATTACCGTATTACGCTCGCCTTGCACATTTACTGCACTTAGATTTTTTGCATCGACCTCAATGGCAATGTTACCTATATCTTGTTCTAAATTTGCAGGTGTAATAGCCACAGGTTGTGTAATGGCTTTATAACCAATAAAACTAACGCGTAACCTAAAACGGCCCATAGGTAGTTTATCTATGCTAAAATCGCCATTGGCTTTGGCAAGGCTACCTCCAATTATACTATCTTTTTGTAAGGCTAATAAAGTTACGGTGGCATACTCAACAGGTTGTTTAGTTTTGGGGTCTACTACTTTGCCATATAAACGACCAATTCTTGCTTTTTGAACATCAAATCCAGGACGCTGAGCGCTAGTTGTGAAAGTAATGAATAGAATAGAATAGAATAATACTGCTTTATACATGTGTTAAATCTCGTGTGTTAATGAGGTTTTTTAAGATTGCAAATCAATACAAAGTATATAACATATACCATGTAATTTTAGATAAGTGGCGAAATATGAGCGGTTATTTTTTTTAACACCTCTTAAAGCCAATTACTCCAAATCAGTACTTAGCTTATAACGACAAATACGGTTATTTTTTTTGTCGGCTACGAAAATAGTTTTACGGCTGTAGCATACTCCACTTGGATCGTTAAAACTAAACGGACCAGTATTGGTTCCATCGCTAGCTTTACCCCCAAACGATACAATAACCTGCTTAGTTAAACCTGAGTTTGCCGGAGGATTAACCCCTTCGTAACCTTGCGGTGTAAATACATATAACGAGTCAGTTTCACTATCTACCACAAACATGTATCCCAAATTATCAGGGGCTATGTAGCAATCTTCTGGCTTTTTAAATTTGTAGCTTTCGTATAAAAACCTATCAGCTTTGCTTTTGTCAAATGCCAAAAATTGTGGCGATTCTGTGTATTGAGTGCCCAATTCTGGATCATCAAAAACAGTAATTAATAACGTACGATACTCTACTGAAGTACCTTGATCAGCTTGCGTAATTAAAAAGTTCTTTGACGAACTCATGCCTTGTAATCGCTGAGGTGGTGCACTTAATGTAGCAATGCTGGTTATTCCTAAGGCAGATTTTAAACTTGAGTTGGTTGGATTTAAACCAACAGCATAACCAATATTAGTACCTGCAGCATCGTATACTAAAATGCCATTATCGGGACGTACAAAGGAATTTACATCATTACGCGGACCTTTCCGAGTAAGATATACCGTGTTATCGGCCAAGGTTGCAATACCTGTAAATGCGACCTCCTCATCGGCAGCACCACGGTTGGCCGTTGCCCTGCGCGAATCATCATTTAAAGGATGAATAAGCGTATCCATAAATTGACAATTGCCTGTTGCAGTATTGGTTAGATGATAAACTGCAGCACGATTACCCAACAAAGGATCGTTTACGCGGCCAAGTACATAGGTATGAAGACGTCTGTCT
>Ga0078894_10003902_pt1 | contig 11348 bp, 15 predicted proteins | sample LauGreSu1BDMLBSD_2_FD_67506 | JGI IMG/M metagenome (GOLD analysis project Ga0078894, IMG submission 67506) | Freshwater lake microbial communities from Lake Michigan, USA - Su13.BD.MLB.SD (version 4) (version 4) | ecosystem: Environmental > Aquatic > Freshwater > Lake | place: Lake Michigan... | reverse complement strand
GGCTTCAACTCCCGAGGGGGTTCCATCAGTTGCGGCGGCACGCTCGGGAACTTCATTACGACTGGCGCTGTCGTGCAAGCTGATAGTAGACTTAGGCAAAGTACACTGAGCATCAAGTTGTTTGCCCGCAACTTCTTTGATAATTTCTCTGTTGACATAGACATTTTCCTTTACGACTTTAATTTTCGTAACTATTTTTTCTTGTATTACTGTGTTGACCTGCTGACTTTTTTCTTCTGCAACCTTAACTTTGGCTTCTAATTCAGCGACTCTGGCTAACCATGCTTGTTGCACACCATGCCCGCCGTAAAAATATGCTCCTACTACTAACAACACAACACCAACTAATTCTGCCGGTAGTTTGTATTGTCCTATCATAGGAATCCACTTTACAAGTTTGCTGGCAATGTAAAGTGTAACTCCTGCTGTTAAGATTATATAATAAATCCAAACAAACAAACTATCTGGAATAAGACTTAACATCCATCCAATTTGTCCCATGTTAATGACCTAAAATGTGCATAGCATGGTTGTAATGCTTGATACGATCTTCTAATCCAATAGTACCGCCGTTGATACGTTTGGTTAACGTAAGGATATCTCCGCTATCGGCCCACTGATTGAGATTATTTGTTTCCCAGAACCAACAGGCACTTTGTACAGCACCCTCAAATGTTCCAAGGAATTCGGGAATTTCTTCTACAGGAGTTTCAATACTTTCAGCAAACGCCATGTAGTTGTTCTTACCGGTTAATTGAATTAGCCCCCGTCCGCAATAACGGAATCCATCACCTGAAGCTTCGTCACCATTGCCCATTCGATTGCCATAGACCTTGTTGGCAATCAATTCTTGTTTGCCGGCATACTGCTCAGCTAATGCATCTGTTGGAAAATACTTGGGAAATATTTTGCGAAGTGTAACTGCCCGATAATTTAAATTTTCTTTCAGCATTTTAAACCCACCAGACTCATGCGCACATTGAGCGATAAATGCTGCCACTCTTGGCACGGTATTAATATCATAGTCTGGAAGCAGTGTGTTTAGTGCTTCATACCATTCATTGACATAATGATTATTTGTAATAATTTGTGACAGTTTATTTTCTGTAAATTCAAAATCAAAGTTTGACATTATTAAATCCTTTCAAGTGCAACGGCCCATCCGTTGTTTTCAAATACAAATTTATTACTAATCTTAGTAATATTGTAATTACCAATTGTTTTAGTTAGGAACAATACCTCTGAAATATCTTTTCCTTCTAACATAATTGGACCTTGTATATTGTTATATACATCTTGCTTTGTGCCACTTGCGGCAATGCTAAACGATATAGGCTGATTAACTGATCGTCTAAATGTAATAGACTCGTCTAACACTGTTACTTTATCAGCATAGCTTTTAGCAAAAAACTCACTGAAATTATTTAGTCCAGTTCTTTCTGTAGCAATTTTATAAGAATTCTTATCCGACGGAACTATTACAGACAAGTTTTCTTCTGTTGCTTCTTGGCTTTTAAAGTTTTTAAAATAACGGAATCGCATATAATCAAACTCTGTTAGTTTAGTAACTCCGTTTATAATCTCCATGATTTGTTCAGCAACGTGTTTACCGCGTTCTAATTCAACAAACACTAAAAATTCGCCATCGTCGGTTTCACCAGGAGTAACATCTGCATCAAGAACAAAGTCATAACCCATTTCAATAAAATTTTCTAAATCTTTAGCAGGGTCTTCTTCAGACACTACAAAACTTAGAACAACAACTTCTTCATCGTTGCCCACTTTACTTTTGTAGCTGTCAACGCCAAATACTTTTTTAATCATATGGCGTAAATCGCCTGCCCTTAGACTTTCAGTAATTTTCATAATGATCCTTATGCTACTGGAGCCATTCCGCCAGCTGGAGGAGCACCGCCCGGAGCACCGCCTGGCATTCCGCCCGGAGCACCGCCTGGCACTCCGCCCGGAGCCGCCGGTGTAGTAGGACCTGCAACTGCTGGAGTAGATGCTTCGTTTGGAGCAGTTCCTGCTTGATTTTCGTTCTTCATTTTGTCCATGTAGCCTTTGTATACATCAAACGCTACTTTCTTTGGCATTTGTATTTCAACAAGCCAAATAGGCGTACGATCTAACTTGCCTTTTTTACTGCCGGGACGTATATCTTCTTCGGTGCGAATTTTTCTTGGCTCTAACAAATGGCTTTTTTGATAACGTACTTTGCAACCCAGATCCATTAGTCTTTTACCTGCGCTGGGATCGGGCATTTTATCTTGAGGCCACATAAAGCTAGCAGTTATCCAATGACGGTCAACTTTGGGGCCATAGGCTAACTCACCGTCAACCCAGTTTTCAAATACGTAAGTATCCATCTCGTCTAAAACACGCTCAAAATCCTTTAAAACCGCTAGATTAGAATTGTTTTCATACAGCGTGTGTACGTTATTAATGACGTCTATTATATCATGCATTATGGTAAGTCCCAGAAGTTTCTATACTTATTTAGCTGGTTTTAAATGATAACGTAACAGTTTATTATTTTGTGAATAGAGTAAATAAAAATGTAGGACCTCTGTAGTTATCAAGGGCGGTCGCTACAAGTCCTACTTAACCAAGTAAAGTAGGAGCAACTTAGATGAGTAAACAACGAGTAACGCAACGAGTGAAAAAACGTTTTACATCAGAAGTTAACATAATTGATTTTCAACCATACTTGCCTCAAAAGAAGCAACGTGTACAATTATCACCACGCAACGCTAATCAAGAACTATACGTTAGAAAATTGCAAGATGATGCTAAAAGCATTATCCTAGCCATTGGTCCAGCCGGCACGGGTAAAACTATGCTAGCCGTACAGAACGGAATTAGATTGTTTCAGGAAGGTAAAGTTGACAAGATCATTGTGACAAGACCCGCCGTCAGTGTAGATGAAGATTTAGGATTTTTGCCAGGTACGCTAAATGAAAAAATGGCGCCATGGACGAGACCTATATTTGATGTCTTAGGAGAGTATTACCAGCAAAAAGACATTGCAAAAATGTTGGAGGATGGAACTATCGAAATAAGCCCGCTCGCTTATATGCGAGGACGCACATTTAAAAATGCTTACATTATCGCTGACGAGTGTCAGAATACAACTGTAAACCAAATGAAAATGTTGTTAACTAGACTCGGAGATAATTCTAGAATGGTAGTAACAGGAGATTTAGCTCAAGCAGATAGATTAAATGATAATGGATTAATCAATTTTTGTAATTTACTTGGAGGAAAGCAGGGATTAAAACACGTTGACATTGTGCAATTCAATGCCAAAGATATTGAACGTCATAATGCTGTTAAGGAAGTATTAGCATTATACGGAGATTCATAAAAAAGGGCCTACGGGCCCTTTTTTATTTGTGTAACAACTATGCCCGATTTTTCCAAAAACGTGATACCACTAATATCCCTATAAGTGTTCCGATATAGAACGTGGCCAATACCACTTTGGTAGATAAGTTTGGCACAGTCCAAACATGGAGCATGGGTAATAAACATAGTAGCACCCATACCAGATTCGTTAGACTTAGCCAGTTTGGCAATTGCATTTGTTTCAGCATGAAGCACCTCAGGCCTAGTTTTAAGTTCTGTTGCGTAGTCTTCGCCTTCTTCTATAAGTACTTCGTATTCGCAGTTGTTGTCCCAACCTGCCGGCATACCATTGTAGCCAATAGAGATAATCCTATCATCTTTTACAACAATAGCACCAACGTGTAGCCTACGTGCTGAACTTAACTGTGCAAATCGTTCAGCAACATCCATGTATGCATCTATGAATTTTTCTTTCATTCTTCTAGCAAGTCTAATTTATTAGGCTTGTCCTTCCAATGCTCGGCATCAGGTAATGCATCTTTACGCTTGGTAATAGTGGGCCATTTTTTAGCAAGCCTTGTATTAAGTTCAGTCCAAAATACAACATTGATAGTGTTATCTGTATCTGGTACAATAGCATCTACCGGGCATTCGGTAACACACACGCCGCAGTCAATGCATTCGTCTGGATCAATGACAAGAAAGTTAGGGCCTTCTTTGAAACAATCTACCGGGCATACTTCCACACAATCGGTATGTTTGCATTTAATACAATTCTCTAACACCAAATATGTCATAGATGACTCAGCCTAATTAACGTTGCCGCAAGATTAATCTCTGGATCAATAATCAAGGTATGATCCACTAGTCCTTGCTTAATGATAAGAATTGCTTTGTCCTGAATCGCTTCGTCGCCAAAGATTTCTACATTATCGTATAACCAGCGGAATATTTCTTCCATCTCTTCTGGTCGTGCTTGACTACACACAAGTTTACGACCTTCTGTGATTTTCCCTGCCTTAAACAATCGAACCATGTCTAACTTATAATCGGCCTGCCCGCTGTCTGCTTTTTCAGGAGTGTGTAATTTGCCATCTAGACTGTTCATTTGTGTAGTGTTAATACACTTGCGCAAGTCTGGATAAGTTGCTTTGACAAACGTGTCTAGCGTATCCAAATCAAACTCAACATTCTCTTCCATAAGAATAGTAGCCACACGAGCAGTAAACTCAGCAATGTCAACACGTTCTATGTGAAACCCTTGACAACGACTATGCAATGCAGGAATAATCCTGTTAGGATAGTTACAAGTAAGGATAAAGCGAGCAGTAGTATGGTACTCTTCCATAACACCGCGAAGCGCCGCTTGAGCGTTAGGAGATAAGTAATCTGCTTCGTCGAGCAGTACTACCTTAAAGTCGCCAAACGGAATCATCTGTACAAAATTAACAATCTTGTCACGTACATCTTCAACCGAGTTTGTACGTGACGCATTAATTTCTAAGACATCTAGATCATTAATTTGTAATTCATTAAACAATACTCTTGCTAGAGTAGTTTTACCGATGCCGGCATTACCGCTAAACAATAAATGCGGGATAGATTTTTGTTTAATCCAAGACTCCACTTGTTCTTTTTGATGATTATCTCTAAACACATATCCGTCGATTGTGTTTGGACGATATTTTTCCACCCATAGTTCTTTCATTCTTTTGCCTTTGTAATAATATCTTGTGTCATTGTACTATTTTTATTGTCAATAATCGAGAGTGCATGTAGCCGATCTGCACAAGATCGGATGTCGTCGTACAGTTGACCGACTCCGATTTCTTCGCCTATTAGTCTGGCAATCTCGTGTAGTGCTATAACAGCATCTACTAGTTCAAGGTTTCTCAAACCATTTCCTCGTAAATACCAAGGGCTTCTGCAACAATTAACAGTATGCCTGCAACAGCGAACTCACCAAAGCACAAAGCAGTGCCAGCAATAATTCTAAAGAAGCTTTTTACAAAGCTAATGTATTTGTGTTTAGTTGGGTCCGGGTGTTCAACTTCGGTGGTAGTTTTTTTCTCTACAGCATCCAATCGACCCATAAGGTCTTGCATTAGTTGAATATTTGCCTCATAATCTTGCTTTGCCTGATCTTTAGCGTTCATTATATCTCCTTAATTAGAAATTCTCATTCTAATTATACAATGAACACTATCTAATAGTCAAGAAAATTATTGTTCGAAACTAGGCCTTGCAAAAGTAGCAGGATCAAATGTTGCATGGGTTACCGTGCTATGCGAACCAAATATTGTCTCATTTGGTTTTTCATCTGTAACTGCTAAGATTCCTTTCGGGTCAGCTCGCCGAATAATCATATCGGTACCGTCGTCATCGAGTACAGTGAATCCACGTGACCATCGACCATGTTCGAGTAAAATCCACTCGCCCGCTTTTACATCGGTTTGTTCAGGTCCAACAGAATATACTCGCCCCCAACGACTTTTAACACCTTCGCTTTTGCCATCGTCGCTTAATAGTACAAGCCCGCCTTTGGTTTTTTGCTCGCCAAAATCCATATCAACAATAACAATATTATCGCGTATTGGTTTTAATTTACTAGCATATACTGGTACTCGTTTCATTCGTTTCCTTCAGGATCCATATCTGCTACATTTTTCTTAGCAATCACTGGCTTGGTAGTAACAACTTCCTCAGCCGTCCTAACATTAATCTGATCAGGCACAATTCGATTAGCTTCCGCTTCTCTTAGGATATCTTCACGTTTTCTAATAATTCTGCCACCTGCACCAAGTTCATCACCTCGTGCATTAACTTTAAGATTACCCACAGCCGGAGTAAGTTCGTTTATGTTTACTAAACGATTCATATCAACTTCTTTGCCCTGCATTGAACGATATATTTGTTTTGGTTGTTGTTCCATTTTAAATCTCCTTAATTATACTAGTACTTATCTCAGGAATTCCTGCCACTCGAGATTATATTTAATACTATCAATGTGGTGTACTCCTATCAAATAGAGTATATAACTGGCTACGCTAGACCCTCTACCTACTCCCCAAACTACGTTGTTTTTATTACAAGTATCTACAAAGTACTTGAGCCAACGTAGCAAATCCATCATATTACGTTCTTTAAATGCCGCCAGTTCTTCAGTAACTCTTGTATGTTGCGGATCCCACGGTGGTGTTTGTTCCCAAATCCATGCTTCTATGTCTAAGGTTTTATACTCGTCCGGCATAAACCAATTTGATTGGCAAGCCGCATCGTAGTCCTTAACTTCAAAGTGGGTTTCGTAAGGCTCGATAAATTTGAATCCTACTTGAGACTCTAATTGTTTGATTGATGTGGAACGTTGATCCACTAGAACAGTATCGCCAGCATCAAACTGATAACTTTGATATAAAGCATCAAATAAATCTTGTTCTGTAAATATGGGATTGCTGTATTTGTCTAGGCGCATAGCCTATATTTTACTGTATGTTGATTAATTTGTCAAGGTTTTTATCGCGATTATCAACCATTTTTTGCCATTCAGCACGTTGCCGTCTAGCTTGTTCACTTTTGTAAGTATCCAAAGCTAATGAAACTTGTTGTCTTAGATCTGGATTTGCAGATTGAAAATATTTTTTAGTGAGATCGTTAATTTTAAAATCAATCTCACTATCTTTTAAATTTTCTAAATTTGATATTAATGGATGCATTAATTGTATTCGCCTATGTATCGTAGATACACATTAAGCCCGCCATCGATGCTCCATGCTTCTATTACTTTAACGTTGTCAGTTGTTATAGTTGTTAAAACAGCCGTCGCAGTTGCTTGATCGCCGCCGATACTTGGATTCCCAATAGTGACAATCGGAGGAACGGTAGACCAACCATCACCGCGGTCTGTTACAGTTATAGTATCAATAGCACATATTAAATCTACTCTAGCACCAGTTCCTGAACCTGTTAATGCTGTAACAGTTTTTGAACCAGCTAGCGGCGATATTAAGCCTAATGGTTGAGTTGGGCTAAGGCTAGTAATTCCGCCACTGCCATTTACTCCAGTAGCTGACAGCACAATTTTTGAATCTTGATTTACAACTAACAAGTCTCCGTTTGCGTAACCAGTGCCTAATGCCCCTGTTGTGGCAGTTGCTGAAAGTACTTTATAAGTAGCAGTTGCACTGGCAGGAGTTCCGTTTGTTAGTGTAGGACTAGTAAAAGATACAGTGGTTGGAGTAATGTATCGACTGCCAGGAAAATCAACTGTGACGCTTTGAACACTTTCCCCACCAACTTTAAATCCTGGACTTGAACTGTTTGGTAATGTAGGATATGCTACATCATAACGTATAGAGCCACCGCCGCTAGTAGCAAATCCAGGAGTACGCACACCGTTTAAATCGCTAGCAAGCAATACCCGAATTAAACCCATTTTTCCCGCAGTTGGCCACCCAGTGAAAGTTAAAGTTGCATTACCTGAAAGAACAAATTTTTGTACAGGCCCGTTAGTTAGATCTATATTAGCGGATGCGGAAACAGTACCTCCGCTGAAATACACACCGTAAAATTTATTGTATAAACCGTTGCTTATCGTACTGCCATTTAAGTCGTTATTAACGACGGCATTGGTCGTAAGGTTTGCTTTTAATACAGCATTAGCTTGTAATGCTGTAAGTTCTGTTTTAGCTGTGGCTAACCCTGCTGAAATAGCTGTAAAATTATCACGAAACCCTTGGCTGTTGTTATCAACGCCTGCAACCGGGTAAGATGTGTTAATTGCTCCGAAATTTATTTGACTGGTCATACTGTTATCCTATCGTTTCTAAATACAAGATATTTATCGTTAATCGAACCGGTGACAGAATCTATTATATACCTGTCCACTGTGTAATCTAAAATTTTAAAATCAAACTTACTCTGCTTTATGTTTAATAAAATATCAGCACTTTTGCCCACTTCGCAGTAGCAAATTGGAATAGCTAAGACAAAACCTAGTTCTTGACTATCGCCAGGCTGTATACTACGCATCCAAAGTGGCATGTAGTTACGTTCTGTTGCGCCTGCATCTTTAATCCTATTACGCCAATTGGTAATACTATTTGGAAAATAGCTATTAACGTTGGGATTTGAAACTTCGTATCCTGTGCTATCAACTGTAATTATTGGTTCTGGTCTAACACTTTCTGGACTATCGGCACCTAATGAATCCAAAGTTCTACTCCAGATATCACTGCTACTATCAATAGTTATTGTATCACTGGATAGCCCAGGCAATTGTATTTTTCTTGGCAAGTATTTACCATTAGGTTCTTGAGGGTCTATAATACTAACATATACTACTTCATACACTGCATTGTTAGTACCAGGTTGAATAGCAACTGCTGATTTAATTGTTCCAAACGTAAATCGTTTTCTTTTATGATTTAATCCTATTGCTCCAACAAACCTTGCGGCATCTTTAGTTTCAATGCCGGCGTAAACTAACATGTTTAAATCAGTTTGAACTCCAAAATTAGCATCGTTAGTTCTGTAAATACTGCCGGGAGTAAAAATAGAAGTATCGTTAATAAAAGATTTCCAAAGTGTTCGCTGTGATTGTTTTAAGAAAGGTTTCGTCCTAATATTGCTAAAACTTATATTGTTAGGTGTATCAACATACAAGGTAAATGTACGAGAAGTTGCACTATAGTCGTATTGATCTCTAGCCTGCACAGTAAACACATATTGTTTATCTATACTGGTAGTATTAAAATCAAATGTCGTGAATGTCTTAGGTGTAAATTGTGGCGGAGCATCAAAAAATCTTGTTAAACCTAGCAATCCAGATGCCGCATCATAAAATTGGTTTACCTTACCTATAATTTCGCCGTCGTAATTTAAAGTCAATCCTGGAGGAAGAGTTCCACTAATTAATGTATATGATACAATGGCATCAGGTATTGTACTTGAAGCTGATACATGTAGATTAGAAATAAAATTTGCATTGATACTGCCTAAGTTGGCATTAGTTGACCATGTGATTACACTGTCAATCTCACCAATGATGCCAATAGTAAATGTTCTTGACGCAGTTGCACTGTCTTGCTTATCTCCAAATCTAGTGGCAGTAATAGTAAAGTTATAGTTTTTTGTAATAGCAGGCTGGTAAGGAACCAGTCCGTATATAGTAGCAGTCTGTACATCAAAACTAGTGCCTTTTGGTAATGTACTTAAAGTTCCTATATAAAAACTAGTACCGGTCGGAATACTTACTTGTAATGGTGTTAAAATGGTAAGACGATATCTTCCATTGCCTAAATTTTCTACTACACTAATTTTATAAAGTTGATCAGTTGCTCCTGTAATAATTCCTTCAAAGTGACAAAAATATCCAGGCTGTATGACTCCGGTAACATTAGTTACAGTTATTTTATTGCCGGTTTTAAAATTATCAGACGGTAAAATATTAACTGCTTGTACTTTTACTTCTTGATTAATTAATTCTAAATTATAAAAAACGTTGGAGTTATCATAAAGTGCAACGGGTACAGTTAAATAATTGTTGGCTCTAAACAATCCTATATTAGGATTAGTAAGCCATGCGGGCTGTCTTAGATAAGTAACGTCAGCTGTAAACAATTCATCAGCAAATCCATCTGTGGTAGTTGTGTCTGCTCTAAATTGATCATCTCCTACAACAAATATTTTAAAAATTCTTTGAGCAATACTAGTGCCATCTGATACAGTTACTTTGAATTGATAGTTGATATTTAATGTTGATGGCCTAACATTAGGTAAGTTGTAATCGTAAAATACTCTGTCGTAAATATAACTGTCAAAGCCGTTGGTAGGACGTAGACCAAAATCAAAAGCAGCCGCATCGTAGTATGCTTGGTCGTAGGTGCCAGTACCATCCTCGGGTTTAATTTTTACAACTGGTAAAATAAATCCAGTAATTTTACCAGATGATGACATTGTTAATCCTGGAGGTAACGCACCGTCACCTGACGAAATAAAATAGTTTAATTTTTGTCCAGCACTGGTATCCAAGTCAAATGCTTCAATCTGATAATTGATATAAGTCTTATCTAACACATACATTTGTTTATGTGTACCAACTGCTAGACTTCCGGTGGGAGTTACAAATTCTGGAGCATCAGCACCATCAATAGTTATAGAATATGTTCTGTCGGATATTTCGCCTGTAGCAGTTAAAGTTGCTCTAACACAAAATGTAAAAACAGTTATGTCAGATACAGAATACGGAGTTCCAGTAATTGTGCTACCAACAATGTTTAAACCAGGCGGCAGTTTTCCTGAAATAATTTTAAATGTTGCACCACCAGCATACCCAACTACTAATGGCAAAGGCCTATTAAAAATAGCCTGTTCTTGGAATGTTCCAAAAGTATATCCTGACGGCTGTGACCAAATATTCAATGCCATATAGTTCTCAATTAAACAAACGTGCCAAAATTAAATCTATTAGTAGGATCAGTACCAACAAACGATCCCATGTCAAAGTTATAGCCGTTGGCGTTGGTCTCATAGCCTGTTGGGTTGTTGAATGAACCAAGGTCAACAACAAGATTGGTATTGGATTCAATCAGCAAGGCCACCATGGCATTAAGAGCTACAATGTCAACTCCCCATACTGAAGTTTTTACATCACCTACACCGATTATGTCTCTGTTGTTTAGATTTAGATTCCCACCCAATGCTGGAGTAAGGTCTGTGGATAATCGTGTGTTGGCTCTTAAATTCACAGTATCGTCTGTTGATGTTAGTGTAACTGATGTGTCTGTACTGGTAAGACTTTTAAACTGCAATATAGTGCTGGTTTTGCCTTTTAGCACAGCAACTCCGGTTCCTACAGTAGCGCCATCATTAATCTGTGCATCGCTGTCCAACAGTGTAAAGTTGGCATTGACCTTGTTAAATGCCGTGCGCAAATCGTCACCAGTACCGTCATTTGCATATCCACCTATTTCAATTCGTTGTATTGGCATGTTCTGCTCCGT
>Ga0078894_10003901_pt1 | contig 11350 bp, 9 predicted proteins | sample LauGreSu1BDMLBSD_2_FD_67506 | JGI IMG/M metagenome (GOLD analysis project Ga0078894, IMG submission 67506) | Freshwater lake microbial communities from Lake Michigan, USA - Su13.BD.MLB.SD (version 4) (version 4) | ecosystem: Environmental > Aquatic > Freshwater > Lake | place: Lake Michigan, USA... | reverse complement strand
GTATAACTAAAGTTATAATATTATGCAAAGAACACGGAGAATTTACACAAACGCCAAAATGTCATTTAATTGGTCACGGTTGTTATAAATGCTCAATTATAGCAATTAAAAGTAAAAGTAAAACACCGATAGAAGAATTTATAAAAAAATGTAAAGAAAAACATGGAGATAAATATGATTATTCAAAAGTTGATTATATTAATTGTGATACTAAAATAATAATAATATGTAAAGAACATGGAGAATTTCAACAAACTCCATGGTGTCATTTAAAAAGTAATGGTTGTTGTAAATGTTCAGGTCATTATACAATGACAAAAGAAGAATTTATAGAAAGAAGTAAAAATATACATGGTGATTTATATGATTATTCAAAAGTTAATTATATAGATACCAATAAAGAAGTAATAATTATTTGTAAAATACATGGTGAATTTACACAAAAACCAGTTTATCATTATTGGAATAAATCTGGTTGTCCTAAATGTGTAAATAAAAATGTAACAACTAATGAATTTATAGAAAAATCTAAATTAGTTCATGGAGATAAATATGATTATTCAAAAACAGAATATTTATTATCAAATATAAAAGTAATAATTATTTGTAAAATACATGGCGAATTTAATCAAATTGCTTCATATCATTTAGGAGGGTCTGGTTGTCCTAAATGTGCTAATAAATATACAATGACAACTAATGAATTTATAGAAAAATCTAAATTAGTTCATGATAATAAATATGATTATTCTAAACTTAAATATGTTAATACAGATATTAAAGTATTAATTTTATGTAAAGAGCATGGTGAATTTCAACAAATACCAACAGACCATTTGAGAGGTCATGGTTGTCTTAAATGTTATCAATCAACTATTAGTGAAAGAATGCTACAAACAACGGAAGATTTTATTGAAAGGAGTAAAAAAATACATGGTAATTTATATGATTATTCAAAAGTTGATTATAAATATTCAAATGAAAAAGTTATTATAATTTGTAAAATACATGGTGATTTTTTACAAACGTTTACAAGTCATTATCATTCTAGAAGTGGTTGTCAAAAATGTGCAGGTGTTGCTAAACTAACAACGGAAGATTTTATTGAAAGAAGTAAAAAAACACATGGTGATTTATATGACTATTCATTAGCTAATTATACTAATAATTCAACTAAGGTATTAATTATATGTAAAAAACATGGTGAATTTTATCAAAATCCAGGAAGTCATTATATATCAGGGTCTGGTTGTCCTAAATGTTGCAATATTAATTATTCTAAAATGCAAATTTTATGGTTAAATTTTCTTTCTAGATTTTATAATATTTATATTCAACATGCTCTTAATGATGGAGAATTCTTAATTCCTAATACTAATTATAAAGCCGATGGATATTGTAAAGAAACAAATACTATTTATGAATTTCATGGTGATTTCTGGCATGGTAATCCTAAAATTTATAATCAAGATAAAATAAATACAAAAACAAATTGTTCTTTTAAAGAATTATATGAAAAAACATTAATAAAAGAAAATAAAATTAAAGAATTAGGATATAATTTAGTAATTATTTGGGAAAAAGATTGGAAAAAAATAAATAAATGTATAACAACAATTCAAAGAAAATTTATAATATATAAAAAATGATTTTGATATTATAAATACATAAATAATTATGATAAAGACCTTAATCGGAAATGAGAATGTCAATGTCATCGAATTTTATTTAGTTCAAAAACCTTTTGATAATAAAGATGAAATAATTGATATTTATATTAATGACGATTTATTAAACAAAATTAAAAATAATTTTAAAAAAACGAAGGAATATAGGTGTGTTACATATTCAAGAAATAATTATAATTATGTTTATGATTTATCAAACGACAGTCAATATGTTTATATTCGAAAATTAGAAAATACAACTATTATAAATAAATCGAATGTTAAATTTTATGTTCTGAGTTTCAATGAAATCAAATTACCTACTCATAGTTTTGCATGTAGTAATGATATCGATAATAAAGAAACATCCGATATTATCGAATTCAAAATTAATAATAGAATTACATTAATAATAAAAAATAATAATTGTCTTATTAATTATAAACATAACAAGGATGTAGATATAGATAAAGTCAATTCAATTATTAGTGGCATCATCACAAAAATAAACTTGGTATAAAAAAAATGATATATTATTTATATATAACAAAATATCATAAATACAATGATTTCAAATTTTACTTATTTTCTTTATACCAATGAATTAAACGATTATCTTAATTGTTATTCAACCTTCCTAATGACACGTAAAGATTTAAAATCAAATATTTTAAATCATCGAATGAATTTTCTTATTAATTATTATATTAGTCAAGAAAAACTCGAAAATATCCAAAAATATAAACTTATTCAATATTATATCTCCGGCTATAAAGATGATTATATTAAAGAAGATAATGATAATGGTAATGATAATGGTAATGATAATGGTAATGATAATGGTAATGATAATGGTAATGATAATGGTAATGATAATGACCAAGCTATTATCAAAGAAGAAGAAGACGAAGAAGAAATTGATGACCATTATAAATACATGTTTGTAAATACAAAACCTAAGAATGAAATTGATTATGATGAACTAGACAAAGAATATGCTCTTAAACTAGAATTAGAAGAAGAGGAAAAAATAAGAGAAAAAGAAATCAAAATGGAAAATGAAGATATTTATGAAGATGATACTTATGATATCGTCGAAGAATATTCAGACGATGAACTATTCTTCGATGATGATGAATATTATTAATGATACTAATGCTTAGGTCTTTTACTTTCTTTTCGTGTAAATTTTAAAGGTGGTGGTTTAGGAGAAGAATTATTTTTTTCATCTACTTTGACATGTTTAGCGAACCATTCTTCGCCGACTATAACAGAAGCTTTATCTGATGTCAATTCATCGTTTATTATTTTTGTTCGCATATTTAAAAAATAATTTAAATAGTCCCAATTGAAAGGCTCGTCATTTCTAGTGGCAATATCAAATAAAATCGGATATCGTGTATAGAAAAAATCATGTTCTGTTTTTAGTTTTTCTATAATCTCGTCATTACAACCTTTATCTACTACTTCACGTATTTTTCGTATTATTTCGATTATATTATCGTTGTCTAATCCATCTTTAAGAAAATCTTTTTGTGTTTTTGTATCAGCCATATTTATATATATTTTTTATTTCTTTATATTATAATAAAGATGAATACAACTATGAATAAATTAAACGCCGGATTGTATTCTGGTGATGTTAATTTTTCAAAAAAACCTTGGGGTAACGATTATAGCATCGGTCGCGTTGAACCGGATGCTCTCGAATATGCTAAATTCTTTTATGCCAAAAATCATATACCAGGCATTCAAAATCGACCAGGGAATAATACATATTCTTCTGTCGAAGTTTATAAGAAATTTTTAGATAATTATAACTTACAATGCTATAATTAAAAAAGAAAAATAAAAAAAAGATAGGAGTGCAGGGAATTGAACCCTGGTCTCAGCTTCATAAGAGCTGTGTTCTAACCATTGAACTACACTCCCATTATTTATTAATATAAAACTTATCCTTATATATATTTTTATAAGTTCAAGTTCTTTTTATAAATAGCAATGAAATAAACAGTAACATTATAATTACCAAAATTAATATTTCTTTTTCTTTGTTGTCTTTGGTTTTGTCCTCAAACGTTTCAATATCTGGCGAACATAACGTAAGCCTGCATTTATTATCAACTTCAATTTCACCTGCATCAAATTGCAATTTGACGTCATTACGATTTACAATAACTGATTCAGAAGCTCCCATTATCTATTTATTCTATTAATTTAATATTATCTTTAATAGCTAATAAATCTATTTTATCAGAAAATTCTTTATGTAATTTAACCATCTCTATATCGTTAGTTCTGCTATCGTGATTTTTACTTCTAATTTTATAATCTTCATATCGTGTTATGAATAACTTGAATTTTCTCACATAATCTAAATAATTAATTTTCATATTTATTTTATAATCCTCATTTTCTTTTTTATATTTATCATGCAATTTTATTAATATCTCATTTAATATATCTTCCTTTTTTACCGATTTTATAACATTATTATTATTGTCTTCTTTATAAATAATCTTATCATTCTTCATAATTTTAATCGTATATTTAATACCTTCCAATTTCTTGTCGTTTATTATTCTAATTTCACCCGTTAATATCATATCACCACTCTCTTTTGGTTCTTCTTTCGGTTCCTTCTTTTCCTTCGGTTCCTTCTTTTCCTTCGGTTCCTTCTTTTCCTTCGGTTCCTTCTTTTCCTTCGGTTCCTTCTTTTCTTTTGGTTCCTTCGGTTTCTTCTCTGCAACAACAACTTCTTCTTTCTTCTTTCTTGATTTCTTTGGCTCTTTTAATTTATAAATGAATTCATCAAATAATAATTCCTGAACTTTCATCAATTTCAAATTATCTAATCTATTCTTTCTTCTTATCGGGTCTTGATACATTGGCTTCGTTTTTAATTCGTCTTCTACCTTCTCCCAATAATCATGAGGTTCTTTATAATCATTCAATTCTGTCAAACATAACGCATATAACTGTAATACAGGTTTCATTATTTGATTTGTAATATAATGCAAATAATCAGGTTCTAAACCATTTTCTTTTATAAATTCTGGTGTTTCTATTTTGTCTCCTTGCAATTTTGCTGCAGGTGCCTTAATATAAATATAAGCTATTCTATCATTTGACGCCGGTTTGTTTCCTGCATCTCTTAAACCTATCCTATCCGCTAAAACTTTATGAGCTATCTTTTCAGGGTCTTTATATGATGACTTTAATGTTTTTGATATTATCAAATCTTTCATATCAGTCTTACCATTTATTAAATCGTTCAATTCTTCTCTTAAAAATTTTATTGATTCGTCTATATCCTGTTTATTCAAAATTATATCAATAATGCCTCCATATATCTTTTTGACTATATTCGCATTATCTCTTCGTTTCAATACAATACCCATCGATTTTTGTTTGAATTTTTTATCATCCATTTCATATAAATTACCTACATACCTCTTTTTGCTAAATAATATAAATGGATACAAACACTTCTCATAATTAAGTTTCTGAGGTGCTGGCATTATACTCGCTATATTCTTCTCAACCGATTTACCGACTTTTATTGCTACGGGTAAAGAAGATTTACCAAATATTAATTCGCCTTCCTCGTCCTTCAATGGAAACTTACAGAAAATTGAATCAGTGTTCTTTAATATTAAATGTCCTATTCCTCCATGAAATACTCCTACTTCTGTTTCAATGTCATAAACATAACCATTATATGCATCATATAATATTTCTTTTTTAATTATTCCTGTTTCCTTAACTTCTCTTCTCGTATATTTTAATATGTAATAATCAGAGTTATAATCTATTGTTACGTTATAACCCATTTGTTCCAATATTATCATATATTCTTGAGCTTTTACTTGTGTTTCAATATTACTCATCTTACCTTGAATTAAATCTATATCTTCTTCCAATATTTCAGTCATCTCATAATTACTAATTTCTGGCTTTGAATGTAATAATAACTGTCCTAATTTACATTTGCTAGGCTTTATTATCTTCTCATTGTTATCCAATAAAGAATGGTCTTCTGTAACATCAATTAAACCTGTCGCTGTTAAAATTCTATAAATTTTTTTTACTGTTTTGTGTCTTATTATTCTCATTACTTTCGCCCAACCCTTATTTGTCCAAACCTTCATATTATTGTGTGGTATGTATTGTTCTTTGTTATAACGATATTCATCGCCTAATTTAAATTCTCTATAATCAATCCAATTATCATTTTCTCCTATTTGACTAAAAGTTGTTATTTTAATTTCATCATCAATATTATAAGTTAATGGCGTATATGGCATTACACTATCGCCATAAATTACATCAGCATTATAATTCGTCTCAACATACTCCTTAGCCATCATTATCATTTCACGTCCTGTTGCAGTTGTGCAAGCAGCAATAGATTTCAAATAAATAGGCGATGTCTTAGCACCTATTTGACCGTATAAAGAATTAGCTGTAATTTTATATGCTGATTGTAATGCGTCGAATATGTCTTTTTCAAATTTATTATAAGTATCCTTAATTTCTTTAATTTCACTTCTCTTAATTTTATGTTTATGCGAAACTGTTATTTCTGTTTCATTCTCGTCATTGATTATTCCTATTATCTCACTACCGTCAGTTTTGATAATAGTTGAATGTTCGATTTTACTTCTTGTTTTTTTGCGTTCGTCTAATAACATCGTTAAAATTTCTGGAATAATTCCTTTCTTATTATCTTTGTATTTAGCAAATTTACATTCTTTTACACCTACTTTTCTCTTTTTATCTCCTAGACCTTCGTATAAATCATAATAAACTGATATGAATTCTACATTAGGGTCATCGATTTCTAAATATTTCTCATCTAATATATATGTATCGTGCGATAAATTACGTGAAATCATTGAAGACGGATATAAAGAACCATAATCAAATACAACTATAGGTTCGTCTAGATAAATGCCTTCTTTTGGTTCTAAAACAATCGCTCCCTCATATCCATCGATATCGATATCATTAATATTATATTTCTTCGTTGGAATTAAAAATTCTCTCTTCATACATTCATTCGCAATTAATGAATAAATCTTAATACCTTGTCCTCGTTTGAATAGATAATTCAAAGGCACTAAACATACATTACCCATACCACTGTTATTTTCGACTATTTTCAATTTATGTAATAGTTTATTTACCAATACACAATCTTGAATACAATATTTAGCTATTATACATCTGTCGGCAGAACTTCCTTTAAATTTTTCGAAAATTTCTTTTGGCTTCAAATCATCTTTCTTTGAACCTATAAATAATGCCGCAACATTATCTAATTTATAACTGTCTAATTTGTGGTCTCTTTGCATTACTTTTAATAAATCTATTGTTACTATGCCATCAATATCAAACATTTTTAAGATGTTATCACCTAATGCTGATGATGAAAGACGCTGTTCTATTAATTTAATATCTCGGTCTAGCGTTTTGCCAAAACCTCGTGAAAATTTCTTTTCAACGTCATTTTCAATTGCTCTGTTCCATATATACTCCATGTCAAAACCCCAGATATTATAACCAATTATGATATCTGGATTAATTTTTATTATTTCATTCTTCCATTTTAATAATAAATCTTTTTCTGTTTTACATGAAATAATTGTAACTCCGTCAATATCATCGCATTCATTCAATGATACTAAACTCTTATAGGTGATTTCATCATTTCCATAAATATGAACAGTTGTTCCAATTTGTATAATCTTATCTCCCTCCAATTCTGGCAATATCTCACATAATCGACCATTTAAAGCTTCTTCAATTTCATTCACTTCTTTTACTGACATTTTTACCTTTTTTTCGTCTTCTTCTTCCTCTTCATCGTCGTCTCCGACTGTTTCAATGGATTTAAATCTATCTAAAATAAATCTAATATCCATTTCACGTTCATATAATCTCGTTATTTGCTGTTTTGTTAATGGTGTTTTCGAATATAACCTATTGATACTATAAATAGGAGTTATTACAACTTCTTCTTCGAATGCTTTTATTATATTTGGAATAAGATTTTTGTCGTCTAAATTCTTTTTTGCTAACATACATAAATCTTGGGCTAGTTTTTTATAATCCTTAATTGCTATGGGGAAATCTCCATGCGAACTCGAACATTCAATATCAAATGAAACTATCGTAAAAGGTGCAATATTGTTATTTTCTATAGGTTCAATATCATACCAATTAGCCGTTATATTATATTCACTTCTAGTATCTGCTGCATTTTCTAGAGAAAAATTATTAACTTTTATCCAACTACAAGGTTTAATTTTCTGAATATGAATAAATTTTAAAAATGGTTCGATATTACTTTCGTATAATACAAATCCATCTTTATTATCTTGAAAATAATATCTGAGTTCATTGAATAATTTCAGAGATTTTACGACAATTTTTATATATCTAAATTCTTTGTTGTTCGTAAATCCCCAGAAATCTTTTTTGCGTTCAATTTCCAATTTACATAAATGATTTTTATAATTCTTTGATATTATTTGCTTCTTCGAAACCTTGTTTTTAAATCTTGCGTCATAACTTTCTTCCAATAATTTGATATTCAAACTTTGAACTCGTTTCTTAAATTCATTGTCTGTCAAATCTTCCCAAGTTTCAGGAGGTTTGATATAAAAATATGGATTAAATCCAATAACTTTTGTACATATACTTACACCATCCTTATTTTTACCATAAATATTTATTGTATATTCTTTTGGGTCGTCTTCATATTGGCTTTTATCATTTTCAGGTATATACCAATCAACAATCTGATATATAACTTCTTCTATCATATAATTATTTTTTATAATAATTATTTTTATATTAATAATATCATTTTTTATATAGAAAGAATGGATTTAAATAATGCAGCAGTCATAATTTTATTTATTGTTCTCGGTTTTTTGATTTATCAATATAAATATTATAGCAGTATTGAAACAATCGTTTCTAAAGTTGATAATAGAGATTATGATGTTCAGATTAAAGACGATTCACAAGAAGCCGCCGATTTAATCGCAAACATTCGCAAAAAATTAATATTATTAGTTGAACATATGTATAAAACTTATCCAGACCATTCAAAAGTTGTGAGATTAAAAAAAAATTTTAATCCAAATGCGTTAAAAGAAGGCATTGATAATCCAAGTTATACCAGTTACACAGTCAATAAAGGCGAAGAAATCGTTTTATGTCTTCGCACCGATAATAAACTAGTCGATATTAATATACTTACATTTGTCTGTATTCATGAATTAAGTCATATAGGAAATGAGACAGTCGGACACGATGCTGCATTTTGGGAATTTTTTAAAGAACTATTAATCGAAGCCATTAATATCGGTGTTTATATTAAATATGATTATAAATCAAGTCCTGTAAAATATTGTGGTATGATGATTACAGATAGTCCTTTAGATATTTAATTTTATTTAAAAGTTTCATGAAATTATTATTATAAATATAAATGTCTGCGGATGAATGCTTTAGTAATATAGATATTACTGAAAAAGCTTATATTTGTGGCTTGTTTTATAAATATAAACTCAGCACTAATTTTATGAATATTAGAACTTACAAACTTATTCAAAGTATTTATCCGATTTCTTCATATTTTAATACGACATCTGTTTATGATATCAATTTTGAACAAAATAATATGTATACTGATATTATCAATAATACTATTTTAGACTTTCCTAATTTGCTTGAAGATGTTAAATTAATGTTAATCAGAGGTATTTATGAAGCCAACAATAATCAACTAATTCAAATAACTGATAATATCAGACCTATTATTGATAGCATTAAAAATGATTATATCATTAATTATGAAATGGTAACCGACGATATTATTTTCATCAAAAATAAATATAAATTTAATGAAAAGATTTATTCTTCAAATAATGATTTATCTTGTTTAGCTGAACCTTTTCAAAAAATAAATATTTATAATAAAAAACCAACACTCAAAATATTTAAAACAACTCAAGAAGCTATTATTCCCTCTAAAGCCTTCGAAGAAGATGCCGGATATGATTTAACTATCATTAGCAAAATTAAAGATTTCAATTCAAAAACTAGTTTATATGACACTGGTATTAAAATCGAAATTGAAGACGGTTATTATACCGAGATTGTTCCAAGAAGTTCTCTTAGTAAATCCGGATATATGCTTGCCAATAGTATTGGTATTATTGATAATAATTATCGAGGAAATTTGATGATTGCATTAACAAAAATATGTGATGAATCACCTGATTTTGAATTGCCTTTTAAGTGTTGTCAGTTAATTATTCGAAAACAAGTCTCGGCTAATTTAATTGAAGTAACTACAGATGATTTAAGTAATACAACAAGAAACGATGGCGGATTTGGTTCAACTTCGTCTTAAATAAATCTTTCGCGCATTGTCAATATTTGTTTTGAATTCATTTATTTTTATTTGATAGTAATTTTTGAAAATTAAATCAGATTTTTCAACATCCAATTTATTTTTTTTTAATTCTAATGATTTGATGTTAATATCATACATTAGAATTTCAACGTATTGATTTAATACGTCTTCAAAGTTTTTATTATCCATTTTTAACGATAAATATTAAATATTATTATCATTTTTTATTATCTATGATAAATAAAAATAAAATGAATAATTTTATAGCCTTGGACAATATTGACATTATCAATTATAACAAAATTCAATCAAAGATTTATAAATATTTCATCAATCATCATAAACAATATGATTTTAAATTTAATGATACCGCTTATGAGGCTTCTGTTAATTATTGTAAAAATTTTAAATATAACGTTTGTTTGTGTTATAGACAAAAAAATAATATTGATGAAAATTATTTAGAATTATATAAATGTTCTAATAACAAGCGCATTTTATATAATACCAATAATTTCAATTTTATTAAACCTGTTATTGTCAATATCGACAATAATAAAACATATCCTATCGACATCTTTAATTTCTATAGGCAAGAATATCTACCTTTCATCATTAATGAAGAATTTAATAATTTTAAACTTATTCAAACTAAACTTAACGCATTCCATAAAAAACGCCTATCCAAGTATTTTAATACTATTATTAATCATTCCTCACATTCTTATTTAACCCTCCTTAAATATGTCTTTAAGCATTTCCATAAACAAACCAATTATAATAAAACTATTAAAACTAAACTTAAAACATTCAATAAAAAACGTCTATCCAATTCTTTTAACATTAATATTAACCAATCATCTCATTCTTATTTAACACTCCTTAAATCTGTATTTGACCATTTTCAAAAACAAACCAATTATAATAAAACAATTCATGCCGAATATAACAAAAACTCCTATTACAATGAACTCATAGATGTTTTTAATGTGAATGATAATGTTAATGATAATGTTAATAATAATGTTAATGATAATGTTAATGATAATGTTAATGATAATGATAATGTTAATGATAATGTTAATGATAATGATAATGATAATGATAATGATAATGATAATGTTAATGATAATGATAATGTTAATGATAATGTTAATGATAATGTTAATGATAATGTTAATGATAATGTTAATGATAATGTTAATGATAATGTTAATGATAATGTTAATGATAATGTTAATGATAATGT
>Ga0078894_10003899_pt1 | contig 11358 bp, 12 predicted proteins | sample LauGreSu1BDMLBSD_2_FD_67506 | JGI IMG/M metagenome (GOLD analysis project Ga0078894, IMG submission 67506) | Freshwater lake microbial communities from Lake Michigan, USA - Su13.BD.MLB.SD (version 4) (version 4) | ecosystem: Environmental > Aquatic > Freshwater > Lake | place: Lake Michigan... | reverse complement strand
GATTCTTCTGCTAGTCTGCTGTTCGCTACACAATTAAGAGCGCAACCCCCCATAAAAACAAAATTATCAGTGTTAACAAAAGATCTTAATGTTTTAACCGCACCTAGAAGATATTCTTCCATGATATACTGTACACTGGCTGCAACATCAAATTTGTTAGCATAGTTAGGAGTTTCCCACCAACGGCACCCTTGATGTAGATTGTGTTTTAAGTCTATAACAGGTGGATTGAATTCGTTGAAAAAATCTTTTTTAATCTGTTCTACTAGAATAGGTTTTCCCAAGGCCGCCATACCCATGAGAATGTATTCTTCTTCGTTAGGTTTAAGTCCTAGGTATTGTGTAAAAGCCGTATAGAATAAACCTATGCTATCGGGATATTTTAAACTCCAAACTTTGTTTAGTCCGTAATGTGTGCCATGCCACATAGTGACAGTGTCCCATTCACCGATAGCATCGACAACTAATATAGCCGCATCCATAAATCCGCTAGTATAAAATCCGGCGGCAGCATGACTTTCGTGGTGCCCTACTTTTTCTAAACTAAGATGCCCTAGTCCTACACGCTTTAGTTCTTCTTTAGGATTACACCACCAAGGGCGCTCTCCGCTGTATAGTTTACGCAAAGATTTTGAAAATGGTTTTTCAAACCAAACAGCAATTTTCGGACTGCCATACTCATACATTTCCCTAATCATGTCTGTATTAAGGTGTTTGTCGTTTTTTATTCTGGAATACCTTTCAGCATGAGCGGCCCAAAGTATAGACTCGTTGTCTATTAGGGATATGCTGGCGTCATGATTTTGACCGTTAATGCCTACGATCATTTTAATAGATAAACGGATCTCTCTTGCGTAGTTCTTCTATTCGTTTTTTCAACGCTCTACGCTTTTTCCATTCGTTGATCCAATTCCAAATTATTTTAAAAGGGTTCATTGCCTGCCTTTAAATGTTCTACATCTATTTACTCCTTAATAAATAGGTAGATAAAAAAGAGAATATTATGGATATAACTGATTTAAAGTTCAATGATTCAAATCCAATCTTTAAATTACTCTCGGGTTACAACACTAGAATGTTAGTAGCAGAAGATATTGGAAATTATATGGATATGGTAACCGAGCATACAACATTAAACACAGAATACCTTACACCTGAACAGAAGAACATTGAGTTAAAACTAGCAGAAGAAAAATTTTATGATCCGAAGAACAAGATTGCTGGTACTTTTGATCCTGTTGGAAATTTAATTACTACGGTATCAGGATATTTTCATGATAATTTTTCTCATTGGTACATCTATCGAGTTTATCAGAAAAGAGAACCCATCTCTCTAAACAGTATTACAAAAAGATATGGACTTTTGTTTATTACGTCTAAGCATGTTGTTGATTATGCCGAATCGATAAATCGTTATACGTATTACAATAAGTTTGCATTAAAACATCAGTTTGGTTGGGAAAAAGGTCATTATATTATGACAAAAAAACTCGGCTGGTCTCCTAATTATCACTATTGCTGGGAAGAAATTTATATGCCCGGCGATACCTGTAAGAGCCTTAATCATAAATTTTTCTTTCCACCGGGATTTGAAGTAACAACAATTCCGTCTATTATAAACATAAACATTATGTTACCTAATTTACGTCGAACAATTTTTTCAAATAATTACAAGATTGATTTAGAAAAAGATTATCTTATCCAAAATATTTAATTACTATTTCCAAAGAGAGCATCAGTAGTTAAGTCTCCTGAGAACAATACATTCCCATCATCATCTCTTGTTTCGTAAAATGTTGTACTTCTCTGTATTCCGTTTTCAATATTATATAGTGTACTTCTTATTGCCAAATCTTGTAGATATTGTTCTGCTCCGAGGATATTCTGCATATTGATTGCCTCTTGTGAATTATTAATATACCAAATCATTTTAAAAATCTTTGAGAGGCCATCCTGGCTTAGGGTTTCTTCAGTACTGTACATTTTTCCCGAATCTATAAAATTTTGAAAGTATGCACGATCTTCTTCTGTAAATTCAAAGAACTCAACATTAGTATTTGGTCTGGTTACAATATTCCAATTTATCATATAAGGCATTTGTCTACTCCTGTGCAGTATTTATTCTTACCCGATTTTTGCTATTAAATATTATTATGAACATTATTTTATTTGGAGAATCACCCTCTGCTCATTTCCTTAGTCAAAATTTGCTAGAGTTAGAAAATGTGTCGAGAGTTTTTCATTATGGGGCCAGTCCTAAAGTGTATTCTAGTACTAGGTATCATCCTTTGTTTACCTTAGAAAAAGACATTGAGAAGTTTATTTTAGAACTACCGTTAAAATATCATTTTGATCTAATTGTCCCAATGGGATTAAAATATCAGTTGTGGTCAGATTTTAGAAAAATAATGCTTGATACAGGTATACCTATATTGCTACCCGATGAAAGACTTATTAATTTAATAGGTTGTCAGTCTAGTATCAAAAAAATTTTAACTGATGCAGATCTTCCTTATAGAAGTGATATAGAAGTTAACAATAAATTTTCTTTTTATGCCATTTGTAACAATAAAAGTTGGGCACATCTAGGTACGGTAAAAAATTATAAAGATATAAAATTTTGTTCTCCCTTTAAGGACTATGACGATGTTGTTTCTAAATATGTTCAACAAATTTTTACACTCTTAAAGTTGAATAATTATAATACTAGATTTATTCTAAAAGTTGAATTGGCTCTAGATTCTAATAATAATGTTGTTATTCTAAAACTAGATACTAGTTTAGATAACGAATTTTTAACTATATGTTCTTTGGTTAAAAATAATCTTGCTGATATATTGTATAACGCAGGTGCAGATATAGAATTTCCTAAAATAGAATTTAAAAATAACGGTTCGGTATCTCTAAAAATAGTAACCAAGACTCGTATAAAATCACAGGCTGAAGAATTTCCACAACTATGGCCGGTTACTGGGAATGTAACAGTTAGTCTAAATAACCCGCCACTCTCTTTACATTCAATAGTATCATCGTGTGATGAAAATATAGATTTGGCTAGAAATAATATCTATAATTTTTTAAAAAATAAACCAATGGGAAATTACACATACATAGAGCAAATAATATGAAATTGGGGTATTATAAAGTTGGAGAAAAGGTATTCTTTGAAAAATTAGATGCAATCTTGTATGCGTCCACCACATTGGAAAATGTTACATGGAATTTTAATGATGAGATTTTTCAAGAAGTTAATTGGACAACAGAACCATCTTTAAGTCTTAGTGAATTATATAAAATTCGAGCAAAACAGATTAGAGAACAATTTGATTATATTATACTGTTTGCTAGTGGTGGTGCAGATAGTACTAACATGATATATTCCTTTTTAAACAACGGAATATATGTTGACGAAATTGTAGCATCTGCTCCTATTTCTGGATTGTCTAATTTAAACGAAACTGCTTCTGACAACAGGGCAGAAAACACCTACAGCGAAACATTTACCGCACAACTACCTCTTATGAAGGAGTTAGCAGATAGATACCCTTCTACTAGATTTACACTTAATGATTATTTTGATACACTTGTTAATTTTAAGGAAGATGCTTGGTTGTTAAAAAGCGGAGAGTGGATACATCCATCGGGATTAGCAAGATATAGTTTAGAAAAATTTAAACATCTGAGAGACCTAGCAGATTCCGGAAAACGAATAGGCATTCTCTATGGTATCGATAAACCTAATTTAATTGTAGACAATGCGGGCAATATGTTTTCATCGTTAGGAGATATTGCAGTCAATGTCCAACGGAAATCATTTGAACGAGATTATTTGAATGTAGAAAATGTATTGTTCTACTATGCCCCTGAGTTGCCTGACATAATGATTAAACAAGCACACCTGGTTGCTAAATGGATTTTTAAGCCTGAAAATCAGAATGTATTAAAATACCTCAGAAACATAGATTTAATAATTCCATTTGAAAGAAATCGAGTAAGACAAAGTTATTGGGAACGGGCTATTGTGCCTTGCATATATCCCGATACAGCAAGAAAAATTTTTCAGGCACATAAACCTACAAGGATGTTCTTAGGTGAACACGATGGATGGTTCTATGAAAAACATTACAACACTAAAATCTATCAAATGATAGATTCGGACTTTAGGAATTTTTTTAAAATGATAAATCCTAAATATCTGAACGGACCAAAAACAGGATTAGAACCTTTTAGAAAAGACTATTTTATAGGTAACGCATCTAACTTTAAAAGTTAAATTCTTTTGCCTACAACGTAAAATATTGGATTTTTTCCTACACTTTTAAGAGCCCTGAGTTGCAGTTCATTCTTAACATGAACAAAACTTGCTACTTCTGGAAAATTGTTATCTTTAGCAAACTTGTCTAGGTATTTGTGTAGTATTTTATAGATACCTTTTCCTCGGTGGTATTCACTGACAGAACTTAAGACAATCCAAATAGACCCGGGTGCATTATAATTATTTTTGTCGTATGTAATTTGACCGACAATTTCATTATTAATTACAGCATATATAACACCGCAGGTCTTATCATTCCAAGTGGTTATGGGAAATGCATGACCGTTCTTTACAGTCTCTGCATAATGTTGAAGGAATAAAGAAAAAGCCGGGCTCATACCCAGTTCTAACGATTGGTATATCGTTAGAACATTTCCGACCTTATCTATTTCCTTGCCTAACTCTATTGCATTCATTTTTAGTTAAGTTTAACTGCCGATGCTAGTTTCTTCCAGTAATTAGTATGGAAGTTAAAGAACTTATCTAATCCGTCATACGCAACCGATTGTGGTTCACAGTAGTCTACAGCATAGGCAGCACGTACACTTGCTGTCTGCGAGGCACGAGCAAAAATAGCATGAAATTCTTTACGCTTGTCTTCGCTGACAGTTGTTGGTAATAGCAAGTGATGTCCAACGTTCATATCTGCAAAACTGGCGTCAAAGCCTTGACGGACTAATGGCTGATAACCGTTGACAACCTTGTTACCTGTGATACCTAAAACAGTAACTTTGCGATCGCTGTTAGCATTTTCTTTGCTCCACTGTTCTGCTTCGCTGATGAAGCCGATGTGTAGGTCAGTCTGTCCACTTACCATACTTAACATACTGTCATTAGTAGACTTAAATGGAATGATGTTTAGGTCTGGATAACGCTTCTTTAACTCTAATGCTGCCAAGTGTGTAGTAACACCTAGGCCACTAATGCCAACAGATGCATTGGCAGGAACATCTCTAACGGTCTTGTACTTTGTACTGGTTACAGCCATAGGGGCCATACAATGTACATATTGTTCTTTGAACTTGGTTAGGTCGTAACTTTCGTTAGGATAAACAACGGGTCGTACAAAAAACGCAGTACTATGGGCTAGTACACTGTTAGGAGTGTTAAGCACATGGTTGGTTGCAATAGCACCTCCAGCACCTGGCTTTGTATCAAAGATAAAGTTGTATTTGTCTTGAATCTTGTTGGCTTCCGCCGCCAAAGTCCTGTGGTAGTTAGCAACAGAGTCTCCGGGACCCCAAGCATAAAAGATTGTGATACTTTCTCTGGCGCTTGCTGTTAATGCAATTGTCGATAATAAAATTGCTAAAATTTTTTTCATATGTCTGTCCAATTAATTTTGTAATTTGATAAATGGTGCAAAAAGTATTCTTTCACACCCGGGGTATCTGTATATATCATTTCATAGTCTTTGGTTAGTGCAATCCTGGCATTGGGTCTCCTATGAATATCAAGGTGAGTGACATTTTGTTGATTGCCAATCATCCACATTGATTCTAGTTTCATTTTAAAATTGTTATACCAATGATTTTTATCAAAGTCGTAGATATAATCTTTGGCAACTTTTTTATAACTAAGCGGAGTTTGTTTAATTTTTTGTCCGTTATTATTGTTTGCCATGCTCCACAGTTGATATTCGCTGTCGTTATACCAATTTTCAATAGACATTATTGCATCTTGCCAAGCAACTCTGTCGTTGTAAAATAACGCACCTCTAACACTGCAATTCAAATATTTTACATTAAAGATAAGCCACCAAAAGAAATCATGTAAACTATGAACAGGAACAGATGCAGTTTCGATATTTCTTACATATTTTTCGTAGAGTATTCTGCCAAAGTCCTTTTCATCTGGAACATCTAAAAATTTTATTATTAAATCTTTGTACGTACTAAAATGAATGTCAGCATCACCTATTCTGTTTTTTAAATTTGAAAGTTTTTGTTTTGTTCCTTCAGACAAATCACTGATAAGATAATCATAGTTGTTATACATATTAAGACCTATAAGGGTACCGAATATGCAGTCACCTTCATCTGCGGTGATAGGAGTTAGACCTGCTTCTATCAAATCGTCGTATTTTGTAATTTTGGAGTCTATTGTTTTAATTTTTCCTTGTATAAAATTATTCCAAAAATATGGATTTTCAATTACACTTTCTACACTGGCACCTACCCACACGCTTTCTAATTCTTCATTAGTAAGATTTTTGATCAAAGATGTTAGTACCACAGTACTGTCGATGCCACCAGAATACATAACTACAAATTTTTCTCCTTGAATAATTCTTTCTTTTATTCTACGAGCCTTTTCATCAGTTACTTGCATGAAACTTTTTGAAAAGTTAGGATTGTACTCTGGCATTTTAAATTTTTCTGGCAGTTCTTGTGGCCAAGGCAATGTCCATTCTCCGTGCCTTGTTACAAATCGACTTGGAGTAAAACGTTTGCCTACAGTTAGGTACCATCTAGACTCAAATGTAGGTAGTTCATCATACAATCCTTTCCACAGCCATCCGGTTTGGTAGTTACCGCTAGATGTTACAAAGTAAAGAATTTTATCTAGTTCTAACATTAAAAGGCCCACACTGATAGATTTTTATATGAATTTAGACCTACATAGTTTTCTAATTCTTTAGGAACTGGCCTATCTAGGATCTTATAGTACCCTTCAATCATAAACCCTATGTCGTCTGTAAAAGTTTTCCAAATTTCAATAATTTTTTCATCGGCTTCTTCCGCTGTATTACTGAGATACAAAACGTTTTTTACTTTTTGAAATAGATTAACATTCGTCCAGTCCTTTGCAGAATACAAAGCCTTTGAGGTTTCCTGATCTACAAAATTATCCATAAAATCTTTGTGATTGAAATGGTTATAAAAGACATCACTTAATTTTATAGCCATCGATTGCTCATAAACATAATTTGTATACGCTTGCAGATCATCTAAAATAGATACGTTATTCTCAAAGTCAACAGGTATTCCAGATTTTAAAATAATGTCATCGGGGTACAACATTTTTAATGCAGGATTTTGTCTGCCTACTAGAATATTACTAGTCCATAACTTTTGTGATGTTTTATTAAACAAAGAATAATTGATACAATTTTCGTTGGTCATATCATCGTATCCCGGAGGTAAGATATAGACAATTGTGTTAATTTTAGAACTCAATATATTAGCAGTTTCAAACGAAATCCAAAAATCTAGATCTCCAATGTGTATAAATCTATCAAGACCTGGAGAATAAATTCCATACCTTCTACGTTGGCCGTTATGGTCGTGATAGAAATACCTATAGTGGTTATCAAATCGTTTCTGTGTCATGATAGTAGTATCTCTCTTGCTTCTCTATAATTAGCAACATTACCTCCAAGTAGACGAATTATTTCAGTGGCCATCTTTACTAGTTCTGCATTTGTCTTTGCTAGAACACCTTTGCTAGTATAAATGTTATCTTCCATTCCTACACGAACATGTCCGCCCATAATCATCGTTTGTGCAACCATTGGCATTTCGTCTTTGCCAATTCCAAATGCACTCCATATACTACCCGGCTCTAATTCTCTATATGCATAATGTAAAGCATTAGGTGTAGATCCCCAACCATACTTGACACCCATAGCAAATTGCCAAAATGGACGTCCCTTGACTAGTCCTTCTGCAACAAACTCTTGTGCAATACGCAAATCACCGCTGTCAAAGATCTCAAGTTCGGGTTTTGTTCCTGCTTCTTGAACTAGACGTAACATTTCTTTGGTTACACGTTTGTGATTAATTCTAATGCCATCTCCTGCTTGATGCATAGTATTGAAATCCAGACTACATAGATCGGGTTTGATAATTTGTATATGTTCTACTCTTTTTAATGGTCCCACTAGATATGTACCTGAACCACCAACACTTAAATTCCCAGCAGTAGGTATATATAATGCTCCTGGCCCTGTTGTTAAATTAATAAGGACATCTTTATTTTGCCTGCGGATTCTGTCTACAGTATCTCTGTAATGCTCGAGAAGTACACTAGGTTTGCCTGTTTCGGGATCACGGACATGAATATGTACAATCGCCGCACCTACTTCTGCGGCTTCTAACGCACTATCTGCTATCTCTTCAGGAGTGACGGGGAGATACGGTGTTTGTTCTCTAGTAGTAACAGCACCAGTTACAGCACAGGTTATAATAGTAGTCATATTGTTACTCCACAGTCTACGGCTATTATTGCTCCGGTAACAGTTTTCATTCCAGTTGATACGTTTAAGATCATTTCTGTTACATCATTGACAGTTGCTACTCTCTTTAACGGAATATTTTGAGCCATAATAGCAGTCTCTTCTGCTGTTCGTTTCGGTGCCCCTGACATTGCTTGATCTAGCCAACCTGGGGAAATTCCGATAACTCTGACTTTTGGTGCCATGTTCAATGCCATGCATCTAGTCATGTTATCAACTGCGGCTTTAGATGCGGCATAGATTAAGTTTGCTCTTCCGGGATTTTTTGCTGCCGCAGAAGAGATGTTAATTATAATTGGTTCTTCTGATTTATAAATTAAACTTAAGAATTCTCTTACTGTATAAAAAATTCCTTTAACATTTGTATCTAAAATATCATTAACAATTTCGTCAGACAGTTCAGAATATTTCACTTTTGCATAACTTCTACCTGCACAGTTAATAAGAATGTCGCATTTTAAAATATCTAAATTAGCAACTGCATTTTTTAATGAGGACGAGTCATGTACAGATGCTAATATCACTTTATGGTTTAGATGTCCGTTAGGTAACAAATCAAACATCTGTTGAGTAGATTCTAAATTTCTTCTAACAATACCTATGATCCTTGCACCTTGCTCTGCTAATACTTTTGCAGAATTGTAACCTACATTTCCTCCTGCACCGGTAATTACTACATTTTTTCCTTCGAGTTTATTCATGTTAATCCTAATATTTCAAATGATCTTTTTTCTAAATGTGGTGGAATACTAATAGTTAAACTTTTTCTAGTACCTTTAATTTTTCCAACATCGTGTAATATATTAGTAGCAATTATGTACCATTTTTCTTTTTTAAATTTTGCCTGTTCTAAAATTTCTAAATTTTCGTAAGGTACAAATCCGCTATCTGATTGACCCTGCCCTAATTTTTTAGTTCTTCTTAGTGGTTGATCTTTTTCTTTATACCAGGTAATCCATACATCTTCTCCACCTAGGTCTATCATATAGTTTAATGCATAGGTTCTAAGGATATCACTATGTACAATGTGATACCCCCCTGTACTGTGATGTGTCTCTTGAAACATCATACTACTTAACATTTTAGTTACTGGTACGTTGCTCCATAACCATGATAGCAAATCTTTATTTTTAATAGAGGAAAACCAATAAGAACATGGACTAATCATTTCTCCATTTTTAAAGTGTTGCTTACCATAACCTATATCGTTAGTTCCTGTCTGCGGGAGAAACTCCTCTAAGAGCAGGTGTTGAGGTATTGGGGGTAAATTTAATTCTTTATAATACATTTAGAATTTGACTTTCCATATTCTTAGGAATATTAATAGTAATACTCTTTCTCATTCCTACAATTGTACCTACATCGTGTAATACGCAGGTTGACATTAGATACCATCTATGTTCTTTAAATGTAGTCGAGTCTAAAATTTCTAAATTATTGTAAGTAGATATGTTCGATGCATTATACCCCCCACCAGTTTTCAAATTCCTTATTTCCGGCTGTTCTTTCTCTCTCCACCAAAAGGTTTGTGCATCTTTTCCTGTTTTTATCATATAGTTTAAAGCATAGTTTCTTCCGACATCACTATGAACTAAATGATACCCTCCTGTAGAGTGATATGCGTTTTGGTAACAAAATCTATTTAGATGCCCAACTCCTGGGATGTTCTTTCTTAACCAAGACACTAAGTCTCTGTTTCTTACACTGGTAATCCAATAGGAACATGGACTTATTTTTTCTCCGTTTCTAAAATAACTTTCTTTTAACCCCATTCTCTTAGATACTATTTCAGAACTTTCTTGTTTCTCTGTAGATTCGTAAGGATCTACTAGTAATTCTTTAGGAATGGGAGGAAAATTTAGTTCTGCATAATACATGAAATATTTAAGTTAGAATATGCGGCCTCTTTAAGTTTTTGTTTATCTAACTTATTAACTGAGTTTAGTGGGAAATTTTCTACTATCCATATTCTTCTAGGCACATGACTCGGCGGTAATTTTGTTTTGGTAAATTCTAATAGTGTATCCTCATCGGTACTGCTTTGGACAAATGCATAAGGTTTCATTCCTTTAACATCGTCTTCGATACCTATAACCGCAGCCGTGCTCACAGAAGTATGTTCTTCCAGTATTGATTCTATTTGTCTAGGGTATATATTGTTACCACCACTAACAAACATATCATCGGCTCTTCCTAAGAAATAGTAAAAACCATTTTCGTCAATTTTAAAGAGATCGTTGGTAATAAAAAATCCGTCATCTGTAATATTTTTTAAATTGGTATTATTGTATTTTAAAAACATTGACGGACTTTTGACCTGCAATATTCCGTCAACTATTCTGTATTCAATTCCTGGAGTAGGATATCCTACACTCATCTCTGGTGTCGGCAACTTAGGATGCGGACCGAATATTCCCGGGCTAACTTCAGTAATGCCGTACCCGTTGGTAAGTATAGCGTCTGGGAATATTGTTTTTAAGTTTTGCCAGAGAGGCTTACTTACAGGACTAGAAGCCATGCCTATGTGTCTTACTGAACTAAAATCTAAACTTGATATTAAATCTGTTTCTTGTAGCATCATCGATAGCATAGTAGGAACCGATGTTATAGAGTTAACTTTATGTTCTGATACTTTAGTTAAGAACTTTCTGCTATCAAATTTTTCAAGCAAGACTAGGGTGCTGTGACTACATATAACTGTCTCTGTGTTACTCAATCCGTTCATATGGTATAACGGTGCCGCAACTATTGCCCGTCGTTGCTCTGCCCTAGGCAATTTAGATTTTTGTTCAATGATCCATTTATG
>Ga0078894_10003897_pt1 | contig 11358 bp, 9 predicted proteins | sample LauGreSu1BDMLBSD_2_FD_67506 | JGI IMG/M metagenome (GOLD analysis project Ga0078894, IMG submission 67506) | Freshwater lake microbial communities from Lake Michigan, USA - Su13.BD.MLB.SD (version 4) (version 4) | ecosystem: Environmental > Aquatic > Freshwater > Lake | place: Lake Michigan, USA... | reverse complement strand
AATGACGAATGCACTAGTGGCGAGAAGTGTCATTCCTAATAAGAGCAACAATCTCCAGCTGTTCAATGGTCGTGATTTGAACGCCAAAATGGCAAAGAAAGTCAGTAAGGCTGTCAGAGTTGCAGAGCTTCCTGTGGTGTCGTCTGTCCATGCGTCTGCAACTACAACTGATGCACCAGCGAGTGCGCCTGCCGGCCATGAGAAAGACACAATTCGCCGTAAGAATCCGGGTTGATAACGAACGGTGTTTTTCCCCAACGCAAGAACGAATGCGGGCAAGCCAATTGTGACCGTGGAAAGCAGTGTCATTTGCCTGGGAAGAATGGGAAAGGTCACGCCTGCAGCAACTGACGCCAAGATTGCCACCAAGCTCATGGCGTTCTTCGCCAAGAATAAATTTGCAACGCGTTCTACATTGCCAATTACTCGCCGACCTTCAGCGAGCACGTGTGGCAAGTGGGAGAACTTCCCATCTAGCAGCACAATTTGCGCCACAGCTTTAGTTGCTGGTGCGCCATTATCCATGGCGATCCCAATATCGGCACGCTTTAAGGCGAGTGCATCGTTAACACCATCGCCAGTCATCGCGACAACATGACCTTGTGATTGGAGCGCGGTCACCATTGTTCGTTTTTGTTCCGGAGTTACTCGGCCAAAAATTGAATGGTGATTAATTGCGGCACCAATGAGCTCTGCAGAATTGACCAATTGCCGTGCATCAATGGCGTCACCAGCGATGCCGACAGCGTTTGCAATTGATTGCACAGTTTGTGGATTGTCGCCGGAAATAACAATGGTTCGAACTTTCTGTTCTGTAAAGTAACGCAGTGTTGTTGCAGCATCGTCTCTAATCTCTTCCCTCAAAACAACCAGCGCCATAGGAACAAGGTCAATAGGGAGCTGTGGCGTTGTAATTGTTAAAGGGGAGTAACACAACATCATCACTCGACATCCGGCGCTTGCAAGGTTCGTCACTCGTTTTGTGATGTCGTCATCAATGTCCCACAACATTTCGGGAGCACCAAGAAACCATGTGCCATGCCCGACAAACGCATCAGCTTTCCATTTTCGAGTTGAGTCAAAAGGTATCGATCCATTGTGCGTCCACTCAGGAACTTCCAAGAATCGGCGTTGAATTGCGAGCAAGGTGGTGTTTGCTGCCTGATCGTTTGCAAGTGCAGATAGTGCAAAAGGAATGTCTGTGTCGTGAAACGGTTGACCGATGACTTCTATTCCCTCGCACACCATGTTCCCTGATGTCAATGTTCCCGTTTTGTCTAGGCAGACCACATCTACTCGCGCCAATGTCTCGACTGCGGGTAATTCTTGAACGAGCACGTTTTGACGAGACAGTGACAGTGCCGCACTGAGAAAAGCCAATGTTGTGAGAAGTACCAATCCTTCTGGAACAAGACCCACTAAGCCAGCACTGATTCGAACAACGTGGTCTTGCCAACCATCCTCGGACACTTTTCGAAAATGCGACCAAATTTGCAGTGGAGTCACCGCTACCAGTAACCAGGTCACCCACGTAAGAACTCGAGTAATACTGGTCTGAATTTCTGAACTCACTCGAGTGAACACGCGGGCTTCTGATGCAAGCCTGTGCGCATATGCGGTGGCGCCAACTGATGTCGCAACAAAGACTCCATGGCCCGCAGTCACCACAGTTCCAGAGAGCACGTTGTCATCTATGGACTTGTGGATGGCATCGCTTTCGCCTGTGAGATTGGATTCGTTGATTTCCAAGTTCTGAGTTGCCATTACAAAACCATCTGCAGGAACTTGATCACCCGCCCTTAAAACGATGAATTCATCTTTGACAATGTCGCGCGTGGGAATGCGTGTCTCTTCTCCATTTCGAATCACGCACGATGTTTGTGAGTGAAGAAGTGCAAGCGCGTCCAGTTTTCGTTTTGCGGACCACTCTTGAAGAACACCGATTGTGGAGTTTGCTAGCAATACGAACCCGAAGAGACCATCTCCGGGGGAGTTGGCCACAAGTACAACTAGTAACAAGATGCCGAGTACGGCATTGAATCGGGTGAAGACGTGCGCACGAAAAATTTCACTGAACGTACGAGAGGTAGTGGTGTGCACCTCATTTGTTGCACCGATTGCAATTCGGTGATTGACGTCTGCAGTTGTCAATCCAACAAACTCCGTCACAATGTCACGGTACTTGCATGTTTCTTCAATTTGTAGAACTGGCTGTTCTTACAAAAGTACTGAAATTATTGAATGACACCTTGCGCGCGAAGTCTTGACGAGATATCGCTGCATTCAACACAAACACTTTCTGGAATAACGCCAATCTTCATAAGACCAGCAAACATTTTGCATCCAACGCAAAATCCGAAAGCTGCTTCAAGAAATGCAGGACCAGAGAGAGCTGCAGCTACCCAGCGTGATGCGGTGCCGAGGTCTACGAGATAGAGAACCGATGCCGAGATGCTGAACAGTGCACCGATGCCTTGTGCGAATCGCTTTGGTGGACCGGGAACAATTCTGTGCGGACCCTTTAAGCGAGGAGTGATGACCTGAGTCGCCAGGCGAGCCAATGGGCTAAAGGTGGGGCCAGACAGCACCCGAGCAGTGAAACCATATGTAAGAGGAATAAGTATCCAGGCCCAGCCAGTGATGGCATAGCCAGCCGCCATGAGAACGGCACCGCTTGCCACAATGCGTGCAGAGGTGTCGTTTACCTCTGACGGAAAGTTGAGTAGTTTGGTCACCTTTTCAGCCTAGGCATCGGGCACAGCATTCCCACTCGGTTAAATGGCAAAAGGGGCTCATCACATAGGGTGACGGCATGGATTTTGTTTACCCACCAGAGGCCGATACCTACCGCGCAAAAGTTCGCTCCTTCTTGGACGCAAATCTTCCAAAGAATTGGAAGGGCATTGGCGCGATGAATCATGCTGACGCTGCTGAGTTCACAGAAGAATGGCGAACCAAACTGCGCGACAATGATTTTCTTGCAGTGACATGGCCAAAGGAATACGGCGGTGCCGGTCTTGGACACATTGAGCAATTGGTGATTGCTGAAGAGTTTGCGAAAGCTGGTGTTCCAGGTGGTGGTCCAAACGATGGCTTCGGCATCGGCATGTTGGGTAACACCATCATCGCAGTGGGTACAGAAGAGCAGAAGAAGCATTTCTTGCCACGAGTTCTCTCTGGTGAAGATCGTTGGTGTCAGGGCTACTCAGAGCCAGCAGCTGGTTCGGACCTTGGAAACCTTGGTTGCCGCGCAGTTCTCGACGGTGACGAATGGATCATTAACGGTCAAAAGATTTGGACATCTGCAGGGCATCTCGCCAATCACATTTTTGTTCTTGCTCGTACTGCTCCAGATGAAGTGAAGCACCGCGGTATCACTTTCTTGCTTGTCGATATGCGCCAACCAGGTGTTGAAGTGCGTCCCATCAAGATGATGTCGGGAGACTCGGAATTTAACGAGGTGTTCTTTACCGATGCACGTTGTCCAAAGGAGAACGTTGTCGGCGAAGTGAATGGTGGCTGGATGGTCGCTATGACACTTCTCGGCAATGAGCGTGGTGCTGGTGCGGCAGTCAACAGCATTTCGTTCCGCGGTGAATTAGACAAGCTCACAACATTGGCAAAGGAAAAGGGTCTCACAGCAGATCCTCATATTCGTCAACGCCTTGCTAAGGCTCACACCAAAGTTGAAATCATGCGCTTCCTTGGTTATCGCGTGTTAACCGCGTTTATGAATGGCGCACAGCCGGGCGCAGATGCATCTATTGGCAAGTTGTGGTGGTCTGAATATCACAAGGAAGTCACTGAGTTGGCAGTTGACATTTTGGGTGCAGATGCGCTTGTTCCCGTTGGTCAAACACCACACACTGCATTCACCACCGACTCACCAGGTTCACCGAATGATTCAGCAAACTGGGTTGGTGTGTTCCTTAACGCACGTGCTGGCACTATTTATGCAGGCACAAGCCAAGTGCAACGCGGAATTGTTGGCGAACAGGTTCTTGGCTTGCCAAAAGAACCTCGCGCAGACGGTGGTCCGTGGAAGTCAATTCCAGGACACGGCTGATCTACAAATCAATTTCGCGGGTAACAACCGCATTTGCCATATCCACAATGTCTGTGTCACGTTGATTGCTGGCGTCTCGCAGTTTCCAAAACGCTTCCATCATGGAAATGCCGTGACGTTCACTCAGCACGCCTTTGGCTTGCTCAATAACATTGCGACCTTCTACTGCTAGTCGTAGTTTGCGGGCAATGAGTAATCGATCTTGTTGCATGTCTGCTTGAAGAAAAGCCAATGTTGCGGCATCTGCAAGCGAGCGCGCTGTTGCAAGTTGATCGTTGGATAGTGGCGCCTCAGAGAATAGGTTCAACGCTCCCACCACCACGTCTTGCGCTTGAAGTGGTAGTGCGTAAACGGCAACAAAGTTTTCCTTTGTAGCTAATTCTGAGAAATTGGGCCATCTGCCATCGGTAGTCAGATTTTCACTGGCAACCAACTCGTGAGTGGCACAACATTCACGACACGGACCTTCATTGTTTTGAACCTGAAAAAGATCTAGCAACGTGACGGCATGGCTGGAAGATCCGATGACGTGAAGAGAATTGTCATTATCAACAAGAAGAATTCCAGCTGCAGAGACTGGCAGAAGCTGAACGCATTGGTTAGAGAGAACAGAAAAGACATTGACGATGCTGGCGCCATGCGTTGCCATTTGACTGACGTCTACTAATGCGGTGGCAAGGTCTGTCGCCACATGTTGATCTTCAGGAATGTGTTCTTCTGGTGTTGCCATGACTTTCCTATTTCTCCAGTGTCTCTTGTCGCGCAATGATTGCTTTGGCGACATCGATTAATTGTCTGTGCGATGAATACGCGGTACTTCTAATTCGAACCATTGCTTCCAGAATTGGAACAGATAATTGTTCTGACACCATCCCCACCGCTTGTTGAATCAACATGTGATGTTGTACATCTTGCCCTAATTCGGACAGGGCAGTGTCAAGAGAAACGCCGGCCAAGTCATTCAGAATTGCCTCAAGCGCAACATCTGCAAGAAGGCTTCCATCTGAATACTCGCTAGGAGTTGGTGAATGTGGGGTAGTCCAATATGCGGTCAGTGCCCCAAGTCGAATGGCACCCGTAAAGATAGGAAAACTGAGAACACCGCGAACTCCCGCTGTGGCAGCTTCGTCGCAAAAGAGCGGCCATCGTTCACGCTCCATCACTCCATCGGTATCGGCCAAAATCATTGGTGTTGAGTCTCTGATAGCTGAGACAGTGGGGCCATCTCCCAACACCATTTGTCGCTCATCCATTACGGAGGTAAGCGATGTGCCTCCAGTGATAGTGGTGATGTCGTAACCCATGCTGAGAACCAGAGAACAATGGTCAGCATTCAGCAATTCGGTTGCCAGGGTGGTAATTCGTTCCCCAAGGCTGTGGACAGCGGCATTCTCGTAGAGTGCAATGCCGATCTCTGTGCGCCTATCACTGGGCATGTGCACGGGTTTCCACGCATGCAACCTACTTGTTGTGCTGTGTTGACCCATGACTGCACGCGCGAATAGGTACAAGAATTACGATGACATAGAAATACCAGGGGGGCAACATGGGAAAGTATGAGGACATTCGTCCGGGAGCAACAATGGCAGAGAACACTCCGGTGTATCCGCCATTACCAACAGCACCAGAAGGAACGCCAAACATTGTCTTCTGTGTTTTTGATGACGTAGGTTTCTCCGACTTTGGTTGCTACGGAAGCGAAATTCGCACACCAAATATTGATCGTTTAGCCAATGGCGGACTTCGTTATACCAACTTTCATACAACATCGTTGTGCTCACCAACTCGCGCGTCGTTGTTGAGTGGAATGAATCATCATGCTGTGGGTATGGGTTCGCTTGCTAACTACGACTATGGATTCGAGGGTTATCGCGGACACATTCGTAAAGATGCTGCGCTCCTACCAGAAGTGTTGCGACCATTGGGGTTCAACTCATGGGCTGTCGGGAAATGGCATCTCACGCCAATGCATCACATTGGACCTGCTGGTCCGTTCGATTTGTGGCCAACTCAGCGTGGTTTCGATCGTTACTACGGATTTATGGATGGCGCAATGAATCAGTGGGATCCATTTCTCACCGAAGATAACCATCACATTCCAAAGCCAGACAAAGAGGGCTACCACCTCACCGATGACTTAGTGGATAAGTCGGTTTCATTGATCCTCAATCAGAAGAGCCTTGCTCCGACAAAGCCATTCTTTTTGTATCTTGCGTTCGGAGCCGGACATTCACCACACCACGTACGCAAAGAATTGATTGATGCGTATGTTCCCATCTTTGAAAAAGGCTGGGACGTGACGCGTGATGAACGAATTGCTCGTCAGAAAGCAATGGGAATTATTCCGCAAGACACAGTGTTGCCACCTCGTAACCCTGGTGTTCAAGCTTGGGATGAATTGAGCGCAGATGAAAAGCGCCTTTATGTTCGCTTCCAAGCTGCGTATGCAGCCATGTTGACGCATACCGATGAACAAATCGGTCGTCTTATTGAGTCTCTTGAAATGACCGGCCAACTTGAAAACACCATCTTTATGGTGATGAGTGACAATGGTGCTTCACAAGAAGGAACAGTGAACGGCACGTTGAACCAAGGCCGTTACTTTGAGCGCACCAAGTTTGACTTGGCTGAAACGTTGAAGTACATCGATGAAATCGGTGAAACACAATGGTTCAACAACTATCCACTTGGTTGGGCAATGGCCGGAAATACACCCTGTAAGTTCTACAAACAGAACACCCACGGCGGCGGCGTTCGTGATCCATTAGTTCTCCACTGGCCGAAGGGTTTTGGAAAAGACTCCGCGGGGACTCTGCGTCATCAGTTCCATCATGTGTCGGACCTTGCGCCAACAATGTTGGAAGTTATTGGTACGTCGAAGCCAGACGTAATGGGTGGAGTTAAGCAAATGAAAATGCATGGCACGTCCATGAAGTATTCGTTTGATAATCCCACTGAACCAACACACAAGAAAGTGCAACATTTTGAAATGTTGGGCCACCGCGGAATTGTGATGGATGGTTGGAAAGCTGTTGCGATGCACAAATATCGCACCCCGCTCGATGAAGACGTGTGGGAGTTGTACAACCTCAATGAGGACTTCTCTGAAGCAAACAATCTTGCAGATCAGCATCCTGAGAAGTTGCGTGAACTGATTTCTGTGTGGTGGGAAGAGGCGGAAAAGTACAAGGTGCTTCCCATTGAAGATGGAATGAAGGCAGCCAATAAGCGACCTGCTGTGCGGTTCTTCAGGTTGTGGCCCGGTACCGAACGGATTCCGTCAGACAATGCACCACAATTGATGAATACCAGCCATCGAATCACCGCTCATTTTGAAGTCCCACAAGGTGGTTGCGAAGGCGTCCTCATTAAAGATGGTGACCAATGGGGTGGTTACACCATGTTTATCCAGAACGGGCAGGCTTGCTATCGCTATCACTTCCCGCAGGAACCACACGACATTCGCGCATCAGTGTCGCTCACTCCTGGAGAACACTCACTGACGTGGGAGTTCACTAAGACAACTCGCATTGGTGGCGTGGGAACACTGATTTTTGATGGACAGAAGATTGGTGACGTTGAGATCCCACAGATGATCCGCGGATGGATGCCATTTAACGGAATGGATGTGGGATGCGACAACGGTTCTCGCGTATCGCCTGACTATGTTTCGCCGTTTAGATTCACCGGAAAAATTAAGTTCGTGGATGTTGAGTTACTCAGCAATACGCCAGGTCCTGATGCCAAGGTGCATCACGACGCCGAGATGGGCAAGCAGTAACAGTTCGTACTTCATGTGGCTAGAGTCGTTTTTATGAAACGACGTATCGCTCTTGTTTTTGGACTTCTTGCTTCGCTCTTCGTGTTGCCAATGGCGCCTGCTTCGACGCCTGTGTCGGCTATTCAAGGCGGCGTGTACATCTTCAACACACCATTGACTTCAAATAAAGGTCTTAGCTTCTGCGCTCCTGAAACTGTGAAGGGATGTATCGAGTCAGTCTCAGTTGGTGGTGTGCAACTCACGCAGGTGCTAAGACAGGACCAAGCTCAATATCAAATTGGTGGCGGGCTCTACAGCTTGCCCTGTCGTTTTGAGGACACCACTGTCTCGCAATGTGAGGTGCCATTTATGGTTCTCGTCACGCTTGGTGGCAATCCGAACATCCCTCTGCAGAACGCAACCATTAATTTCCGGCGTCAAACTTTTGACCATCCCACGTCCTCAATTGGAGCTGTAGTTGTAAACGGTTCATTGCAATCATTTACACCTACGTTGCCTGGCGTTCGAGATGTTGCATCAATAACCGCAAACGCTGTTGAGATACATACAGCCTCAGACGGCTACTGCGTGGGCTGGGCGGTGGAGATTGATAATTGCACCGTGGCTGAAGTTGGTCGTTACAAGACATTGAATCGACTGTCAATGTTGCTGTTGCCTGCAATGCGCAGTTCCGTTGTTCCACCCGATTCAGTGGATCCGACTTGTCGAGCCAATGACCCTGTTAGCAAATGTTTCGTCACAATCTTTGACGAGTTGAGCCGCGGCGGTTGGACAGATACCGATGCTTCCGTCTTTGGCCTTGCATCAACAGACCGTTTCACTGGTGCTGCTCAATTGAAGATTGCCGGTCCGCATTACAAGACACCCGTCAATGGTGCGAGCGATCTAAATCTCTCCTATTTCCGCATGTTTTTACCATCGGCACATCTTGACAATGCATTTGGATTAACGCCGGCGACGGCGAACGCCCAAACGCTTCCTGTACGACGAACAACCGGTACTGGCTCAACTGTTCCGGTCACGGAATACATTCCGTCTTCCAACGGTCTACTTATTTCGTCAACTGGAATCGGTTTCTCTATTCCAACAATGAATGTCCAACGGAATTTCATCGTCAAGCGAAATGCGAAAGTTACTGCTACATCGTTATTGAAGGCCGCAGGTGTGTTTCAGACCTTGAAGTTTGGCAAGGCGACTATTTCAATTAACAAGAAGCACGGAATGTCATACGCATCGAAGCGTTATCGATTCAGCAAAGTAAAGACGTTGACAGTCACCATTAAGTATCGGTCAACAAAGTTGGCCATATCCGAACGAAAGCTCACGGTAGTCGTGACAAAATAGACGATTATGTCGTCACTTACTTACGGGTCGTATCTCAAAGTTCCCGAATTACTTGAATTACAACAACCTTTGTCTGACGGACCCGAGCATGATGAAATGTTGTTCATTGTCATCCATCAAACTTATGAATTGTGGTTTAAACAAATTCTTCATGAGTTAATGGAAACTCAGTCGGCGATGCAAGCTAATGATTTGTACCGTTCGCTGGCTTTGGTCGGCCGTGTGCGAACAATTTTGAAGACTCTCGTTTCGCAAGTGGACATTCTTGAGACTATGACTCCGCTTCAGTTCAATTCCTTTAGGTCACGACTGGAATCTTCAAGCGGTTTCCAATCAGGACAATTTCGCGAATTTGAAGCAGTACTTGGTCGTCGAGACGGTTTTTCCGTTGACGCGCTAGATGAACTCCAACGTTCTCGTGTCGTGGCAGCCACTAATCGGAGATCACTGTGGGGAAGTCTGTTGGTTTTGTTGTCGCACCGTGGTCATCCAGTATCTACGCATCGTCTAGAAGATGCTTCATCGCAAATCACAGCACCAGATGAAGAATTACAACAGGTGTTGGCCGATGTCTACAGAAACGACTCCGAAACTGCGTTGTTACTCGAACGTTTGGTTGACTTGGACGAAGGGGTCCAAGAATGGCGATATCGCCATGTAAAAATGGTGGAACGAACAATTGGGAACAAAACCGGGACTGGTGGGTCAAGTGGTGTCAACTATTTGGCATCAACATTGTTTCAGCCTGTTTTCCCGGACCTGTGGGCCGTGAGAAATAGTTTCTAGTTCTTTAGGAACTCTGTGAGGGCGAAGTTGAATTCCGACGTGTCGCCATTGAATTGCTCAAGATCCTTCTGAGACATCACATATTCAAGTCCGTGTGAATATCTCGCCAGAACTATTGGAAATTGACCTTGAGCGGCCTGCAAGACATCTGGTGGTGCATCATTTCGGTGAAACACTAGAAATGGGATGGGAAGACTTGACTGGCAGGACTTCCACTCGGACTTTTTGGTGAACATTCCGTGAGTGAGTTCACACAACGAGCAATGGGTTCTACCCAATCTTGCGTTCACCCAATAAGAAATCTCGCCAATCAAAGTTGAATCGGCATCGTAGACACCGATGAATTGAAGTGGGGATTCGCGTTCTGTGTTCATGACATGGACAAATGAAAAGCCGACTGAAGGTTAACTCCAGTCGGCTTCCCAGATTTCGTTTTGTCTAAAGGGCTGAAAGGTCCACTGATGGTGGAACTATGACGGCGTCAATCACATGAATCACACCGTTCGATGCCTCAATGTCTGTTGCGGTGACATTCGAAGAATCATTGATTTTCACTCCACCTTCAGTTGTGATGGCAAAAGTTGATCCTTCAAGCGATGTGACATCGCCGGCCATTACATCTGCTGCCATTACTTTGGCTGCAACGACGTGATAGGTGAGAATCTTGGTGAGGATTTCTTTGTTTTCTGGCAAGAGAAGCTTTTCAAGTAAGCCTTCAGGCAACGCTTCAAATGCTGCATTGGTGGGTGCGAAAACAGTCAACGGACCCTCTCCCGAGAGAGCTTCACCCAGACCAGCAGCGGTGATTGCAGCAACAAGTGTTGAGAAATCTGCATTCGATTGCGCAACTTCAACGATTGTGCCCGGTTCCGCCATTACTTCTGTGGTGTCTGTTGCAGGAAGTGTGGTGTCGGCTGTTGAACCATCTGCGCCACACGCGGACAGGGCAATAAGTGAGGTGGCAGCTAATGCCAAAAGTTTCTTTTTCATGGAGTTCTCCTGAGTTTGGGGGCTAACCGATTTGGCGCTACAAAATGAAACATCGCCAGGTTGAGAACTATTCCTTGCAGGAGCCGTACTTTTGTCACTATTGCTAACTTGATGTCATGACTCGTTTGGCTTATCAGATTCCCAATTTCACATATCCCGCAGGGACAAATATTTTTCAGCGTGTTGTTGATCAGGCAAAGGCTGCAGAAGCAGCGGGTTTTGATCGAGTCATGGTGATGGACCACTTTTATCAGTTGCCAGGAATTGGTGCGCACACTGAACCGATGATGGAGTGCTACACGCTCTTGTCGGCGCTTGCGCAACACACATCAACAGTGCGCCTATCGGCGTTGGTCACTGGCAACACATACAGAAACCCCACGTTGTTGGC
>Ga0078894_10003896_pt1 | contig 11362 bp, 9 predicted proteins | sample LauGreSu1BDMLBSD_2_FD_67506 | JGI IMG/M metagenome (GOLD analysis project Ga0078894, IMG submission 67506) | Freshwater lake microbial communities from Lake Michigan, USA - Su13.BD.MLB.SD (version 4) (version 4) | ecosystem: Environmental > Aquatic > Freshwater > Lake | place: Lake Michigan, USA... | reverse complement strand
AATCTCCCGTTTAATGGGAAATTGAATGCTTGGGTTTATATCGGTTTCTCTTTTTAGTATTATTGTATATGTATATGTGTATGTGTATCGTGTCGTATCGCGTGTCGTATTCGTCCTCGTCTTTAGCGAAACCCACTATAAAATTGATGCGGAAAGCATATAAATAGATACACATACATAAGCAAAGCACTATCAATTAGTTATCAACGTATAGCAAAAATGGGAATAAAACACTTAAACCGTTATTTAACCGATCATTGCTCCCCAAACTCCATCAAAAAAATCAATCTTTCGGATCTGGCCAATAAGACACTATTAATTGACACCAGTATTTACCTGTATAAGTTTGTGGAAAAAAACACGCTGTTGGAAAACGTCTACTTGATGATTTCCATCTTTCGGCATTACAATATTATTCCTGTGTTTGTGTTTGATGGAAAACCGCCCACCGAAAAAAAAGAGTTGCTGGACAAACGACGTGCGGACAAAAAAGTAGCGGAAGACAAATACAATGTATTGAAACAAGAACTCGCCACGGCGGTGGCGGGGGATACTCCCGCCGATGCAGAACGCAAAGAGGATTTGATGGCAGAAATGGAAGCGCTGAAAAAGAAGTTCGTCCGTATTCGCGAAACGGATACGCGTCAGGCGAAAGAATTAATGGACGCATTCGGTGTTTCGTATTTGGAGTCGTGTGGCGAGGCGGACCAATTGTGTGCGTATTTAATGCGACATAATTATGCGTGGGCGTGTGTGAGCGATGATATGGATATGTTTGTGTATGGTTGCCGACGCGTGTTGCGACATATGAGTTTGCTTCAACATTCCGCGATTTTGTATAATACAGAGGCAATTCTGTGTGATTTAAATATGAGCCAAACCCATTTTCGCGAGGTGTTGATTTTATCGGGAACGGATTATAATATACACGAAAAAACGTCGTTGGTGGAAACGTTCAAGTGGTTTAATCAATATGAAAAGTATTGTCATCGCAAAGATTGGTGTATGGAATTCTACGATTGGTTGATGGAACATTCTAAATACATTCGAGACCGTGCGAAATTGGATAAAGTGGTTTCTTTGTTTGATTTGGGGCTGTTTGCCTTGAACAATCACGACGAAATTAGGGAGATTATTCGTGTTCTCCCGTTTCGTAATAAAAAAGTAGATATGAAAAAAGTACAAGAGATGATGGAAGAAGATGGGTTCTTATTTGTGTAGGTAAGTGAGCAGCGTGGTTAGCTGGTGGGTATAGGTGGGTATAGAATAATAAATAATCGTATGTATTTATTATTTGTATTGGCTAGCGGTTAGGTACGCCTAGACTTGATAGAAATATTTCTGACCGAACCTACGCCAGCATATGTGGTTCCAGGAACATAATATACACGACTGTTATCACTGAATAGAGGCATTTTCATACGAGGGGGAGGAGTAATGAGCGAATGGTCCATTGTGGCAATGTAATATAATCCAAATCCCATTATAGTCTATAGTCTATTGCCATATTTTTTTATATCAACGAACTCACAAACGACCCACGATAATCTTCCGGACCCGTATGCGTCAAATTGATGGAAACATCCACGTAAATCTTGCCCCCCATCTTAGACCATCGATGACAAAACATCCAATCTTCCGACAAGTAATGGTCATTCTCCACTCCGCAATCAAACAGAGCATACGCGAATTCGTTTTCAGCGGGGTCTAAATAGGACACATCGTCTGTGTATTTGGTATAGGGGAATGCGACCATCATTTGTTCAATCACCTCGCGCTTAATCATCATAAACCCAGTTGCTAAGTGTCGGACTTCCAACATATTTCTTTGTATTTCTGCCGTTTGGGCAATATGATTGATATTGTACCGCAATAGCCGGTTTTGGATGAATTCCGTATTGTCCATATTCTTCAAAATAGTTTCATTTTTACGGTTTATCCAATCCTGTATAACATTCTCCCCATTCGATGGAATTAAACGTTCCCACATATATCGTTTCACCGGATACATGCCACCCACTAATGGTATATCGGCCAGCAAAAGTTTCACCACATCCACTGGGTTCCACGTTATATCGCTGTCTATAAACAACAAATGGGTAATATCCTTTTGAAACATGGCCTTGGCAACCAAATTGTTTCTAGCACGAGTAATCAGACTATCGTTTTTACAGAACTCCACGTGAACTTCAATTCCTACCTCCCTTAATACACGTATCGTATTGATGAGACAAATCATATAATTGACATAACATACACTACCATAGCAGGGTGTTAAGATGGCCAATTTGATGCTTCGTTCAGAAACCATTTTGCGAATAAGAAAATCGATGGAGTTGGATGGATTGGCGTTTTCTTTTTCGCGAATATGAATGTCATTTTGTGTGGGAATGGGTTCTGGAGTAGGTGTCGGTGTGGGTTCGGGAACTGGTTCCGTTAAATCGTAAGAAATCGTATCCGAATTAGTATTTGAATTCTGTTCCATTTATAAAAGGAACAATGCGGTTGCTTTTATATAGTTTGGGTTCGTAAAAACAAATACACACAATGATATGTATTTGTTTTTATTATTTCGCTCCGAACAGGGCTCGAACCTGCGATCTTTCGGTTAACAGCCGAATGCTTTACCAACTAAGCTATCGAAGCTCCTCGTTTGAGGTTATACTTTTTTATTTTTTATTGGGTTTTATGTTATGTTATGTGTACTGTATGTGTACTGATTATTATGTTTAGGCAGTGGTGGCCTTGATGAAGTGGGGCTTCATGTAAGTCTGGAGGTTGAAGTAGGTGAGCTGGTCATCACCGGACTTGAGCTTAAGGAGAGCCGAAAGCTTGGTGTCGGGGGTGATAATTCTGCGGTTGGACTGGAGTTGGAGACCGTGTGCCTTGATGTACTTGTTAATCTCGCGGCTAACCTCGGTTCTGGCCATCTCGGTTCCAGAGGCCTTGCCAAGGAATTGGGCAAGCTCATCACTGATGCGGGTGGGCTTGACAAATCCGGATGGCTGTCTGTTGCCAGAAGCTCTCTTGCTGGCTCTGGATGACTTCTGGGCAAGTCTCTGCTCCTTAGCAACAAGCTTCTCAAGGGAGCGAACGTCGTTCTTGACGTTGTTGATAAGGGTGGTGAGTTGCTGGATCTTGGCGTTAATCTCACTGATCTTGGAGGAAGAGGTCTCGGCAACAGTCTCCACAGCAGGAGCGGCCTCGACAACGGGGGCAGGAGCAGGGGCAACCTCGACCACTGGGGCAGGGGTGGCAGCAGCCTTCTCCTTCTTGGGAGCTCTCTCCTTCTTAGCAGGAGCAGCAGCCTGAACGGGCTCAGAAACAGGAGCGGAAACAACGGAAGCAGCGGTCTTGTCGGACTTAGAGGATTGTCTTACCATTTCTTAGTAATATACTCTATATTAGGGCAGGTATTTATATTGTTTTCATCTAAATAATAAATCACATGAATGATATGGAATTCCGCATTGGGTATGGTGTGAAACAGGTTTATAAAATAGCATATGTATTTCTTTATAAAAAAACTTATGAAAATTTCTGGAAATGACCATTTATAATTTTATAATTTTTATGCGGGTTGTCGTGTTTAGCTTTGGTATTTTCTATCATTATAATATATGAAAGCTCGGCAATCAAACAGTAGAAACACCAAACCTCAAACGTTATATGATACTGATTACGTATATACTCTAGTTGGTAATATATCTGATGCTTTAAAACAGAATGATGATAATAGCGAATATTGTATTTTTAATCGAAATGATAGAGCTGGGGTTCCATTATTTGATTGTGGTAAAATAATAAAAAAGTACGGTAAAAATACTGGATACAAAGATAATATTTCATTTTATATATTAAAGGATAATGTTGAAATAGTAATTCGTGAGACTAGCACAATCTATAAACGACAACTAAAACCAATAGAAGAAAACAATGTTGATCCACGAATAAATACAAAAATAAATAACCAGCCACAACGCATTATACCACAATCACAATTAAGAACACAACCTACAACACAATCACAACCTACAACACAATCACAACCTACAACACAATCACCATTAAGAACACAACCTACAACACAATCACAATCACAATTACGAACACAACCTACAACACAATCACCATTACGAACACAACCTACAACACAATCACAATCACAATCACAATTAAGAACACAAACACAAAAATATCCAAGAACCGTCAACAACAACAACAAAACCTTAAAAAGATATCCGAACACGAAATCGACTACGCAACAAAAGCAAAGTTCTAGTTCCACACAAAATAAATCAATTGAAACTAGAAATATTCCTGAAAAAAATATAAATACCGTTATAAATAATATGTTAAATGATTATGATACTTCAAAACCAAAAGACGTACCGAAAAAGTACACTCAAACTGAATATAACAAGTTTAATCAAAAACTAGAAAAATCGATAAATGTATTAACTACATATTTTGATAAAAGTAGTTGTCATCTTGAAAATTTTATTATAACGAGCGTAAGATTTGGCAAGATAGTCTACGATTATTTAAATATGACAGATAACGAATTAACATTACACTTATTGGCAAGAGAAACATTTATGCTTTCTGAACTTATTGCGATTTCGGATCATAATAAGATTTTACGAAAAGGTGACGACTATATTTCATATAAAATGTTTGGATACACCAGCATAATAATAAGTACAGAAATATGGATACAAAATCATACAGAACTATTATTCAAGTCAATCGACCTCGAGCAATCAGTGTTAGATATTATTAAAACATCAAATCAAACGCAAGATAGCGATGCTATATTGAAAGACAAAATAGTTAAACATATTCAAGATAATATTCATTATTCTAACGAGACGTATTGGAATGACTTAATTAAATATTACGAAACGAGAACGAGTTTTTACGAGTGGTGTTATTTCGGTCGTACCGTTTGCTACCACATTTATCTTATGGATATGCTTAACATATATACAAAATATGCGGTTGATATGAATGCTTATATATTTCATAACTTGGAAAAAATAGCATTAAATATCATTATGCATATTGTCTACAACACCGACGAAAATGATCCAGATGGTATCAAATTAATAGATGTAAGATCTAGAATTCAGCTTATGTTGTCGGATGATTTTCGACTTCATTATAGTAGAGCAAATACGCAAACAAGGGAAGAATTTGAAAAAGGAATGGAAGATTTTTTAAAACTAATTGATGAAATTGAGAATAATAAGAAAAATGAGAATAATAAGAAAAATGAGAATAATAAGAAAAATGAGAATAATTAGCATTATTATACAGGATATTCATATAGAATATAATTCCATATGAATAGACGTTTTTGTTAACGTCTACCTCCAGGGTAAAAACCCTGGAGGATAGCGTATATGCTATACTCCAGAGGTTTCACCTCTGGAGAATAGACATTAAATAGAAATGGAGAAAATTGTAAACATGTAAAACGTCCGATATAATATACATTGTATAAGTATAGGATGAGTAAACAAAGTAAAAAACGAAACAGAACAAAACAACCAATGAAATATAGTAGGCGAAATAAATATTTATGTAAGCACGGAGGGTCCGAGATTTCAGAAGGAGCTGCGAAAATTATAGCAGAAATGAATAATGAACTAAACCAAATAATACGAGATAAACTTCCTACCTTAATTGAGGTTTACAGCAATAGTGGAAATAACAAGGACGTTCCTTCAATTATGCCATATTATAGTGATATTATTGCTCTATTTAATAAATCTTCAGACCTATCTTATTTTAAACAATCGAATTACATTATAACCACAGAAGAATTTATATCCGAAAAAACTTTGGCCGTTGATGATAAAAAATTTAAATGGTTATTTTCCCTAAAAATGGGGGATAATAGTTTATTGTATCCATATTATGTGGGCAAAACGTTTATAAATAAATATATTGACATTTATCCTTGTTTTTGTAGCACGCATAAATTATTTATTCAGAACGTAAAGGAAAATGATATTGCTACTGCTCTTAATGATTATAAACGTAATATAAAGGACAATACTATAGGCAAAAAGCTTTTCGAAAAAATGAATCCGTATCCAATTTTTTTAAAATATTCAATAGATACAGGAAATACCGATGCTGAAGCTAATACTATTCTGAAGTATAATACATATAATGATAAAGACCATATTTTTTTCCTGTTGACCGACTATAAACAAAATTGTTATTCGTTAGATTATGTCTATCGCAAATTAGCAAATATTAATAACAATAATAAATTACGGTTTATAGATATCATTTACATATTTTTTCAAATATTTTTTGTATTAAATGACTTAAGTGATAAAGCAAAATTTAAAATAAATGATATAACTCAAATATATTTAGTAAAACAGTATCCTAACGACAATAGAAAACTACAATTAAATTACCATGTATCACAAAGTGAGATTGTATCATTTACAACCAAATACATTACTGTATTTAGAAACTATGAAAATGTTTTTATAGAAGATAAAGTTCAGGAAAATAACACGTCATTGTTTAACACAAACTATAATAATAGTATTACGCTTACAAACGAACATACTATTCATAAAGTGTTTTTAGATTTAATGAATAAATTGGACTTGAGCAAAATTTTCATGAATGGTGATATTTACAATATTAATCCAACATATATATATTTTGATAATGTCCCTTATTTCTCTTCTGACAGTGCTAATACACCTACTATGAATGAATTTAATAAAATAAACAGTTTTGATGGAATTTATAATTATATAAAGAATGTAATTATTGGTATTGATTACAAAACAATACGATCAAATACTGAATATATAGTAGGTGAAATGAATGTGTATTCTCAACAACAAAAAAAGACATTAACTAAGTTTAACGTACATTATAACGGGTTAGCAAGTGATTATATATTAAGGGACTATAATATAACAGAATACGTCAAATTGTATACTCACAACCAAAAGGATAAATTACCAAAAGGTCTACAAAATTTAAATATAGGCGATTGGAACGTTTCCCATATATACAATATGAGACATCTTTTTGCGGATAGCGGTTTTAATGAGGACATTAGTAAATGGGACGTTTCTAATGTTGTAGATATGAGAACGATGTTTCGTAATTGCTATAAGTTTAACCAAGACATCAGCAATTGGAATGTGAGCAATGTCAGATATTTTAGTAATATGTTTTTGGGGGCTGACCTTTTTGATTTAAAGCAAATTGATAAATGGAATAATCCATTTAAAATACTCGCATCCGTAAAAATACCAAAACGTATTATTTTTGATTTTGATAAAATAAATAAGTCAAACACACCTTCCCAATAAAACACAACATATCAATCTACATATACGCTATGATTCCATTTCTGTTCCCCCCTGGGAACAGAAATGGAGAATAGACATTTTTTAATAATACGCAATTCCTGTCAGCCAAGGCAACGCCTCCCTCGCCTCCGCAGAAACACGTGTTAATATACTCAGCACATGGAGTGCGCCTAGTCGTCGGTATTCAATGTTTATGCCAGAATATACCATTGTTTCAATAATGTGAATACAAATCATACGACATTGTTCAAGTGTTGGATTGTGTAGTAGTATATTTGTTCCATTAAACGGATTACGTTGGGGAGATATACAATCGCGTATTTCTTGTGGTATTCGGTGTTGCCACAAATTATAGTAGCGAACATAGAACGAAATTAAATCGTTTGTTCCCATATTTAAAAACCAAGAAGTATTCGTATAATTGCCCAACTGGTCCATTTCCATAAACACATTACGAACACGCATTTCTAACGACATGTTCTGTGTATGACCTACCCGTTCCCTCACATTTTCTGTATCTCCCAATAATGGCACTTGTATATTGGTTTGTATGGGAGAAGGAATGGGAGTGGGTATTGTTATCGTGGTTTCAGGTTCGGGTTCGGGTTCAGTACGCATATAATTCGGTCGCGGTAGACGAACTTCCACTACTGGAAGACGGCGCATTGGCGACTGAACGCCCATTCTACGACGTTGATGAATACTGGGTGCATAGGGAGATACCGCAGTATGATACAGTTGTTTCCAGTCATGACGAACGTAATGCAGAAATACGAGTTGTGTTATGTTTTTCAATGTAGCGATATTTTGTATTATTTCTCGAGGGAAAGGTTCTCGATTGTATGGATTTTTCAATTCTCCCTTTGTCTTGTATAGTTGTAATAGGGAGAATATATCAAACCCGTATGTAAACCCATGTATATCCGTATAACTAAAGAAACGTTCGAACGGGATTTCCTCTAAAGGTTCCATCGTATAAAAATCGGAAGTGTTTGTACATTGGCGTGTTTTCCACGCGGGTCCACGAAGACGAAACGAAAAACGTATTACATGCGCACGAAATAGACACTGTATGCGAGTGGCTTTCCGATGTTTATTAAAATACTCTCTGATACGTTCCACCAATACTGGTTTGGTTCCGGAGACGTGAAGATGATAATGTTTCGCAATGGTTTTCAAATCCACGAGTTTGTATTTTAGTAAGTTTACGTGTGTTTGAAAGTATTCATTGGGAGATAGAATATGTATTTTGCGAACAGGCGGTTCAGGTGAATTCTCCAATTCCGAAACATAATGTTCATAGTATGTTTTGGTTGGATTTATATTCACGTCATATACAACTTGTGGGGTATTACTGTATTGTTCTGTCTCTATATTCATTTTATTTGGGAGATTATAGCGTTGTAATATAATACAGTAGGATATGTTTATGTTCGTGTATGTAAAGAATATTTTGCCTCCTCTCCCGAAATACCACAATACAAACAACATAAAATTATAATCAGTGGGAGAATAAACAAACAAACAACCATTCTCCCTTTTTACTTCTAAAAATGTTGGAAATATTTCGTTGGAACGAACATCACATAGTATATTCCTGTAAGATATCAGACCTTTTACAACTTCCGATAGAAAATTGGACGTATAACCGTCCGCCCGATTTAGACCGTTGTGCGGAAATCGCCGAAACATTCTCACAAAAAGATGCGGTGATGGATGGTATGTTGAGTATGGTCAAACAAACCAAATACAATGAAACCAAATACCTGATGGTGGATGGTATTCACAGATACAAAGCATTGTCTTTATTGTGGGAGAAATATACCCAAATAAAACCTGTTATTTCATCATTCTCCCTTTTGCCCTTGGAAAAAGAGGAAAATAATATACAAATCTCCATCCACGACAACTTGCCATCCATTATGCACACATCCGTATTGGTATGTATTCGAACACAATTGACAAATGGTCAAATTATTGATTGGTTTCAGACCATCAACAAAAGTCTCCCCGTTCCCGAATTGTATATTAATCAGCGCACGCCACAAGAAAAGAAAAAAGTAATTGAAACGTTGGTTGCCCAATGGAAACAGAAATACAAGTCGCATTTCATGACCACCCGGCATCCAAATATGCCGAACACCAATGTGGAATTATTCACTGTGTTCTTGGAGAAAATATATAATAAGTACTATCATTCCAATACCGAAAGGGAGATGGAATTTATTATGTCAAATAAGTTGTTCGAACTCAATCAAATGATGTCTTCCAGAGAACACAAACGTGTTTCTCCCAAAATCATGGAAAAATGTCGGTCTACCGGATGCTTTTTGTTTTTGACAAAGTTGGATGATTATGATATGTATATCTGATACCAGACATCGGACATATGACGCCCGATTGTCGGGAGAATATGCTTTCTATATCACTTGGATTACAATAACAATCTAAGCGATATAAACACACCACCTATATTACTGTATCCGATAATACCCATTATCACCCCCTAACGCCAGTCCTTTAACGCTCACTTTTAACGCTCAATCTCTCAAACGAAAATGTCTAAGCCTGTTGTTCTTACTGTTGATGAATGGAACCCCTCTGCCGTTAAGTATATGGCACCCAAGGTCAATGAACGTGGTGGAAAGTCCATCAATTTGGTCAGCAAACAAACCAACCGTTCCCTGTGTTTCTCCACGCCCCTTCTTATGACTTGGGGTGTAAGCGATTTTGTGGATGAAAAGACGGGCGAGTCCGATGGCAAGTATACGCTGTCTCTCAATTTTCCCAATGAGGAATACGCCAACGCGTCTACCAACAAGTTCTTGGAGAAGCTGAAGGCATTCGAGAACCAAATCATTGATGATGCGGTGGTTAATTCCGAGGCTTGGTGGGGACAAGAGATGTCCCGCGAGATTGTCAAGTTCAACTTTTTCTCTTTCTTGAAGTATTCTAAGAACAAGGATACCAAGAAGACCGACTTCACCAAACCTCCTTCTATCCGCGCCAAGGTTCCCTTCTACAACAATAAGTGGATGGTGGAAATTTATGATACCAAGAGCAATCTTATTTTCCCCTGTGAGAATGAGCTCATTACTCCAATGGATTTAATTCCCAAGTTGAGTAGTGTCGCTTGTGTATTACAGTGTGGTGGTCTGTGGATTGGAGGCAAGGGTTGGGGCCTCACTTGGAAGCTAATCCAGTGTGTTGTCAAGCCCAAGGAGGTTGTCAGTGTCTATGGAAAATGCCATATTCAGTTGTCGCCTGAGGAGAAGGAGACGATGGAGACACAGCCTATTGTGGAAGGCGACGTGGATGACCAAAGTGTTTCCGAACCAATTCCTCCTACTCCAGCTCCAACTCGAGTGGTCGCTAAGCCGAGCACACACGCCGACGACAGTGATAACGAAGACGCCAATACTCCTCCAGCACCCACCCCTGCCCCTGCCCCAGTTCCAGTTCCAGTTCCAGAAGTAGTAGCCGAGACTGCCCCCGCTGCTGAAGCCAGTGCGCCAAAGAAAAAGGTTGTTAAGAAGGTAGTTGCTAAGTAAAATATCCAAATGGATGCTAAATAAAATCAAAAGGTGAGTTGTTTGTTGTGTGTGGTTTTTTGTTTGTTTGATAAATGAAAATTCTATGTGTATTCCCAAAGAAAGTATACCAGCACACTTTTTTGGGAATACACATATGCGCATTCTTATGGAATTTTATTCCATAAGAATAGACTTCAAATACTTTTCATTTATGTTTTCCTAAATGTTTCCCAAAAAATTGAAATGATTTTCAAAATCAAAGAATTACAACATACTATCAAATCATCAAATTATAAGCTCAAAATGTTGTCTTCTGCTCCTTCTCTCATTACTTCCGCTCCTGCTATGGCCGTGCTACTTATCAATCCGAGCTCTTGCTTTCATGTATGGATGTTTTATGTGTTAGAAAGATGGGTTGTATATATGAGCACGATTGGTGTGTTTCAGCAATACGTGTATAAAGTACAACAA
>Ga0078894_10003895_pt1 | contig 11363 bp, 10 predicted proteins | sample LauGreSu1BDMLBSD_2_FD_67506 | JGI IMG/M metagenome (GOLD analysis project Ga0078894, IMG submission 67506) | Freshwater lake microbial communities from Lake Michigan, USA - Su13.BD.MLB.SD (version 4) (version 4) | ecosystem: Environmental > Aquatic > Freshwater > Lake | place: Lake Michigan... | reverse complement strand
TAGCTATACTCACTTACTGTTTTTACTTGATTCGTATTTGAAAACAAGATGCTGTCAAATTGTATTTGAAAAAGAGTATTGGAGCCTTCATATAGTTTAGCCGAATAAATGCCCATTACATTGTTTTTATCTGTGTAATAATCTTTTGCAGAAATTCCTACAGCTATATTTTTTGTATCAATTGAAATTAAATTTTCATTTTCTACAATTTCAATTTCTTTTATAAAAGTTGGTGAAGGTTTTTCAATATTAAAAAGATATAATTTGGGAAGTAGCGGAGAGATTTTATCTACTATTTGTTTGAAAAAATATTCGGGATTATAAGCTACATCGGTAACGGTATTTCGTACTTCAAAATGTAAATGTGGTGCAAAAGAATTGCCAGTATTACCTGACAAAGCAATTTCTTCACCTCTTTTAATCCATAAAATAGGTTTAGAAAAAACTGTATCAATTGAATTTATTTTCCTTTCATTCAGAATTCTTGAAATCAAGGCTTCTATATTGGGCGAAAACGAATTGAGATGAGCGTATAAAGTAGTCAATCCTAATTTCGGATGTGATATATATAGTGCCTTGCCATATCCTGATGATGAAATAACGATTCTAGTCAAATAGCCTTCTGCTGCAGTATAAATAGGTAAGTTTTCAACCCCATGAGTTCTAAAATCAATACCTGTGTGAAAATGACTTCCTCGTAATTCGCAGAAATTTCCAGCAATACCAATTTCAGTTTTAAGGGGTAAATCTAATATTTGTGCATTCAAAGAAATGCCAAAGAAAACGAACAATAATTTAACTTGTAATACTGTCTTTATAAAAATTTATTTAAATGGGTTTGGAAAATCCTCGTATAGCAAATATCGTTTCCTCATTAGATTAAATGCAATTAAATCGGGAATCCAAGATCTTCTTATTTCTTCTTCTGTTTTACCAGCAGCTATAGAAAGCCTTAACTCCTTTTCTCCAGCTAATTTGTCAAAAAATAAACTTTTTAGATTAAAAAAAGTAATTAGTTTGCTATCCCATGCTTTATAAGCATCAATAATGAGAGAAAGATTAATTTTATTTTTTGCTTCAACGTTTTGAAGATCCTCTCCATAACAAATCTCACCTTTAAATTGAGGATTTTTTGCGCCATAAGATGGTTTTGGAGAGAACTGGTAATTATATTTTTCACCTTTGAGATAAGGACTCCCATACACTTCAAAAGGTTTTTCAGTTCCACGACCAACAGATACATTTGTCCCTTCAAAAAGACAAAGAGTAGGGTAGTGGGCGATAGCATTATCTGATTTTAAATTAGGAGATGGGGGGATTTTTAAAGATACTTTGGAGTTATGAGTGTAATTTAGACAAGGGATAATTTTCAAATTTGGTTTAACAGCATTAGCCAAATACCCCTCATAAACAATCATTTTTGCATACTCACCTATAGTCATACCATAAACAATTGGAATTTGTTGCATACCTACAAAAGAAGTATATTGTAGTTTTAAAATAGGACCGTCAATGTAGTTTCCATTAGGATTTGGTCTATCTAGAACCAATGCAGCTACACGAAATTCACCACAAGCTTCTAAAACATATTGTAGAGTTGAAATATATGTATAAAACCTTACTCCTACATCTTGAATATCAAAAACAACATAATCCAAATCAATTAAATCACCTCTATTGGGTTTTAAATTATTTCCATACAATGAAATAATTTGTGCGCCTGTTTTTTCATCAATTCCTGTTTCATTCACTTTTTCACCTGCATCAGCATTGCCTCTATATCCATGCTCTGGAGAAAATATTTTTTTCACATTGACACCAAGACTTATTAATGTATCTACTAAATGCGTATTTCCTATGACACTCGTTTGATTACATACAATACCTACACGAACCTTAGCTGAAGTTAATATATGAAGATATTGATCTAGACGTGCAGCACCCGGAATAATTTCTTGCCCAAAAGATGTATTTAAAACAATTAAAAATAATGATAATAGGATATGTTTTTGTAGTCTCATGAATTTCTTGTTTCTATTTAACGCAAATAGTATTAATTTTGTCTTATGCACTGGACTAGAAGTTTATCAAAAAGATTAATAAATCATACAAAAATTAAATCGCAATTTTCAAATTCAATTGTTAAACTTAACAAAGTAGCAATTGCATTGAGTATATCAATTATGCTTGTTTCATCCTTTTTAATTCGGGGATTTGAACAAAAAATTGAATCTAAAATTTTTGATTTCTGGGCAAATATACATATTCTTCCATTTAGTTTTACAAATAATTTTTTGGAAGCTCCTTTGGAAATTGATTCTACAATATTGAAAATTATAAAAGAAAATAAACAGGTTGATAGGATGACTTTTTCTGCTAATAAGGGTGTAATTCTCAAAAAAAAGGATAATATAGAAGGCCTTATCTTAAAAGGAGTTGATTTAAAACAAAGTGATTTTTTTTATAGTAGATATGTTCAACCCAATTACAAAATAATACAGAGTACTGATACTTCTAGTATCCCAATATTTATTTCTAAAAAAACTGCTGCGGCGTTGAACCTCAAAAAAGAGGATCAAGCTTTTTTAAGTTTTTTAAAAGGAGAATATAGTTTTACAAAAAAATGTAAAATTATAGATGTGTTTTCAACTGGAATTACGGAGTTTGATCAGCAAAATATAATTACACAAATTGAATATGTACAAAAACTGAATAATTGGAATTCAAATCAATTTAGTGCAATCGAAGTTTTTGTAAAAGATAAATCTCAAATTGAAGCAACTGCGGCATCGCTATATGAAGCTTTACCTAATGTAAATGTAAGTACAATATATACTATTTTTCCACAATTATTTGATTGGTTGAATTTAATGACTCAGAATGAAAAAATAATCATTTTAATTATGCTAATCGTAGCCATGATTAATATCGTATCATGTATGAGTATATTTTTATTAGAACGTATAAATTTAGTTGGTTTATTAAAAGTGTTAGGAGCCGATAATATCTCCATTTTTAAATTATTTTTATTTCAAATTATTAAATTCATATTACAAGGTTTGTTTTGGGGAAATATTATTGCATTTGTTTTAGCTTATATACAATATAAATTTCATATTATAAGGCTTGTTGAAGACATATATTATGTAGATTATGCGCCAATATATTTTGATTGGATTAAAGTTATAGGTATCAATTTATTAACCCTTGTCGTTTGTTTTATTACTACATTTGTCCCTCTATTATTTATTACTAAGATATCTCCAGTAAAAATTGCGGAGTATAAATAACATTTTATGAAGAAAAAAGATATTTTATTTGGTCGAAATTCTATTATTGAGTCCATCAATTGCGGTCAGAATATAGAACAAGTATATGTAGCTAAAAATGCACATGGCGAAGAAATTCAGAAGATTTTTGCAATTTGTGCTGAAAAAAATATACCTGTAAGAAAGGTTCCTATAGAGAAAATAAATTATGTTTTATATCCTTTTTATAAAGATAGTAAGATAAGCCATCAAGGCGTTATTGCTTTTATATCGGATTATGAATATGCCAAAATAGAAGATATTTATTTCCAAAAATTGGATGACGGAAAGCATTGTACATTTATCTTTTTAGATAATTTGACTGATGTTCGAAATTTTGGAGCGATAGCTCGTAGCGCCCTTTGTTTTAATATTGATGCAATATTAATACCTAATAAAAATTCAGTAACCGTAACTGCAGATGCTATCAAAACCAGTGCAGGAGCTTTATCCCAATTGCCCATTTGTAGAATAGATAATCCTATTGAACAATTGGAATATTTTATCGATTGTGGTTTTCAAATCGTAGGTGCTACCGAAAAATCAAATCAAAGCTATCGTGAAATTGATTGGACACTGCCAAGTATTTTAGTATTGGGAAGTGAGGGTAGAGGTATTAGCTACAATGTTATTGAAAAATTGACACACAAAGTTACTATTCCTATGGATAAAACGGCATTTGATTCGCTAAATGTATCGGTTTCAGCAGGTATTATTCTCAGTGAAATTTTTGTTCAGAATTCATAGTTTATTCTATCTATTCAAATCCCATAAAGCCCCGTTTAAAATCATTGCAAAACTGACCCATATTATATATGGAATTTGAAGAAGAGTGGCTTTTTTATCAAATTTAGTATAATAATATATTTTGTATATAATTAAGATCCACAAGAGAAATATATTTATAAATGCTAAATCAATTGCATGAAAACGAAATAGAATAATAGAAAATGTAAAGCATAAAAACTGTTCAATGCTAAAAATTATATTCCATCTTAAAATAGATTTTGGGGCATTTTTTGTAATGAGATAAAAAGAATATCCAATACATACATATAAAAACGACCAAACCGGTCCGAAAATCCAATTAGGAGGTGAAAAACTAGGTTTCACAATTTTAAGATACCATGTGTCAACTCCAGAAATAGAAAGCCAACTTGATAGCATACCTACAACAAAAGGTATCAAAATACATGTAAAAAGTCTCATTTTTTTTATTTTTTTTAAATACCTCTTCGTTTTACTTCCTTCCTCAAAAGGGTATATTCTCGTGAAGATTGTCCTTCCATAGACGTATTCTCTTGCGAACGTCTAATCAAATAAGGAATTACTTCTTTTATAGGACCAAAAGGCAAATATTTGGCCATTTTTATACCTTCTTTTCCCATATTGTATGTGATATTATCGCTCATTCCAAATAATTGTGAACTACATACGTGTTTGTGATTCAATGGAATGCCTTTATTTTTCAATCCTTCTAAAAACAATAGATTCGATTTTTCATTATGTGATGCACAGCAAATAGAAACTTTTTCTATATTTTCTATGCACAACGCTACCGCTTTGTCAAAATCGAAATCTGTTTCTTCTTTTGATTTGTGAATAGGCGACGGAATACCATGCTGGCTGGCGTGTTCATTTTCTTTTTCTACATAAGCACCACGTACCAGTTTTGCGCCTAATATGTATCCTTTTTCATTAGCTGTTTCTATACTTTTATGCAAATATGCTAATTTGTCATTACGGTACATTTGAAATGTATTAAATACGATCGCTTCCTGTTGGTTGTATTTTATCATCATTTTGTCTACCAGAGCATCAATACTGTCTTGAAACCAACTTTCTTCTGCATCTACATAGAGCTGAACATTTGATTTTACGGCTTCTTGACACAATGTATCGATATAATACTTCGCTTGCTCGTATTCCGAACGTTCTTCATCACTCAGCGTTTCACCTTTTTGGAGCTTAATCCAAATATCTATCTTTGCAAATCCTGTAAATTTGATACAAACCGCTCTAATACTTTGATTTTCTTTAGCAAATTGGATGGCTTCAAGGGTATTTTCAAAGGTAAATAAATATGATTTGGCGTCTTCAAGTCCCTCTACGCTATAATTGAGTAGCGTTTCTATTTGATTTTTTTCAAGATTTTTAATCACTTTTAGTGATTTTTCAAGCGATTCACCGCCACAAAATTGTTCATAAATTGTATTTCTAATAATTCCATAAATAGGAAAATGCAATTTGAGCATCAAATTGATAGTTTGATTCCCCATTTTTACCAAAAAAGGATTATTCATCATTTTGAATAAATAATACGCTTTTTTGAGTTCACTATTGGTTTTGTAGCTATAGGCTACTTCCGTGTTTTCAAATATTGAGTGGGGTAGAGGGTCTGGGTTCATGATATTTATGTTTAATTTTTATCCTAATTTTGTACGTTTTCTCAAAAATGTGTCCAATATAATATGATATTCCTTGTCTATATCTACTTCTATAAAATCTATACCCAAATGTATACACTTGGTTTTGACAAAGTCCATTTTCGATGACATAGCCGATTGATACTTCGATTGAAGCTGATTAGATGCCAATTTAATCGATTCGCCCGATTCAATATCAACATATTCTATAGGTTTATTTTCAAATTCAAAATCCACTTCTTCTTTATGTTTCATTACATTAAAAAGAATCACTTCATTTTTTTTGAATGACAAATGCTGTATAGCCTTAATAAAACGCTCCTCAAAAGCTGTATCTTGCGACTGGAAGGACTCAAATAAATCAGTAAATATAATCACCAACGAACGTTTGTTTATACTCGCTGCTATTTTATTGAGGCTATCGCAGATATTTGAAGTTTGCTGTTGCGGTTGCTGATTGTTCAAATATTGACTCAAAATCGCATAAATTTGTTGTTTGTTTTTTTCGCTTAATTTGGCATCTACTTGCTGGAGAATATCACTAGAAAAAGTAGTCAATCCAAAGGCGTCTCGCTGTTTTTTGAGCAATCGTATAAGGCTTGCAATAGCTACTGTAGAAAATTCCAACTTGTTCTTAGCAGCATTTTTTGGGAAAAACATCGAATGCGATACATCTAGTACCAAATGGCATTTGAGGTTGGTTTCTTCATCAAATTTTTTGACAAACAATTTTTCCGTACGTGCAAATACTTTCTGGTCTATTGACTTTAAAGGATCGCCCGTATTGTAGAGTCTATGCTCCCGAAACTCAGCCGAGAACCCGTGAAACGGACTTTTGTGTAAGCCCATTAAATAGCCTTCCACTATCTTTCGAGCCAGCAAATCCAAATGATCTATGGAATGAATTTCTTTTTGAGCAATCATTGATTGGTTTCTATGCGATTTTATAAAATATTCGCAAAGCAAAGTTAACTAAAAAAAAATAAAGAGGGAATCCTAATAACTTTTACAAAAGAATCATTTTGTAAATAAAACCATAAAAAATAAGCTAAAACCAAACGTTTGTTTTATATTTGCACTTACTTTTAACATAATTTTATATAAAAATAACGTGGCTAAGCAGAAAGTAGATGCAAATATTATCATTAATCAATCGATAAAGTTATTTAGGCAGAAAACCTATCACAATATCTCAATGGCTGATATAGCAGAGTCATGTGGATTACTAAAAGGAAGTTTGTATCATCATTTTAATAGTAAAGAAGCCTTGATGATCAAAGTAATAGAAACTATCCATACTTTTTTTAATCAAGAAGTTTTTAGTATAGCTTATTTGGAAGATTTGAGTTCTTCGGAGAAAATGAATCGTATTTTCAAGGCTACTGAAAAAGTATTTGTAAATAAAAATACAGGCAAAATGTACGGCAATATGGGTGTAGAAAGTGCCATGGTTGTAGAAGAATTTACACCTTTGCTTCAAGCTTTTTTCAATGATTTTTTTAAGGCATTTAAAAAGTTATATAGTGAAAAATATGATGAAAAAGTAGCCGAAGAATTGGCCGAGCGCAGTGTGGCAGAGATAGAAGGGAGTATAATGATTTCAAGAATTTATGACGATACTACCTATATTTACAATACTTTTAAAAGATTAAAACAACGATTAGACAATAATAAAATATAATATATGAACGCTTTGCAGTGTATTTCTCCAATTGATGGCCGTTATGCCTCACAAACCGAATCTTTGTCGCATTATTTTTCAGAATTTGCATTGATTCAAACTCGAATAGAAATAGAAATAGAGTATTTGATAGCGCTCAATACTATGAATATCAATGGTTTTCAGACTTTTAAAACCGAAGAGATAGAAAAATTACGTACTATTTATAAAAACTTTCAAGTAGTGGATGCCGAAAAAGTAAAAGCTATTGAAAAAATTACAAATCATGACGTAAAAGCTGTGGAATATTTTATCAAAGAACAATGTAATGCAATGCAGTTGCAGTTCAATTTTGAATATATTCATTTTGGATTGACGTCTCAGGATATCAATAATACGTCGTTTCCATTGATGTTTAAGCGTTTTCTGGAGCAGGAATTTATCCCAAAGATAGAAAATCTTATGAATAAATTGGAACTGCGAAGTCAAGAATGGAAACAAGTGCCTTTGATAGCCAAAACCCATGGACAGCCTGCTACGCCTACTACATTGGGCAAAGAGTTTTATGTATTTTATCATCGATTAAATTTGCAAATCAAAAATTTGAAAGACGCTATTCATTATGCAAAATTTGGCGGTGCTACAGGTAATTTGAATGCACATAAAGTTACGTTTTCAAAATTGGATTGGGTAGCATTTGCTAATGAATTCGTGGCTTCGTTAGGGCTTAAACGTCAGCAAGTTACTACCCAAATAGAGCATTATGACGGAATGGCTGCTATCATGGACAACTCTAAGCGTATACAAAATATATTAATAGATTTGGCACGTGATGTATGGAGTTATATTTCATTTGATTTTTTTAAACAAAAAATTAAAGAAAATGAAGTGGGAAGTAGTGCGATGCCTCATAAAGTGAATCCAATAGATTTTGAAAATGCAGAAGGAAATTTGATGTATTCAAATGCTATTTTGGAGTTTTTGAGTAGTAAATTACCTATATCTCGTTTGCAACGCGATTTGACAGATAGTACTGTATTGAGAAATATTGGTGTACCATATGCTCACGGAATGATTGCGCTTAATTCTTTGGAAAAAGGAATGGACAAATTACTCATAAATGAAGAGAAAATTACGGCTGATATATACAATAATTGGCTGGTGATAGCAGAAGGGATTCAGAATGTATTGAGAAGAGAAGGAATTGAGAAACCTTATGAATTATTGAAAGAATTTACACGCAAAAATCATAAACCATCTCCCGAGGATTTTGAGAATTTTATTGAAGAATTGCCAGTAAATAATACAATTAAAGAGGAGTTGAAATTGATAACGCCTTTTAATTATATTGGCTATGCAAATGAAATGTTTTAATATTTTTGTAATAATAAATATTATGTTAATTCAATAAAGTATTTAGTGAAAAATACACGTTTTCAGTTTTATATTCTATTATTTGGCATAGCGGTTTCGCTAATCAAATTTTTTGTGTATTTCCATTCTATGTCTAATGCTATACTTGCTGATGCGCTAGAAAGTATGGTGAATATTATAGCAGGTGGGTTTACATTATTTAGTTTGTATTTAGCTTCAAAACCTGCCGATGTTTTGCATCCTTATGGCCATGGAAAAGTGGAGTTTTTAGCAGCTGGATTTGAAGGCAGTATGTTATTGGGGGTAGGGGTGTATAGTATTTTTAAAGTAATCCAAAGTTATTATATTCCTCATAATTTGGATATAGATAGCATTGATTTAGCTATAATATTATTGTTAGGCATTTTCAATTATGGGCTAGGAGTTTGGTCACATAAAAAAGGAGAAATATCTAATTCTCCTGCACTTAAAGGAAGTGCTGTTCACCTCAAAAGTGATGGTTATATTTCATTTGGAATTATTTTAGGCTTATTATTTGTATATTTATTTCATTGGAAATGGGTAGATAATGCAGTGGCTATTATTGTGAGCTTAGCATTAATTTATAATGGTTATAAGGTTATAAAAGATTCTATTGAAGGGATATTGGACAAAGCGGATACAAATATTTTAGAAGAAGTGGTTCAATATTTGGGTAAAAATAGAAAAGCCAATTGGATTGATATTCATAATTTGCGAATTATCAAGTATGGAAGTAATTTTCATTTAGATGCACATATGACTTTGCCTTGGTATTTCACCAATAGACAAGTTCATGATGAAATGAAAGAAGTACACAGCCTTATCAATACGCATTTCAATAAAGAAGTTGAGATTTTTATTCATCCAGATCCATGCGAAACCTATTGCTGTCAAGTATGTACTATTGATTGCTCCGAAAGACAATCTCCATTTCTAAAAAAAGAAGAATGGACGCTGGATAATGTGCTGAAAAATGAGAAACATAAAATTTTAAAATAGTTTCTAAATTATAGTTTAAAGGCGTATTGATACGTATAGGGTCTATTTGGATAAAAGCCTTCCATTACTATAGTTCCTTTTTCTATATCAGATAAAATTTGTTTAAAATCCTCTTCGCTATTTACAAATTTATTCCCAATTTGAAGGATAATAAACCCTTCTTTTAAATCGGTACTTTGTTGTATAATACCATTATTAATTTTAACAACTTTTAGGCCATTATTGACTCTAAAGCGAGCTTTTTCTTGGGCTGAAAGTGCTACTACTTCTATCCCAATTTTGGACATCACATTTTGATCTACTTTTACAATTTCGGTTTTATTTTCTTTGTTTTTGAGAATGGTAGAAACCGTATTACTTATTCCTTTTCTATAATAAGTAATTAGAATTTTATCACCTGGGCTGTATTTTGATATTTGTTCCAAAAGTTCAGGGCTAGAATGTACTTCTACCTCATTGATTTTTGTAATTACATCCATTGATTGCAAGCCTGCTTGTTCTCCAGCACCACCTTTGTTGATAGTTCCTAACAAAATACCATTTGGAGATTTTAATCCCAGTTCTTTGGCTTTTTCGCTCGTAAGATTGCTTATTCCTACTCCTAAATACGCTCTTTGAACCGTACCATATTGTTTTAAATCATTATATACTTTTTTAACCAAATTGGAAGGAACGGCAAAGGCATAACCCGCATAAGCACCCGTAGGAGAGGCAATAGCAGTATTGATTCCTATCAATTCGCCATTCAAATTGACCAATGCACCACCTGAATTTCCTGGATTAACAGCCGCATCGGTTTGAATAAAGGATTCAATAGATGTATTATTTTCATTACGTTGATTAGGAAGGTTGAGGCTTCGGCCTTTGGCACTAACAATGCCTTGAGTAACGGTACTAGCTAGGTTAAAAGGATTTCCTACCGCCAATACCCATTCGCCCACCATGACATTCTCAGAATTGGCAATATTGATAAAAGGCAATTGATTTTCTTCAATTTTGATAAGCGCTAAATCGGTGTCTTTATCTTTCCCAATAAGTTTTGCCTTGTGAGAAGTTTTATTATTGAGAATTACCTCAATTTCATCGGCATCTTGTATTACGTGATTATTGGTAATAATATATCCATCGGCACTGAGAATTACACCCGAGCCACTTCCTTCTTGCTTTTGAGCACTTGGAGGACGAAAGTAGAAATCATTCCCAAAAAAGTCCGCAAAAGGGTTGCTATAGTTCTGTTGTATTGTAGCTTTTGTTTTGATATGCACCACACAAGGTGTGGAAATAGAAGCAGCATTTACAAAACTTGATTTTTCAGCAAGTTGCTGAGCTATTCCTGTTTTAAAAAATCCTATAATACTAAAAATTACAAATGTTTTTGAAATTAATTGTTTCATAAAATCTATTTTTTACTGCAAAAATAAATAGATTTGAATTTGCTGTCAATAGATTTGAAAGATGTTTAACAATATTTTTTATCTTTTTTTGATAAAAAATTTAGAATTGAAAAAAATCCTAAACAATTTTAATTATTTCTTCTTAAAAATAAAGATATCTAATCTTTTAATATACTTTGTA
>Ga0078894_10003894_pt1 | contig 11364 bp, 10 predicted proteins | sample LauGreSu1BDMLBSD_2_FD_67506 | JGI IMG/M metagenome (GOLD analysis project Ga0078894, IMG submission 67506) | Freshwater lake microbial communities from Lake Michigan, USA - Su13.BD.MLB.SD (version 4) (version 4) | ecosystem: Environmental > Aquatic > Freshwater > Lake | place: Lake Michigan... | reverse complement strand
GCCGAGGCCTCGGCGCACAGGTCTTGCGAAAACTCCTGGTCGCGAAAGACGGTCAGGCCTTCCTTGAGCGAGAGCTGGAACCAGTCGCGGCAGGTGACGCGGTTGCCGCTCCAGTTGTGAAAGTACTCGTGCCCGACCACGCTTTCGATGTTGGCAAAGTCGGTGTCGGTGGCCGTCGCCTGGCTGGCCAGCACGTACTTGGTGTTGAAGATGTTCAGGCCCTTGTTTTCCATGGCTCCCATATTGAAGTCGCTGGTGGCCACGATCATGAAGCGCTCGAGATCGAGCGGCAGGCCAAAGCGCGCTTCGTCCCAGGCTACCGAGGCCATGAGCGAATTCATCGCGTGCTCGGTCTTGTCGAGGTCGCCCGGCCGCACATAGACCTGCAGCAGGTGCTCCTGGCCCGAGCGCGCAGTGATGCGCTGCTCGCGGCAGACCAGTTGGCCAGCCACCAGGGCAAACAGGTAGCAGGGCTTTTTGTGCGGATCGACCCAGCGGGCAAAGTGCCGGCCGTCTTCCAGATCGCCCTGCTCGACCAGGTTGCCGTTGGACAGCAGCACCGGGTACCTGGCCTTGTCGGCGCGCAGGGTGACGCTGTAGCTGGCCATCACGTCCGGGCGGTCTAGGAAGTAGGTGATGCGCCTAAAGCCCTCAGCCTCGCATTGGGTGAAAAAGGAGTCCTGGCTGACGTACAGGCCCATCAGCTTGCTGTTCTTGGCCGGGTTGCAGGTGGTGAAGATTTCCAGATCGAAGGCGTCTAGCCCTTCGGGCAGGTTCTCCAGCAGCAGCTGCCCACCGTCCATCTTGAAAGAGGTGCCTTGGCCGTTGACCAGTACCCGCGCCAGGTTGAGCTCTTCGCCATCGAGCCGCAGCGGCTGGGCCGGCACATCGGGGTTGCGCCGCAGTTTCATGCGGTTGAGCACCCGGGTTTTTTGGGGGTCGAGGTCGAAGCAGAGGTCAACCGCATCAATCCAAAAGGCAGGGCTCTGGTAGTCGGCGCGCAAAATGGCGCCGGCCGGGGACTGTCCGTCACGCATGAAAACTCCTAGGTCGGGCGTCAGACGCCCTGTTTGAGCGAGGCCTCGATAAAGGCGTCGAGGTCGCCGTCCAACACTTTCTGGGTGGCCGAGGTTTCAAAGTTGGTCCTCAGGTCCTTGATGCGGCTCTGGTCGAGCACGTAGCTGCGGATCTGATGGCCCCAGCCCACATCGGTCTTGCTGTCTTCGAGCTTTTGCTGTTCGGCCTGGCGCTTGCGCAACTCGTGGTCGTACAGGCGCGAGCGCAGGCGCTTCCAGGCCACGTCGCGGTTGCTGTGCTGCGAGCGTCCGTCCTGGCACTGCACCACGATGCCCGTGGGGATGTGGGTCAGGCGCACGGCCGAGTCGGTCTTGTTGATGTGCTGGCCGCCCGCACCCGAGGCGCGGAAGGTGTCGGTGCGCACATCGGCCGGGTTGATATCGATCTCGATTGAGTCGTCAATCTCGGGGTAGACAAAGATCGAGGCGAACGAGGTATGACGCCCGCCCGAGGAGTCAAAGGGCGACTTGCGCACCAGACGATGCACGCCGGTTTCGGTGCGCAGCAGACCGAAGGCGTATTCGCCCTCGATCTTGATGGTCGCGCTCTTGATACCGGCACTGTCGCCGGCCGATTCGTCTTCAACCGTGGTCTTGAAGCCCTTGCGCTCGGCATAGCGCAGGTACTGCCGCAGCAGCATGCTGGCCCAGTCGCAGGCCTCGGTGCCGCCGGCGCCGGCCTGAATGTCCACAAAGGCGTTGAGCGGGTCGGCCTGGTTGCCGAACATCCGGCGAAACTCAAGCTTTTCTACCTCGGCGCCGACCTTGGCGGCCTCGGCTTCAATGGTGACCAGGCCCGCTTCGTCGCTCTCATCGCGCGACATTTCGAAGAGCTCGGTGTTGTCTGCAATTTCCTGGCTGAGCCGGTCGAGCACCAGCACCACGTCCTCGAGGGACTTTTTCTCTTTGCCCAGTTCCTGGGCGCGCTTGGGGTTGTCCCAGACCTTGGGGTCTTCGAGCGCAGCAATCACCTCATGCAGTTTGCGTTCCTTGGCAGGGTAGTCAAAGATACCCCCGAAGCTCTTGCACCCGCTGACCGAGGTCGTTCAAGGTGTTGCCGATCAGGTTGATGCGTTCTACGTCCATGGCGATGCTCTATATTGAAAAAGGTGGAACCCGTTCGTACCAGCCTCAGGGAGGTGGGTCGGGTTAATCGCCGGATTTTCTCATGCCAGGAACTCTTCGATCAGCGCGGCCAGGGCCTGAGGTTGATCGTGGTGCACCATATGGCCGGCATCGGCGATCTGGGCCTGGCGTACCTGCGCGATGTTTTTCAGCCTCTGATGGTATTCCTCTAGGGTGTATGCGCCCTTCCACCAACCGGCCATCGACTGGCCGCCAGCCTCGACCGCGAGCACCTGCGCGCTGATGCGTTGCCAAATGTGTTGCATTTCTTCCCAACGGTAGATATAGGCATTCTTGAGCTTGTGCGCCGCCTGCCCGAGGATCTGCCATTGGCCTTGCGCGTCCGGTTTGGCCCAGTGATGAGCCAGCCACAGTGCCTTGTCGGCCGGCAGGCGCGGGTTGGTCTTCATCAGGCGGCGGGCCACCGCCTCGGCATCTGGGTAGGGGCGCAGCGCCATCTGGCCGCTGTGCAGGGCTTTGAGTTGGTCCATCCACTGGGCATAGCGGCCCGGAGCTTGCGCGGGGTGGCTATTGGCCAGGCCAAAACCTTCCAGATTGACCAGCTTGTGGATGCGCTCAGGGCGCACCCCTGCGTAGCACATGCTGACATTGCCGCCCATGCTGTGGCCGACCAGGTCTACGGCCTGACCCGGTGCCAGGGCGTCGAGCAGGAAGTCCAGATCGCCCAGGTAGTCTGGGAACCAGAAGCTGTCGGTCTGTACCTCGGTCAGGCCAAAGCCGCGCCAGTCGGGGGCGATGAGTCGCCGGCCGCGCAGGAAGTCTTCGGACAGTGCGTCAATCATGAACTGATAGGAGGCACCCACGTCCATCCAGCCATGCACCATGACCAGGGGCGCTAGCTCAGGCTGTAGCGGCCCGAAAGTCCACTGCAGCACATGGTATTGCAGGCCGCGGATAGGGACAAACGTGCTGCTGGCGGCGTGCTTTTCTTTGTACATTGCGGGGTTTCTCATTGCCGGCGAAGGCCGGCGCCAAGCCCATCATCATAAGGAGCTCTGCCGCTCATGCCGACGACCCGCGCAGAACGTCTGGACCAGCCTGATCACCACGCCGCCTTGCATCAGGGCTTGCGCTGGCAGGTCGATGCCTATTTCAACATCGCCGAGGTCTGCGCCCGGCGCTGGGCCCGCACACAGCCTGAAGGCCTGGCCATCATGGAGCACCGGCAGGGCCAGCCCGGCCTGAGCTACACCTACGGCCAGTTGCAGCAGGCGGCCGACGCCCTGAGCCTGGCGCTGCGCCGCCTGGGCGTGCGCCGGGGCGATAGGGTGGCCATTGTGCTGCCGCAGCGCTTTGAGACGGCGGTGGCCTTCATGGCCTTGCTGCAGATGGGCGCGGTGGCCATGCCGCTGTCGGTGCTGTTCGGCCCCGAGGCGCTGGCCTTTCGGCTGCAGGACAGCGAGGCCGTGGCGGCGATTGCCGACGCGCAGTCCATGTCGGTGCTGCAAAGCCTGCAGGCAAGTTGTCCGGCGCTGCACCACCTGGTCGGGCTGGGCGGCTGCGGCGGTGTGGACTATGCCGCCGCCCTGGCCGCTGAGCGCGGGCGTTTTCAGGCGCTGCGCACCAAAGCCGATGAGGCGGCGGTGCTCATTTACACCAGCGGCACCACCGGCCCGCCCAAGGGCGCCCTGATTCCGCACCGCGCCCTTATGGGTAATTTGAGCGGCTTTGTCTGCAGCCAGAACTGGTTTGGCTTTGACGGGGTGCGCAACGAGAGCTCACAGGCGGTGTTCTGGTCGCCGGCCGATTGGGCCTGGACCGGCGGCCTGATGGATGCGCTGCTGCCGACCCTCTACTTCGGCCGGCCCATCGTGGCTTGCGACCAGCGTTTTGGCGCCGACATGGCCTTCGAGCTGATGCAGCAGCATGGCGTGACGCACACCTTCCTGTTCCCGACCGCGCTCAAGGCCATGATGAAAGCCTGCCCCGATCCGCGTAAGACATATCGGCTCCGGCTGGAGGCAATCATGAGCGCCGGCGAGGCGGTGGGCGATGCGGTTTATGCCTACTGCCGCGACAAGCTGGGCGTGGTGGTCAACGAGATGTTCGGCCAGACCGAGATCAATTACATCGTCGGCAATTGCGCGATGCAATGGGCGCGCAGCCCGCAGGGCCGGCCGCAGAGCGGACGGCCGGGGCAAGCCTTGGGCTGGCCGGCCCGCCCGGGCAGCATGGGCAAGCCCTATCCGGGCCACCGGGTGGCGGTGATCGACGAGCAGGGCCAGGAATGCCCAGCCGGTGTGTCGGGCGAGGTCGCGGTGCACCGAAGCGATGTGCATGGCCAGAGCGACCCGGTTTTCTTTCTGGGCTACTGGAAGAACGATGCTGCGACCGAGGCCAAGTTCACCGGCCCTTGGTGCCGCACCGGCGATCTGGCCAGGTGCGACGCCGACGGCTACCTGTGGTACGAGGGCCGGGCTGACGATGTGTTCAAAGCGGCGGGCTACCGGATTGGGCCGGGCGAGATCGAGAACTGCCTGGTCAAGCATCCGGCGGTAGCCAATGCCGCGGTTGTGCCCAAGCCCGATCGCCAGCGTGGCGCTTTGGTAAAGGCCTATGTGGTGCTCTCGCCCGACTACCTAGCCCGCCGCCCCGACGGCCCGGCTCGCAGCGCGTTTGACGCCGAGGTCACCGCCGCCTTGCAAGAGCATGTGCGCTCGCTGCTGGCACCCTATGAATACCCCAAGGAGGTGGAGTTCATCGACCAATTGCCGATGACCACTACTGGCAAGGTGCAAAGGCGGGTGCTGCGTTTGCAGGAGGAGGAGCGCTTTCGCATTGTTGCGGGTCGATAGGGTCACCGCGCTCTCGGCCCGAGTTGGCTGCATCGGTGTGGGAGCCGCGCCCTCGCGGCGATGGCGCTGCCTTTGTAGGAGCGGTTGACCATGTAGGAGCGCCACCTCGGCGCGATAGGGCACTTGATCGATCGCTGCATCGCCGCGAGGGCGCGGCTCCCACACCCTTGAATTGTCCGCGGTCGTGAGCGAAGGCCACCGCTGTGGGAGCGCCGCCTCGGCGCGATCGGGCTCTTGATCGACCGGTGCATCGCCGCGAGGGCGCGGCTCCTACACCCTCAGATTTTCCGTGGTCGTGAGCGAAAGCCATACCTGTGGGAGCGTCGCCTCGGCGCGATAGGGCTGTTGATCGACCGCCGCATCGCCGCGAGGGCGCGGCTCCTACACCCTCAGATTTTCCGTGGTCGTGAGCGAAAGCCATACCTGTGGGAGCGTCGCCTCGGCGCGATAGGGCTCTTGATCGACCGCTGCATCGCCGCGAGGGCGCGGCTCCTACACCCTCAGATTTTCCGTGGTCGTGAGCGAAAGCCACCGCTGTGGGAGCGCCGCCTCGGCGCGATAAGGCTCTTGATCGACCGCCGCATCGCCGCGAGGGCGCGGCTCCCACACCCTTGAATTGTCCGTGGTTGTGAGCGAAGGCCATACCTGTGGGAGCGTCGCCTCGGCGCGATAGGGCTCTTGATCGACCGCCGCATCGCCGCGAGGGCGCGGCTCCCACACCCTTAGACTTTCCGTGGTCGTGAGCGAAGGCCATACCTGTGGGAGCGCCGCCCTCGGCGCGATTCGGCGTCTGATCAAGCGCAGCATTTTTCAGGGCGCATCGAAGCAGGACGTACGGATGGGCACTGCGTCGCTCGCGTCCCCTGCCGCGGAGTCAGGCCCGATGCGGCAGCCGCTACCCGGGCCCTTGCACGAGTAGCCCTGGGCAAGGGAGCAGCGCCGGCCTGCACCCGGACGGCAGCAAGCTCTGCCTAGCCTTAAACTGACCGTCCAACACATCACTCAGAGAGACACTCATGAACCTGATCCCCTTGGGCAGCAGCGACCTCAAGGTGACCCCGATCTGCCTGGGCACCATGACTTTTGGCGAGCAGGTTGACGAGCCCACCTCGCATGCGATTCTTGACCGCAGCCTGGCCCTGGGCATCAACTTCATCGACACCGCCGAAATGTATTCGGTGCCGACCAAGGCCGAGACCTATACCCGCACCGAAACCTACATCGGCAACTGGCTGGCGCGCAATCCGTCGGCCCGCCAGCGCCTGGTGATTGCCACCAAGGTGGCAGGGCCGGCGCGCATGGCCTGGGTGAGGGGCGGCAAGCCTGACCTCACCGGCGAAGACATCATTGCCGCCTGCAATGCCAGCTTGCAGCGCCTGCGCACCGATGTGATTGACCTCTATCAAATTCACTGGCCGGTGCGCCATGTGCCCGCCTTCGGTCTGATGTACTTCGACCGCAGCAAGGACCTGCCAGTCACGCCCATCCTGGAGCAGTTGCAGGCCCTGGGTGAGTTGGTCAAGGCTGGCAAGGTGCGGGCCATCGGCCTGTCCAATGAGACCCCCTATGGCGTGCACGAATTCGTGCGACTGGCCGAGCAGCATGGCCTGCCGCGGGTGGCCAGCGTGCAAAACGTCTATTGCCTGATCAACCGCACGGTGGAAAACGCACTCGACGAAACCTTGTATCGCCTGAACGTCGGGCTGTTGGCCTATTCGCCGCTGGGCTTTGGCCTGCTGACCGGCAAATACGACGAGAGCGGCACCGACACCGCCCATGCTCCCAAGGATGCTCGCATTGCTAAGTACGAGTCGGTGCGCCAGCAGCGCTGGGGCCGGCCGGCGGCTTTGCAGGCGGCGCGGCGCTGCAACGCGCTGGCGCGCAAGCATGGTTTGACGCCGATCCAGATGGCGCTGGCGTTTTGCTACCACCGCCACCTGGTCGACAGCACCATCATCGGCGTGACCTCCCTGGCCCAGCTTGAAGAAGATTGCGCAGCCTGGACCACCACGCTCTCGCCCGAGGTGCTCAAGGCCATCGACGAGATTCGTTGGGAACTGCGTGACCCGGCGGTCTGAGCTCCGGCTACCCCGTTGAGCATGGCCAAGGCCGCATCGATCAGCCAGACGCCGGCCACCCAGTGGCTGCGCGATCATGGGGTTGCCTACACCGAGCATCCCTATGAGTACCTGGAGCACGGTGGCGCTGAGCACAGCGCCAAGGTCCTCGGGCTCGATCCCTTGAGCGTGGTCAAGACCCTGATCATGCAGGACCAAGACGGCGCGCCGCTGGTCGTGTTGATGCACGGCAATCGGCAGGTCTCGACCAAGAACCTGGCGCGGCAGATCGGCGCCAAGCGGGTCGAGCCCTGCGCGGTCGAGGTGGCGCAGCGTCACAGCGGCTATCTGGTGGGGGGCACCTCGCCGTTTGGCACCCGGCGGGCGATGCCGGTGTACATCGAGGCGTCCATCCTGAGCCTGCCTAAAATCGCGATCAACGGCGGTCGGCGAGGCTTTTTGGTCGGCATCGATCCGCAAGTGTGTGTTCAAAAGCTTGGCGCCCGGTCTGTGCAGTGCGCCATCGACAAATAAGACTGTCCCGTGACCCCTGTCTATCTTCTTGTGGCGACCGTGTTCGCTTACCTGATCGGATCCCTGTCTTTTGCGGTGATCGTCAGCCGCCTGATGGGCCTGAGCGATCCACGCAGCTATGGCAGCAAGAACCCGGGCGCGACCAATGTTCTTCGCTCGGGCAACAAGGCGGCGGCGGTGTTGACCCTGCTGCTTGATGGGGTCAAGGGCTGGGCGCCGGTGGCCTGGGTGCAGTGGCAGGGCGCCGCCTACGGCCTGGGCGATGGGGCGGTGGCTCTGGTCGGCCTGGCCGCCTTCCTGGGCCACCTGTTCCCGGTGTTTTTCCGATTTGCCGGCGGCAAGGGCGTGGCCACCGCCGCTGGGGTGCTGTTTGGGGTGCACTGGGCCCTGGGCCTGGCGGTGCTGTTGAGCTGGCTGCTGGTGGCTTATTTCACCCGCTATTCATCGCTGTCGGCGCTGGTCAGCGCGCTGGCAGCGCCTGTGCTTTACATGCTGGGCAACCGGGGGCTTTGGTATGCCGACCGCTCGGTGATGATCATGCTGGTGATCATGAGTGCGCTGCTGATTTGGCGGCACCGGCAGAACATCGCTAAGCTCCTGAATGGCCAGGAGTCCAAGATCGGCGCCAAGGGCTGAGGGCCGGGCCGCCCGAGACCCTGCTGGGTTCAGTCCCTGAAGTTGTTAAAGCTCAGCGGCAGGTCCTTGACTTCAGCGCGGATCAGCGCCATCGCCGCTTGCAAATCGTCGCGCTTGGCGCCGCTGACCCGCACCGCATCGCCCTGGATCGAGCCCTGCACCTTGAGCTTGCTGCCCTTGATAAGCTGCTGAATCTTTTTGGCGTCGTCGCCTGCTATGCCATTGCGCACCTTGCTGACCTGCTTGACCTTGTCGCCACCGATTTTCTCGATCTTGCCCAGATCGAGAAAACGCACATCTACCCCGGCCTTGGCCAGTTTGTTGCGCAGGATGTCGTTGATCTGATCGATCTGGAAGTCGCCGTCGCCAAGCAAGGTGATGTCCTTGTCCTTGATCTCAATGGCGGCTGCTGTGCCCTTGAAATCAAAGCGGGTGCCGATTTCCTTGGCGCAGTTCTCCACGGCGTTTTTGAGTTTGACCAGATCGGCTTCGAGGACGGTATCGAAAGAGGGCATATCAGGCTCGTCGGCAAAAAATCGCGATGCGACAATCTGTAAATGTTAGTCGAGAAACAGCTTGCCCTGCAGCCCTACAACACCTTTGGTATTGCTGCCAAGGCGCAGGAGCTGGTGCGGGTACGCGGTTTGGAAGACGTTCAGGCGGTGCTGGCCGACCCTGTCCTGCGCGAGCGACCCAAATTTGTGCTTGGCGGGGGCAGCAACCTGGTGCTGACCGGTGATGTCAAGCCACTGGTGCTCAAAGTGGAGGTGGCGGGCCGTCGCTTGGCCGCTGAGACGGACCGGCACTGGATTGTGGAGGTAGGTGCTGGTGAAAATTGGCATGATTTGGTGGCCTGGAGCCTGGCCCAAGGCTGGCCCGGCCTGGAAAACATGGCCCTGATTCCCGGCACCGTGGGCGCCTCGCCCGTGCAGAACATCGGCGCCTATGGCGTGGAGTTGCAAGACCGCTTCGATTCGCTCGATGCGGTAGATCTGCACACGGGCCAGCTGTTCACGCTCGATGCGGCGCAGTGCGCTTTTGGCTACCGCGATTCGGTCTTCAAGCATGCGCCACCCGCGCAAAGTAGCGGGGAGGGCGTTCGCGGCATGGGTCTGGCCGGCCGTGCCTTGATCTTGCGGGTACGCTTTGCCCTGCCCAAGCGCTGGAAGCCGGTGCTGGGCTATGCCGATCTGGAGCGACGCATGGCCCTGGACGGGCTGAGCGCCGCTGAGGTCACGCCCGAGCGTCTGTTTCACTGGATCTGCGAGATCCGCCGCGCCAAGCTGCCCGACCCGGCGGTACTGGGCAATGCCGGCAGTTTTTTCAAGAACCCGACGGTCAGCCTGGAGCAATGCGCTGACATCATCGCCCGTGACCCCAAAGTGGTTCACTACCCCATGGACGACGGAAGCATCAAGCTGGCCGCTGGCTGGCTGATTGACGCTTGTGGCTGGAAGGGCAAGAGCGTGGGGCGGGCCGGTGTGTATGAAAAACAGGCCCTGGTGCTGGTCAACCGCGGCGGGCCCAATGACCCAGTGACCGGCGGCGAGGTGATGACCCTGGCCCGCGCGATACAGACCAGCGTCTATGAGCGCTTTGGCATCCGGCTTGAGCCCGAGCCCGTGGTGCTGTGAACTGGCCGACCCGCAAACGCTCCCCAAACCTGACCGCGACTTGATGATTCTTGCCTTGGAAGGACCCCATCCCATGCAGACCGAACTGACCATCCTCACCGGCCATTCCCGCGGCATGGGCCGCGCTATGGCGCAGCAACTGCTGGTTCAGGGGCACAGAGTGTTGGGCATCTCGCGTGGGCAGGCCCAAGGCCTGGCTCCTGGGGCAGGCGAGTTGATCGAATGGCAGGCCGATCTGGCCGACGGCGCAGAGGTGGCTCGGCGCTTACAGAGCTGGCTGGAAGGGCAGGCCGATCCAGCTTGGCGCAGTGTGACCCTCATCAACAACGCCGCCGCGATCCCGGCCATCGTGCCGCTGTCTCGCGCGCGTCCGGACGATCTGGCGCAGGCGATGCGGGTGAATCTCGAAACCCCGATGCAGCTGTGCGCAGCCTTTTTGTCTGCGACGGCCGGATGGTCGGCGCAGCGCCGCATTTTGAACATCTCGTCTGGGCTGGGGCGCAGGCCCATGGCCTCGCAGTCAGCCTATTGCGCAGCCAAAGCCGGCCTGGACCACTTCACCCGCTGCCTGGCGCTCGATGAGGCTCGCCTGCCCCATGGCGCCCGTGTGTGCTCATTGGCCCCTGGCGTCATCGATACCGAGATGCAGATGCAACTGCGCGGCGCCCCGGACGCCGACTTTCCCGACCGCCAGGGCTTCGAGGGCTTGCATCAACAGGGCATGCTTACCGCACCCGAGCTTGCCGCCGAGCGGCTGCTGGCTTTCCTGGCCAGGCCCGACTTCGGCCAGCAGCCAGTAGCTGACGTTCGCGCCTGAAAAAATAATTGGGGTCAGATACCAAAAATAATTGGGGTCAGATACCGATTAAATACCCGAAAAAGCGGTCCGCAGACCGCTTTTCAGGGCCAGGGCAAGTTCTCAGTTCTTGCCGCTGCCTTCAAGCTTGAAGATATGCGGGCCCTCGCCTGCCGAGAGCAGTCCGCTGTGGGCGTAGATGCCCAGCTTGGCGCGGGTATCGGTGATGTCCAGGTTGCGCATGGTCAGCTGGCCGATGCGGTCGAGCGGGCTGAAGGGCGCGTCTTCTACCTTTTCCATCGACAGGCGCTCGGGCGCATAGGTCAGGTTGGGCGAGGTGGTGTTGACGATGCTGTAGTCGTTGCCGCGGCGCAGCTCCAGCGTCACTTCGCCGGTGATGGCGCGCGCCACCCAGCGTTGGGCGGTTTCGCGCAGCATGATGGCCTGCGGGTCGAACCAGCGGCCTTGGTAGAGCAAGCGGCCGAGCTTGAGGCCGCCCATGCGGTACTGCTCAATGGTGTCTTCGTTATGAATGCCCGTGACCAGGCGCTCATAGGCGATGTGCAGCAGCGCCATGCCTGGGGCCTCATAAATGCCGCGGCTCTTGGCCTCGATGATGCGGTTTTCGATCTGGTCGCTCATGCCCAGACCGTGCCGCCCGCCGATCTCGTTGGCCTTGAGAAACATGTC
>Ga0078894_10003893_pt1 | contig 11365 bp, 7 predicted proteins | sample LauGreSu1BDMLBSD_2_FD_67506 | JGI IMG/M metagenome (GOLD analysis project Ga0078894, IMG submission 67506) | Freshwater lake microbial communities from Lake Michigan, USA - Su13.BD.MLB.SD (version 4) (version 4) | ecosystem: Environmental > Aquatic > Freshwater > Lake | place: Lake Michigan, USA... | reverse complement strand
CTACTTTTGCGTAAAAGATGTAGATCTGCAATCGAACCGTTTGATACGCGAGTTATCAATGTCGACAACTTCATCCGATCGATCGTTCCTGAGTGTAAGAAAGACTTGGAAATCGTTATACTTCCCACTCCAGATAGTGTTGGGCCGGCGGGATATCTCGATTTTGATGCAATCATAGTAACACCAGAGACGGCTCAGGGCGGACACGGTGTTAATGATGCTCGAGTTGCATGTGGAAAGTCTTCCGTGGAGATCGTGACCCTTGATATTCTGGATCATGCGTCAGTCGAATACAAGCTGAGTTCATCCAATATTCGATCGGCTCTATGTGATGTTCTTCCAGGGGGTGAGGACGATTTGAACGAACTCCACTCATGTTTTGTGGACGGATTATGTAGGCGGATAATGGAAGATCCGGCCATAAGAACAGTTGGGGAAGTATGGTGGTCTAAACTTCGTGACATGCAAGGCCTTGAGCCTTGGAGAAACTATCACACTCTCCGACACGTGCTTGAACTCATTCATGCCGCAAAAGATCACTATCAAGCGGTTATCCCGGTTGAGACCGCATTGGCAATCTGGTTCCATGATTGTGTGTACGATCCACGGTCTCCGTGCAATGAGGATAAAAGCGTCCACGTATTCGAGGAATTTGCCGACAAAATCAGCCTCCCACTCAAACTTAAAGAAGATGTTGCCTGCGCAATACTGTACACGAAGAAGCATGTGCAAAATATCGCCGATAACGGCACCCCGCAATGGATGTGCGTATTTCTAGAGCTCGATCTCGCGATATTGGGAAGTTTTCCTGATAGATATCAGGAGTACAAGTCACAAATTCGCAGCGAGTTCTCTTATTTGGATGATGAGCGATTCCGTAGAGGTAGGAGGGAGTTCTTAGAAGGAATATCCACCTTCCAGTTCCGGTATTTGAGGAACAAAGACGACTTAAATTTAAGATTCACGAAAAATGTATCCTCGGAAATTAGTGAACTGAGTTAGAAGATATACCGAGAGTCTGTGAAATTACATCAGGCAAATATAAACAGCAGTAAGCTCGACAGTTTAAGGTCAATTAAAAAAACGTACGATGAAAAAAGAAGCCGTGCTCGGATTCGAACCGAGGATGCGAGAATCAAAATCTCGAGTGCTAACCGCTACACTACACAGCCTGCGCGAAAAAGTTTAATTTCCAAGGGTGACACGATTAGTGAGTCGATAATGTGCTGTAAGATTTCAGGAAGGTAATGGTGTAATTTAGTCCAGCTCCCATTCTTTTTCGCGGAAAAAGTTGGTCGTTAAAATGTGGGGAATTTTGTTGTTCCTGTCTACATGTGCGGGCGGTGCACCTCCACAAATCAGTGGTCTTGCTGTTCTTGAGAAAGAGTCGCATGGAGGATTCCAGGAGGCTCAAATGATCACAATGAACTCGAGGGCATATTTATCTCATTTTGGTGTTGTGGAACAAAATTACTGTAACTTGGATACTTTGGCGCATGTATACCTTTACAAAGATGCAGGTCGTCTATCCGCTGGCTTCACGGGTGTGGGACCAGAGGGCAGTATCGAATATATATACATCGCTCATGAGGCAAACTTTATATACATGCCTGATGCATACTTTGACAGCCTGGTTGCAGCGATTGATGGCGTGTCGAAAAGTACCAGGTACCAGAAGATGGTTATGTTTCCTGAATCCACAGTTGCATCCCTTCCGATGTTATACATCCAATTTTCTAACACGAATATGCAGTTCACGATACATCCTAAAGCGTACACTAGATGCGAAACAACAGGAGCTGCTGCGGATAAGAAATGCGTTCTCCTTGTTAGGAAGAATCAAACAGGCCTATGGGTGCTGGGAAAACCTTTCACATCCAGGATTGTCACTTCTGTTCCAATAGGTTCTGATGCTCGGGGTGTAATGAAAGTCTGTATCGCGAGGAGACCTGTTGATGATTTGGTGACCGCGCAAGTTGTCCAAATTTCCCGCAGACTTCCTTATACTACTCGGGACTATCTTTTATACGTTGCTCTGGGTGTTGTCGTTTTGATCATAATTGTTTGGTTATGGAGTGACAAAATCTGCCCATGTTTTAAGCGCCGAAGACCGCAGGCGAATGCTGTAAGACCTCCAAGTACTACTACAACAGCGATTCCGGTTGTTCAAGGCAATCCTATTGAGAAGACTTCTTCCGAAGATCAACAACCTCTTTTGATTAAAGTATAATTCCATATTTCGCATGCAAGAGAACTTTTGATGGTCTTTACTGTATACCGGTCTTTGTATTCTCTGTCTGATTACTCAATTATGTGCTCTTACTCTACTTCACATACCTTTATCATCGAACCAATAGGCACAGGCGATGACGCAATACGTCATTTGAAGCATGAAACCTTCGAGCCATTGGGACTTTCCATCGAGGAGGATAACGGTAACAATGAGAACTGATAAGACGAAAATCAAGGCATTCAAAAGTTTAAAATTCAAGTCCATCGATATACCAATTAACCATCCATACAGGACACTGAGCGGGATCAAAAACATAGCAATCTGCGTGCTTGAGCCTACCGCTATTCCAATTGATAAAACGGGTTTATTGTGCACAGCCATCCGAACGGCCGATGCATGTTCGCATGCATTCCCAATGATTGGAAGCAATATCACACCTATAAACATTTGGGATATTCCATACTCGTTGACCACGTCCTCGATACACGAAACAAGGAACTGTGACCCAACGACTGTTAGCAACGTACTCACTAACAAGAGTAGACACGAGGCTTGGAGTGACATTGTGGCAGTTTCATGCCCTTCAGTATCAGAGTCTTCAAACATTTCCTTGTGCGTGTATAGCTGAAAGAAGAGGAAGGCAAAGTAACTGATGAGGATGAAAATAGATGCAAAGCGACTGACGGAAACAACCACTGCCAGTTCACTCTCTTGGGCAACCACCGTGGGAACTGTGAACGCTAATCCAGCAAGAAGAAGCATGGTCATATTCGCTAAAGGCCCAGACTCATTGAAAGATTGTTCCTTACCTTTAGCACCCAAGCCTCCAAAGAATAGCGACATTCCAAGAACCAACAAGAGGTTCGATAAAATAGAACCCAGCAATGTGCCCTTGGTGACAGTTGTGAGCCCTGCTTTGATCGTCTGAATCGTAAGAATCATTTCAACAGCGTTACCAAATGTGGCATTCAGTAATCCTCCAATGGTGCCGCTTTTAACGGCGGCAGAAACTTCTTCTGTTGCGTCGCCTAGGATCCTCGCCAAGGGAATCAACCCTATGAAATTGAGACTAAATACAAGTCCCGGTGAGGCCTTTGTTAATCCAGCCACGAAACCGAGAACCATAACGATCAACAAGTACCACGTCTTATCCGCAAAGATCAAGGCCTTAATGGCGACAAGGTCACGGTGCCGGCCCTCTAGAGGAGTGGATGAGCCACTAACCAATGGAGAGGACAAGGTGGGACCAGATGACTGATAGAATGACGGAGGTAAATCCTCCCTAATTAGCGAGAGCCGCGATCTCCTGCTTTGAGCAGAAGCATGGCGCAGACTCAAATTGGCCATCTGGCAAGAGGTTTGTGAAACAACGGGAAAACATAATGAGAGGTTTCTATATATACAGGATATTCCTAATCAGCCTCATCGTCGCTATCACTAACATATACGTTTTCAGCAAGTTTCCAAACTTGTAAAATATTGTCATCAGCGGCAGATGCAAATGTCCACTCACTGTTTGGATTGAAGCAAAAATCATTAACACGACCAGTGTGCCCGGAATGCATAAAGAGAAGTTCCGGTGGACCGTCGCTTGCTTCTTCATTGGTTAGTTCGTCTCCGATTCGGGAGAGATCCCAAACAATCACGCGCCTGTCGTTGCCGCTTGAAGCAATCATATACTCTGAGAATGGAGACCAATTGACATTGGTGATTTCACCAGTGTGGCAATCCTCAAGAGAGTAGATTGGAGTGTCTTGTTTACGAGAGTCCCAAAGAGACACTGCTTTGTCCGCTCCTCCAGTTGCGAATAAAAACTCCGTGAATGGTGACATGGAAACAGAGTTGATATCCGAGCCTCGATGAGCGTTGGAAATTTGAGATACCAAAGAAGGATTTCGGAAATCCCAGAAAATGATCTTGGAATCATCGCCAACAGAAACAAGTGTGTTGTGATGGAAATAGTTCCAAGCAATCGACTCAACCGGTTGAGTGTGACCTCCTGTGAACGTCATTACTGGTGGAGTCTCTGATTGGCCAAAAGATGCCGAAGTATCCCATACACATATCAGTCCATCATCAGCTCCAGAAGCGAGGACACCATCCATTGTACGGTTCCAGTCCAAGGCATAACCTTCAGAAGAATGACCCTTGAGAGTAGCTTGAGGTGTCACCGAGCCCTCGATCTTGGGTTTACTGGGATGCTTCGAATAATCAAATAGAAGAACGTCCCCCGATACAGTCTTCGTAGCAATAACAAATGGGTTTCGTGGATTATACCTAGCCTTGTTCACTTCACCTGGGTGACATATTCGAGTCGTGATTCCGATACGGTACTGGTCTGGATTCGCAGTGGCTCCATTCTCAGGCTGAGCGGATTCATCGTACTTTGAGACATCGACATCACCATCATCCCGCGGTAGCTTCACTGAAGCTATCATGAGATAGTTATCAGTACCATCAGCCGTTTGGGTTCCCAAGACAAGCTGATGATTTGAATAATCGGCACCTGCCGGCTCATGCTTCGTCGGGAGCCACTCACATGTAAGGGATGGCCAAGTGAGGCAGTGAGTCAAAACCGTGTCATAGAGGAACGGGGTGTTCTTCTTCCATAATCTATACTCATCCTGTATAGCTTGTTCATCCTCGTCCTCTTCTTCCATTTCCGATCCATCAATGTCGTCTTCAGATGCATCAGGTTGATCCTCGTCAGGTCTTCTTTTCATGTTCTGGCCAACATTGATCTCTTCGTCCGGTTGCATATTCCCGTCTGTGTACTGTGTCATAAAACAACTAGTCCATCGATAAAGGGTGTAACACGTTGTCATGTGATTCATTCACTGTCGAAAACGGAAAACGAAAAAAAGATGAAGGACGACGTTGCCATCGCGCATCTCGCGCACTCAATCCTCGGTGAACCGGAGGACAACGTGGAGCGCCTAAAGGAGTTCCTCGCGTTCGGCAGAACGGCCAAACAAGGATCACCGGATGTGGTAGTGGATCCCCGTATCAGAAGTTTGGCCTTGCTATCTGCAACCGCAGTAGTAATTGACATTTTGCCCAGTTTTGTCGTTGTAGACTCTAATCAGGAGGCAGATGAGACTCAGAAGCTCTCGAAGGAGCATCGCGGTAAATTGAAAAGGCTTCAGCAGACGTTGGGCTTCTTTGATGAGCTTCTTTCGGTTATGAGTAAGACGAAGCTTATACGTGGGCCGAGCACCATCATCAACTCAGGAATATGCGCGCCCCGTATTCTGGACCAGAAGAGATTGGCACACATTGTTTCCGTTGTCATCTCCCTCGCGTGTTCCACAGGTGGTTCCGAAGCTGCTGAAAGTTTGCAAACACGCATCAAGTCAGATTTAATGAACAATACGGATAATCTCGAGGTTACTCGACTCATTGTTCAATCCATTTGCAGGGAGAAGAACCCTGACAGGTTAGACAAGCTTGTCCCAATTATCAGGAATATGAGATTCCGCATTCCGTCTAACTCGACACCGGATCTAAAGAAGAACAATTCCAAGTTGGATAAGAACTTGGTCAGAGATTTAGCCCTTGGTAGAGCAGATTATCTCGACATTCCCAAGCTAAAGAAACAAGAAGCTGCGATCCTTGCAGACTCAGTTGCTCTCTTTGTTCGAGTGCTTCGCGCTTCTCAGTCTGGCACTCGATACTCTTTTGACACTATCCGCACATGTGTTGAGGGGATATCGCAGCATATAGCAAGTGTCAATAGTGACATTGGAATAGAGCTTGAGAAGGAGTTGTTTGATATGGCGAAAACTATGCTGACCAAAAAGAAGGAGGACAGTTGTGAACATTCAGATGGACTTCTTGGGGCTATCGCTCTCAGCTCCCTCCTGAATATATCCAAGGGGTCGAAGGAGCGACAAGCGATGCTTGCTGACTCTATAGTGTCTGCGGCAGAGACCCTCGTCCCTGTGGCTTTGAGCAAACTAACAGCCGCTGGCGGGGACGATGATTGTCTGACCGACCTCTGCAAAGGAGCGATAGCTGTCGCGTCACAGTGGGGATCAGATAGATGTATGCTGTCAATAGCTCGAGCTTTGGTAAATTCCCTGTGCATGCGTTTTAGCGATCGCTCAAAGTTGATTGTAGACCTCATTGTGCATTTGGCAAGCAGATCAGCTCTCGTTCGATCAGCAATCGATCCAGATGGGGTCCTTGTGGATGGAAACGATGAGACAGGATCAGCCCTTGAGAGATGCGAAGTTAGCTTGTTTTATCAGCTTCAGTACCTGATGGGTCATAGGTTCGCGGCAGACCCATCACTAGGCAATTATCTTGTAGGTAGTTTATCTAAATACTGTAAACTTCTTGCTCGAAGAGATGCAAAGGATGCCGTGGAGGAGAAGAAACTCCTCGACGACGAACAGTATCTCCAACGCAAGAAGAAAAGACTAGGTCTCTAGGTTTCTCGAAATTTTGCGTGAAATTTTTTCTTTACCCGAAAATGTGCAATAGTATTGAGAATGATTTCGCGGCGACGATTGCAGAAAATAATGACCCTTCCGATCAACCTGATCTTTAGGTATCTTCAGTCAGGAGCGCGAGTGGTGATCTGGTTGTATGACAGATCGGACTTGCGTATAGAGGGGAAGATATTGGGATTCGATGAGTACATGAATTTGGTATTGGACGAAGCGGAAGAAATCCGACTCAAGGCGGGAACGCGACGACCAGTAGGCCGAATTATGCTCAAGGGTGATAACATCTCGGTTATTACCCCCGCTGAAGTTGTTGCGTCGAGTAGTAATTGAAGTGCTCGTGTATGAGTTTTAGTAGACCGATAGATAAAGCCAAGCAATTATATTTTCAGGTATATGAACTTCCGTCCGATTATTAGTGTTGTTTACTGTATTAAGATAGACATTAGCACATGTGGATGGTGTGATGATGGTAATGCTTTGTAATATATATTTTTTTTTATAATTTTTTGTTGCTTTTGTCTCCATGTGGAAAGTATTCGTTTTCTCATAATGCCAAAATTTTTTAGTTTCACTTTTCCTGAATTAGTTTCGTGCTTGTTTTGCTCTGCTCGTTCCTTGATGAACATTACATGGATGACAATACTACTACTTCTTCCTATTGTTTCTTGACTTGTTTGAACCACTACCGGCAACTCGTGACTTGCGACGGTAATATCCGAAGTCCTCATCACTGCTGACATTCGCGGAGACACCGCATTGTTGCTCACATTTGCCTGACGAAGCAGGGGGGTGTGAAACAGCAACTTCAGTGGATGTCATATTAAAAAGTTTAGGTGGAGATTGTACTGGTCTAACCGATGCGGCGGGCGGTGGCGAGGAAGTTGGAGAATTGTGAGAACCCTCGTCCCCCATATCTGGTGAACATGGAGCCGTCGCCGGCGTAGCAGTTAGAGCAGCTTTGTATGATATCTCGACCTGACTTTCACTGAGGATGGTCCAGGTATCCCTTACAGGAGAACCACAACGACTAGCAGAAACGCTACTAGCCTTCAGACAACGGCCAACGCCTGTAGGGGTACCTGTAATAATCCACTCACCCTCTGTGTCATGACGCATTAATGCGGTCTGGACACATGGGCGAACAGTGGCGGTCATACGAGATTTCAAAAAGCTAGGATGCAGGTTACGAATAAAACCACTGGAATTGATATACGCGCGTTGTATGAAAGCAGGGGGTTCGATCACCACCCTATTTACGCCCCTAGCAAACGTGTATGTATAGGGGGTGTGAGTGGATCATTCCCACATGATCATGCGAATTTTTTGTTGCTATTTTTCACGTGCACATTTCATCACCTAGTATTATACTCTGCTGATGATTCCTCATTCGCATCAGCGTAGAGACCGGATACAGTCGGGGCATTTCGACATTGTGGGTTCCAATATACCACCGAGGAGACCGGTTGGCATGGGGAACTCTCTATCCCCCACTCATCTTGCTTCCTCGATACCACTATCCATAATTGAGGATGAATTCAAACATCAAGCTCGTCTTATTGCGTACGAACAGCTACTGAATCGCATGTTCGGGACGCAATTCGACTGCACGCCGATTTCTGGAGGGTTTAGTGGTAGTTCAGTCGTCAAAATTACCCCGTACGACGAGGTTTTAGGTACCAGAGACGAGGCAGTTATTGTGAAACTTGATTCCGCGGCGAATATCAGGACCGAGGTTGCTAATTCTCTATTAGCGCACAAAGCGCTTGGTGACATCGCTGCGCGAATCCTGGGCGAGCCATTATACTTGCATAATGAGCCTGATGGGAACGATTATGGAGCGTTTAAAATGGAGTTGGCGGGTGCATGTTGGTATATCCCAGAGTTCTCGTCGACGACCTCCACCATGATTAACACATTCAAGGATCTAATTGTCTATGAATCAGAGGATACTCTTCTCTCATCGTCTTCCAGACCCACCGAGGAGTCTCTCGATGTATCCTCTGACGATGACTCTGGGGACTTTGAACTTCGAATAAATGAAGGGCACTCTTCACACCATGAGCCTCATCATCAGTCGACCTTGTCAAACATTCATTCGAGCAATTCCCGGCCTTTTGGTTCTATCAATAGTATCATGAAGGAGCTTTTCGGACTGGATGGAAGTGCAACGCGGTCCCTTCGTAGGTTTGAGAGAACAGATCCGGTTTCACCCCCGGCAGTGGTTACTTCGACCTCTGCAGGTCATGCTCGTCGTATTTCGAGAACAGATCCGAACCACCCATCAGGGGCTGAGTTTTTAGCCCAGCGACTTCCCCTGGAAATCAAAACGGACCTGCGTGTTGTATCAGTCCTTAAGCAGTTGGTCCCTCTCCGTCCGAATCCGTATACACTGATCAATACCGCTTTGTCAACCGTTAAGGAATCGTTGAATCTTCTCCCTAAATGGTTTAAGATTATTCGCGGATTTTGTCACGGTGATTTGAATGGGTCCAACATTATCATTGACGCGATGGAAGGTATGTGGATGATTGATTTCGCAACAGCGAGAAAATTACCACTCACTTCTGATTTGGCAAAACTGGAATCCTCGTTTCTTTTCGAGTACTGCTTCGTTCCGATTTCCTGGGCGGCGTTTTTGGCCCTCCGGGACACTGTCCCATCCGAATTGATTGCCAAGTGGTTTCGCATCGATGACGAAAATCTCATTGTCAGTATTTTTGAATCCTCAATAATCGATGCCACTCAGGTTCGATCAGAGTCGGATCTCGACCAGTTTCTCGAATCTCTCGTTGGCTCGTCCAGGTTCGGCTGGCGGGACATTCGGCGGCTTCGGTCGAGAGTGCACGTTGATTCCAGATCGCTAGACGATACAATCACTGAAACCATAAAATTGATAGAGTCACGGTTCTTACCTCCAAAAATTTCAGACTACTCGGTGAACACCGTTTCTTCACCTCTCTTGTCCTCTATGGAGTTTGGGGTCAAACACTGCTTGAAGATGCGAAAGTACTGTTTGTCTGACATTGCGAGTATTTGGCGATCTCTTGAGAATGAATCGGACAATATGATTGCTCTGAACCGGATTGATGTTTCCCTCGTCGAGTTTTCCGTCTTACTGCTTCGAGAAATGGCTCGAGTTGTTCGCTACGAAGATGTTGCACCATGGATGAAGATCATTGTTGCCGAAACGGCAACCAAGATCTCAGCCTTGATTGTGCAAGAGATCCATCTTCTGGTATCGACAAACCTGGCAGGCATGGAAGGAGCCAAGGTGGAAGAAACTCGATGGAAATCAAGTGAAGATATTTTCGAAACCGAGGAACCAAGTTTGTCACGCCTAACTTCAAGCCCTGCGGTGCTCACAGAGGAAGCCCGGAAGTACTCGCGGTATATTCGATCGCGGTTTGGGTATATCACAGACTTCATTTCCGGTCGACAACTGGACGTGATTCATCATTGTGCTGAATTCAAACTTTTTTCAATTTCAAGCAATTCTTCACCTGTTGTTTCTGTTGATCAAATTCTGGCTATTGATAATACTCATTCCCGATTCCTTGTTCGATCGATTCCTGGCGGAGGTAAAAGTTGCCTTGTCCGCCAGCTTCTCGTGAAGGCGTTGGATTTGGGCACTCAGGGCGGTCCGTTTGTTCCCCTCCTTATTCAAGTGTGCGACTGGGCCAAGGTGATTGCCAATAGCGACTCGACGGCCGACCCTCTAGTTTCGTGGATAAAGTCAATCACGATTGACGATACAAACCGGTTCAATTTTTTGATTGATCATTTGGAAAGTGGGCGATTACTCTTGTTGGTAGACGGGCTCGATGAGGCCACCGAGAAAGATCTCGACAAGATATGTGCCTGTCTCTGTGAATCCACTCTTTGGCGAGTAGTTGTCACGTACCGCACTGATTCGTTGTCGGATTGCGCTGAGTTTTCCCGACTGAGAAGCAGCAGCAAATTTAATGAGATTGAAATCGCTCCCTTTGATTTCGACCAACGACAAGTTGTGGTCAAGGCAAGATTGACGGCGAACGATACATCTTCAGTCCTCAAGTTTGAAGCCTTTTACGAGTCGTTTGAAAAATCTGCATCTCTCTTTATGGCGGATTTTGATACTGCCGACGGAATGGTGATGATTCGAAGTCCCTCTTTTCTTTCAATGTTGATTTGTTACTGGCAGGAATCTCTCGTGCTGTCTGCCAACGCGCTGGTCCAGCCAACTCCACAGCCAGTCCCTCCCAGTAGACAAGTGACAGGAACCCTTTCCCGAACAACAACAGCTGTGATGGATAATTTGATTCTCAATCGGCAATCTTCACCTCAATGGTCCGTGGGTAGTTCACCCACTGGTGGGTCATCCACCTTGGGCGCTTCTGCACCCGGCGCGTCCATCGCTGACGTTTACCGAGTAGCCCTCTCGGTCCTTGTGCACCGTTACCAAGTGGTGCAGCAAACTGACCGATCGCGAGTTAGGGAAAGCTCCAAGCGGTTGATGGAATTGCTGCGATTGATTGCCTTTACAATGTTGCAAAGAAAATCTCACGAAATTTCAGACATTGATATTCCATCAACAATCGAGTGGTCGACATTATCGACTCAGATTCGCCAAGGCAAATTTTTACTCCTCTCCTTGTCCCCGGGAAAGCGGGATGTCTACAGATTCTCGCTCCCCGGGATGATT
>Ga0078894_10003892_pt1 | contig 11366 bp, 7 predicted proteins | sample LauGreSu1BDMLBSD_2_FD_67506 | JGI IMG/M metagenome (GOLD analysis project Ga0078894, IMG submission 67506) | Freshwater lake microbial communities from Lake Michigan, USA - Su13.BD.MLB.SD (version 4) (version 4) | ecosystem: Environmental > Aquatic > Freshwater > Lake | place: Lake Michigan, USA... | reverse complement strand
GCTGGTGATACTAGTTGTGGTGGTAGTAGTGGTGGTAGTAGTGGCGGTGATGCCGCTGCTGCTGGTGATGCTACTGATGATTGTGGCGCTGCTGCTGGTGGTGCTGGTGATGCTGGTGATACTAGTTGTGGTGGTAGTAGTGGTGGTAGTAGTGGCGGTGATGCCGCTGCTGCTGGTGATGCTACTGATGATTGTGGCGCTGCTGCTGGTGATTGTAGTGCTGCTAACGTTGCTGCTGCTGCTGTCGCTGCTGCTGCCCTCTGTTGTTTTCGGTGTTCAATTATTTCATCTTTTTTATCCTTTATTTCTTTTTTTAAATTCTGAACCTGGTTTAATACCTGTCCTCCTAGGGCTGATTTTTGTACATTATCAGAAATCTCTATTGCGCGATATACCACTTCATTTTTTTTATCAACCACCTTTTTATAATCTAATATTTTTTTACGTATATCTTTGAGTATATCATTTCTTTTTCGTTTTAAGTCATCAAACGTAATTGACGCCTGATAAATTTTATAACTCATAGTCGATAACACATTTTTTTCTAAAAAATCTTTTATTATATCGCGTCTGTCTCTATATGTTGTTAATTCTGTAGGATCTAATATATCCTCTTGTCTTATCCCGCTGCCAACAAAAAATGTATCCAAATTATCTGAAATCTCATTATCAAGTAGATCTAACTCACTTTTAATTTGTTGTTCTGCTTGGGATATTTGTTCTCTTGCAGATGTTATATATAAATTCGCCGATTCTTCCAGCGCTAATAATCCATATTTTATCGCATCAATAGCGAAAGGTGTAGCGTTATCAACTGTTGTTTTAGCAAGAGAAGTATGTTCAGTAGTTTTGCGTTCATTTTCCTTTGCTTTATCAGCCGTTTGCTTTAATATAGATACAGTAAGATTAGGATTAGCAGTAGCAATAGTAGCAGAATAAGCAGCATCAACACTAATTTCAGCATCATTGATATTATTTAAAGCCTTCAAATAAGCCTCTGTCATACTATCACTATTTGAGCTAGCAACACGTAACCTACTTTCCAGTAGAGATTGCAATTGTGGATCCGCCGGAATATTCTTAGTAGCTGCATTAACAGCTTTGGCTGCTTCACCAACCACCTGAGTTGCGTATGAAAACAACCCGGTATTTATAGCGTCTAAAGCGGTCTTTGTTTTGTCATACGTTGATTGAGCGGCAGCCGCTGAATCTTTAATCTGTTTTCGATATTTAGCTACAGTCATATCAGTTGCTAGTTCATCCATCTTAATCGACATATCAACACCACCAGACCTTATCGCATTCATCGTCATCATTTTTATTTCATCTGCTTGTTCTTGAATCAATCCACGCACATTACTACACTTTTCGGGGTCAGGTTTTATGGCTTCTTTTAGTTTTTGCATCAGTTTTGATCCCACCGCATGGTCGTCGTTTATAGATGGTTCAATGCCGCCTAGACTGAATGATTGATTCTGGAATCTGGAGTCATTCGCAGAATCTTTGCCAAGTTCTATCATTTGCGGCGACGGCTGTGACGCGACCAGAAAAACACACAACCCTTTATCTCCATTTGGCAGTTTGTTGCCTTTGAACGCATCATCCTCTATTATTGTTATTTTGAATGCGTCGGTCGGTGGTGGTAATTGATTATTCAATATATAATCCAGACGACCCATAATAGGCGTCGTCGGCGGCGATGTGACGTTCTGATCCCAACGATCCTTAAGTGATTTAAACGAACTTTTGGCAATAATCTCTGGTTTTTCTAAACGGAAAAATGCCCATTTTGATAAACTCGTCAAAGTGCCAGTTCGCATATCAGGTGAATACCAAATATCGCGCGGTTTCGCAAATAACATATGAACCACCTGAACTGTATTGTGTTCTAATAATACGACAAGCGCTTCCTTCTTTTTTTTTAGGTTTTCGTCTGCTGCCACGACGCTATTTTTGGTAGCGGTGGCATCGTCGATAAGCCCGAGTGCTTTATCCAACCCTTTCGTCATTTCGTTAGTAACATATTTGATTTTTGCCGAGTATTTCCCAGAACTGTCGGCGATATTCTCTTTCCATTTTGTGGAATAACCCGTGTTCGCATCTACATCTACAAACCCCTTGAACCTGCCATCGGCTTTTATTAAATAACTAGACCGGTCGGGTATAATACGCACAACCGAAACACCAAGTAATTTCGCGACTATTTCACATACATGTTTGAGCTTGCTTTCATTATATTGGACGTTCTCTCGTAATGACCGTAATACGATATTTTGCGGCCCGATTTGTTCTTTCAATTTCTCGATAAAATTTGCGTGAAATGACGCGAAATAGTATTTCGAAACACGAAAAATAACCCAAAAAATCAAATCTATGCCGAATGAAAAAGAAGGCACCTCATTTTTCTGTGGGAATGAATCTAATTCGGGTGTTTCCAATTTTGATTCGGTGTAGAATTTTTGAAAGAAATCGGCGGCGGCGATTGTTATATTATTAGGCGCCGGCGTCGTCGTCGTCTTCGTAATAAACTCATGATTATAAAACAATAATGACGACACGAAATATTTACCTTTCAATAATTTTATTTTTGATTCAACCTGTTTGATAATATAATTCAATGACTCGTTAAATCTATATGCTTCTTTCTCAATAGGTTCATCATATGCCTTTAGTTCTATATTTAAGTTTTTGATTTGTGTTGTCAATCGTCTTGCTTCAGTCGTTCTGTTGTCGTCATCATCATCACCGTTATCATCATCCGTTCTTTGTTGTTTTCTACCACTGTGTCGCGATGATGGTTTGTTACCTTTAAATGTTATATTCGAGGTGACTAAATTGAAGGGTTTTCTATTGTTCAATAAAACAATAAGTTCTCTGTGTTTGTTAATTATTTCTTGTAATTTATTCATTTCAGAACTATACGGATGTGATGATATACTACGCGTCTTTTCATACAACGCCTCTATAAACTCGTCGTCAATCGTTTTATCGAATATATCTTTTAGGTCTTTTGGTGTGGGGTTAATACTTGTTATGTATAAATCGAGATAACGCTCAAATAACCCATCATTAGGCGGTGGCGGCGTAGCCCGTGGCTCGTCATTATAATAACCTATCGTCTGAAATACATACTGAATGATTTTATAACTTGGTATATATTTCGTTTGACGATTGACATCAACAAACCCGTTAGACGTGAGCATATATTTCTCGAATATTTCGGCGGCAGTTTTCAACGCGGGATTCGTTTCAATACTTTGTTTTAGTCGCATAAATTCGTCGGTGATGGATTGTAATGTTTCAAGTTGGGATAAGTATGGAACGGTATCGATAAAATTTTTGACATCGTGTGCGGCTGCGTCTTCGAGCAACTTCAATTGAAGAAAAATGGAACGAAACTTATCAAAGACTTGTAATAGAAACGAGCGACTATTCGCATCGAATGAATAAGACGGAAAATACTTTTTTCGTTCAGTTACATAATCTAAGGGTTCGTCCTTGTATTTTTTGATTTCAGCGTATAAAATATCGAATAGGTAAATGAAGGTTTGGAAGTCATTCGAATTTTGTCCAACGTTGGCACCAACTTTGTCGTGGTAATGATCTTTGATTCTTGTATAATCACCTTGAATAACATCCACCATTTTCATCAACCCTTTTCCTCCACTAGGCACCGCATCATATACTTCATCGAACTCCATCTTCAATGTAACCAATTCGTCTTTTGGCAATTGTTGATTTTCGACGAAAAAACGGGTAGCGTTTCGATAAAAGCACCAATCAATATAACTCCGGTGCCACTTATCGATTTTAAACTGGATAAAGTCGGCGGTCTTTGGGTCCAAATCAAATACACCTTTTGTCGTCATCGTCGGGTATGCTCCACCAACCATTACCGGTCTTGGCCTGCCACCCGCCGTTACTTTCCCCGGAAGCGTATGCCGATAAAACAGACTGTTATTGTTATTTCCATATGCGGCAATTACCAAATTCATGAGTTCTTGCGTTTCGGGATCGTTTCGTCGCGCCATCTCTTTGAAATATTCGTTGATTTCTTGAAAATTGATTTTATAGCCGGTGGGGATGAACATCTCAAGTGGATTCAAATTCATGGATCCCGCGCGATGATACACCATTTGCTCGAATAAAGGAACCGTTAATTTTGGAAAATCGCCATCAACGCGCGTGAATTTTGTGGCTGCTGCCGATGCCGATGACTTTCCTCCAGACTCATTCACCGAAATCTCTTTTAACGGGTTTCGTTGCGAAAGTTGTTCGACGAAATTGTCTATACTTGTGTCGATATGTGCTACAATATTCGTGAGTGTTATATATGGAGGAGGGTCTTGTGTAGCCATCTATATTATCTTTTAACACTGGCTATCCTACTATAGAATGACTATACTAACTATATACTCATTCTATTTTTCTTCTCGTCAAACTACGATACGCTATTTCGCGCCGCTTCCGCCCCCACCCACCTTCGCTGGCTGTGACGACTCAAACGTGTCATCCTTGAACATACGATGATACTTCACCAGTTCTAAATGGTCAGTTTCCTCCTTCTCTTTCTTCGCCTTCTCGAGTGTATGAAGGGCGTTACTGATTTCTAAATCCGACACCGTCTTCTCCGGTCCATGCTTCTCTTCTGTCATCGTATGTAAGTCCCTAAACTTCGACGGAATCACGCAATACTTGCTATCTACATTCATGAGATGGTCCGCTATAATCGTAAAGCAAGCGGTGATAACAAGTGCGTAATATATACTGCGCGTGCCCATCCAACTCACCGCAAACACGAGCACCTCCTTGCTCATCAGGTATTTAATCCATGACTCCGTCGAAGAGTTCAAGTCGAGATTGATATACCGCGACCCGATATTCAGGATAATCATCACAAAACCGGCGAAAAATGTGCTCGTATTCAGGTTGTGGAAGAAGTTGTGAGCAGCGGTAAGAACCTTCGAGTTCATAATATTATTCGCAGGCGATTGTAGTGTGAAGAAGTTTGTTTTTCCGGAAAATAAATCCGTAAATGATTTCAGGGTGATGGGGGGGATGAGTGGGGATGATGCGATGGAACCGGGTGCGCCGCCGACTTGTGGTGGTTTAGGCACGCCTGCGACCGCCGCCGCGACCGCGCCCCCCGCGACTTGACTCGTCTTCCTCCTCAATGAAGTTCTACTGCGACTATGTTTATTCTTTGACATTATGATTACTATTACAATAGATTATTTCTTATGATTTGCTTCGTCCGCGGAACGCATTTCTCAGCTTTCGCATACCCTGACGCGCACCCTTCTTAAATTTCTCGCGGATTTTGAACCCTTCCAGTTCTACCGCAGTAAGGTCTTCTTCTATGCTGGTCGGCGCCATAATCGGTTCTTGGGATTTCCACTTACTAAATATCTCTTTAAACATCGTTTTGATATATTTGATCTTCTTTTGAAACTCGGTCGGCGGCTTGCCGTTGTCGTCGTCACTGTCGCTGTCGCTGTCACTGTCGCTGTCGCTCTCGTCGTCGCTATTGTAAGTGTCGCGCAGGTCATACCCGCCGGCTTTTCCGCGATATGCGTTCGGTCCTTCCTTTACATAGGGGCCATCCACTTTTTCAGAGATGTCTAGATGAGAACCGCTTTGCTTATACGACGTTCCAGCACCAGCAGCACCAACCAGTTCGTTATGTTGCGGGGCGGCGGCGGTAGTGGTTGCCTTCTTACTCACATGACCGCCGCCATTCTTTTCCTTTTCCTTTTCAATACCATCCTGATACGTTCCAAAAGCCGATGTAATCAGAACGATAGACGCCATAAGTATTAAAATCGCGACGGTTCGTAATTTCATTATTTGAAATACTTATAATACTGTTTCCTATAGTTCTATTTCCTATATTATTCCTATATAATATTTACGGTTTGCCACCATTGAAATAATACGTGATACCATACAAATACCTCTTTTCGTCGATTGTATTGTATGTATCATCATCCAACGGTATCTTGAAAATACTTTTGTCGTCAATAATGGTATTACTACCTGTATTTGCGAAGGGATGTAGTGACTGAGGTGGCGGACTCAATTTATTATAAATGGCAATGTTGGGTTTGGCTTCAAACACGATAATATCATTCGTTCGTTGAATCATCGCCAGATACGCTAATATCATTCGCAGCTCTTTAATGATGGTCTCATCCACGCGAACTGTATATAATAACGCCGAATCGTTCTTTGTCTGCGTTCGCATCATCGAGAGAATTTCATCGATTCGGCTGCGATACCCATATACTTTAGTATATACGGTCAAATGCTTTTGTTTCAGCGCATCTTTATTTTTATACCGTTCATCCGTATTCATCCTAGAAATTAAATCGCGGTATGTTTGGTCGCTGGAATTATCACCTTTTTCCCCCTTGTTTAAGGGTTGAATGTTTTTCATTTTGTCGGCGTTTTTGGTTCCAGTAATGAGAGAAACATACGCCACAGTATTCTTATCATCGACTTTTAGTTTGTATTCGGCATCTTTTGTATCAAGGTTCGATAACGAGATTCGCTTACTTTCATCTGCTGTAATATCCGACGTTGTATTGAATAATACGCTGGTATTGAACCGTTTCAAGCATCGTTCTATATGAATAATATGATTATTGACATCGGAAAACATCTGTTTTTTTGTTAATCGAAAATCTTCTATCCCCCGCTGGCTTCGAATTACTGGGTCATATACGCAATCCTTGAAATATTTTAATCGTTTTTCGTTGATAGCGCCATCGCTAGTTGTTGTATTATCCGTAACATTACCAGCAAAATCATATATTCCGCTTAGTTTGACAGTTCGCGACTCCCCAATAAGTTCATTACTACCGAACATAGTTATACTGCCTGCTCCCGTCCCAATCGAGCACTGCTTACTTTTGAAATACTTATCCGTAAAGTCATTACTATCCTCCTCTATGAATTTATTGGACCGCCGATAGTCTTTGCCGGTATCATCACCTTTGACGATTTTCGGAAGCCACCCGAGTGAAAACCCCTCTTTTATAGGAACACCAGTTGTAAGCTCGTCCTTATCGACGCCCCCAGCGCCGCCCATCCACGACAACAGTGGATTATCGCCACCGCCACCGCCGCCACCGTCGGCCTGCTCGATAAACCTAACCCCCTCAGCAGAGATTATCACGATACACAATAAGGTAAATAATACATATTCTCGATATACCAATAAACTAACTAACCCGATGAAGAGTATTATTCGAAGAATCGCAAATGACGCATCAGTATAAAGGACATTGTGATAAATCCATGATAAAATATATTGAAGATAATATTGAAGCTCCATGAGATGATAATGATGATATACGACCACTATTATTAGACTAGATATAATTCACTACATATACACGACATTCGTATTGTATATGTATATATTTTCGCATACATAGGTATCAATCCGCGCACGAGACATGCTTACTTCTTCTTAAGCATCTTGTTGATGTCATCAACTAAGTCTTTTTGGGGTTCAGCACCTTCTTTTGTCTTGCCCGCTTCTTCTGACTCACAGCCTTCACCTTCACACGTCTTCTTCTTTCCTTCGGCGCCTTCGGTGAGCTCTTCTTTCTTCTCCTCCTCGTCGTCGGGCACAGCCATCCCTTCAAATCCGTGGTAGCCACTCATCGATGCGACCATCGCGACGAACACGACAGCCAACAATCCCGCAGCAGTATGCTTCAATGAAAGAAACACGACCGCCGCAACAAAGATAAGCTTGCCTAGGACGTTATTGTACAAAAACCCGAGAAGGTTGGGTTTGAGAACCATGATAACAATCACCACCAATAAAACACCTAAAGTGAGTTCCTTGTTCAATTTCACCATTTTCGTCTTATATACATAACAAATATATTTTTCGTATATAACTGGAACATTCTTCACCGAATTAATATCTCATTTTTTTATAGGAGAACATGGCATCTTTAGGTTTTTCGGAATATGCCGAAACTAGTAATAATAATAATGAACCAAAAAGCAATATTCGCCGGAATGGTGGTGGCGGCGGCGGCGTTCGCCAGAACCGAACCCTAAAGATTCCTCGAAGTCAAGAACTAGGACCAACTAACAGCGGCGTGTCGAACAATGGATTTTCGGCTACAACGGCTGGAAAGAAGATAAAGCAAATCAAGGATTATATCGAAAATATTCATCGTAAAGGAGGCGAGGATAGTGAAGAAGACCCCGATGATTCATCAGCGTCGTCTCTTCTTCCGGCCTACCCCGCTCAAGGAATGGGTATTTATGCGTCAAACGTCTCGCATTCCGGAATTATTCGTGGTGCTGATACAGTATCTAGCAATACATCGCCAGTTGTTCGAAAAACAACCCAAATGAATTCCCTAAATCCAAGTTCGTCGTATTCATCGACGTTATTGGAAGGGATGGAGACGGCCGCACCAACAATGTCCAATATCGAGAGTCCCTATTTCGAGAAATTGACCGGCATTTCAGGTGCGCCAAAGAAGGATGCTATAGCAGCGGGGGCGAATAAGCCGACCACGGCGCCATTTAGCACAAACGCTTACGCAACGCACTATTATGAACAGTTTGTGCCTTATGCGGAAACACTCGCCAACCAGTTGGCAAGCAGTGGTAGCGGGGGCGGTGGCGTGTCTGGAACAAATGCCGCCTTGATCGAAAAGTTGAACTATATTATTCATATGCTTGAGGAGAAGAAAGACGAGAAAACTGGTCACGTCATCGAAGAACTTGTATTATACTGCTTTTTAGGAATATTCATCATCTTTATCGTTGATACATTTACACATGCGGCGGGGGGAAGCAGTCTCGGTGGCGGCGGTAGAGGTGGTAGCATGTTTGGTGGTATGATGCGACGTGGTGCGGCAACCCAGTATTACCGGAGATAACACCGGCTCGCCATCACCGGCTCGCCATCACCGGCTCGCTACCGCTCGCTATATCATCAGTATATCCTTACACAACGTCGGTTCATGTATAATGGCATTATATAGAATGTAATTCCATTTATCCTGTGATAATAATTGCCACGCAATTGTCGGCGTCGGCGTCGATGGCTTCTTCACGCCCGCAATGATATCATCAATCAATCGATAGTTATGCGCCAATGTATCTATCATTACAATGTGTGGATTTGTCTTCATATGATGTGCCGATTCGGTAGTCGCAGCTGCAGCCGAAGTTGCAGCCGAATAAAACCCAGCGACGAAATCAGTATTTTCGCATAATGACTTGTGTTGAATCGACGACATCAATAATAAAATAGAATCATCGCTGGTTCGTTGTCCCGCCGCCGCCCCCGTAATCGTCTTTTCTCTCGAAACCCTTTTTCCAAATGCGTCATATTGTGGCGTAATCACCGGCGGTATATATTTCACGAGAGCTGTAGATGTATTTGATATATATTCATGAAGCTCGGATATACGGTTGGCTTTCGTCACCGTCGTCGCACGCTTATTTCTCTTGTTCGAACGCGACAAAGGATCCTCCGCCGCCACCGTCGCAGTTTTCATCCATGAAGGCGCAAATATATACGCCGCAACTACACGCACATGGTTGAATAGTAACATATAAATACGGTATATTCCATGTGTTACGAGAGATTGGAGTTGGGTGAATTCATTAAAGATACAACATCGGAAATCTCTCGAACATTCATTTACAAACGAATAAAAAAGCGCCATATTCGCAGATGAAACACGCACGACCGACATTCCATTGCCAAGAGGCGCCGCCGCCGCCAACGCCAACGCCGGCATACGAAACGTATATGTATAAACCGTTGTAAATGGAATAACAAACCACGGAATTTCGCGATAGCGGTATAATGTCTGTTCGCCCGCAATCTCTCGTGACTTTTGAATATATTCAGTTGTTTCAAGAAGTTCGAGAGATTCGCGCTCGCTCGTCGTATATCTTTCCCAAGCAAGAAAATCACACATGTAAATACTTAAAGAATGACCCACCGACAATTGCCGACCACCATCGAACGACATCATAATGCGCGGTGTTAGCACTGAAACACCTTTAATGGAGGCGGCGGCATCCGAGCCGGTCTGTGATCTGCGGAGTAAGCCGATGAACGGCGAGAGACCAAATGTAGGTTGCGAGAGAATAATACGAAGTGTATCGCAAGGGATACACCCCCCCTCTATATAACGGCTGGCTCCTATTCGCGCAGGTGTCGTTATTTCCGTTTCAGGGCGAGATAAGAATGCGGCGATTCTCTCGAAATAAAGAATCGTGGCTTCTGTTTCGTCGGAGGCGTCCGCAACCTTTACGTCGATGTGATTTACATAATTCAAAAAAGGATATACGACCGCGTTGTAACATCGTTGGCCGAGAGATAATGGATTCATAATACTTGTTTGTCGGCCGCCGCCGCCACTACCGAACCGCCGTAGCGTAAATCGAAATGTCAGAGGCTGGTTATACCAATATAAGTATTTGAACTTTAACACGGCGACGCACATGATAAATGCGACACACAAAATGACGATAATATAATGAAAAAAGAAGGGGGGAGTCCATGCCTCCACCACTGCTAGTATGTCATTCATTATATTACAAGGATAAAATATGCCTACATGGCTTACGAGCGAGCGATCTTACGCCACCTTTTTCAATATAAACAAATACTGATATTCGTTCAATACATGAACCAAATCCACCTGCCCTGTTACGGTGAAACCGACCTCTTTCGCAATATCCAACATCTCTCGGTTTGTCGGCATATAATACGTATGAATATTCTCTCGGACTTTCCCAGTTTTATCGTCGATTAACTTCTCGACGAATTTTCCGATGTTTTTCTCTCCGGTACTCGCCGGAGTGCCGCTGGTTGGCATCTTCTTCTTAGAAGCCGCCGACGCTGGCGGCGGTGCCGTAAAATCCGACTTGTATTGAAAGCTGCGAAACTTCACGAGAGAATTGGTGATGCGCTCTTTCGCATATTTCTGCGGCGTAACGACAAAGAGCGGTTTTCCACCGGGAACAACGGGGTCGAAATGGTTTCGATCGACCAGATGGAGGATGAGGTAGCCTTCCGGCTTCAACCACTGGTAGCAATTCTTGAGAAACATACGTTTATCCTTGACATAATACACCGTAAAATAAAAGCAGGTCAATACATTAAACTCTTCTTCACTAAATAGCATCGGTTTCATAAAATCTCCTTGAATGAACTTACACTTTGGATATAAATCTCTCGCGTTTTGAAGCATGGCGTTGGATTTGTCGCAACCGACCACATTTAGCGCACCCTTCTTTGTCAGTTCATGAACATGGTGACCGCGCCCACACCCCAAATCGCCGACCTTGAAATTCTTCTTTTCGCTTTC
>Ga0078894_10003890_pt1 | contig 11366 bp, 7 predicted proteins | sample LauGreSu1BDMLBSD_2_FD_67506 | JGI IMG/M metagenome (GOLD analysis project Ga0078894, IMG submission 67506) | Freshwater lake microbial communities from Lake Michigan, USA - Su13.BD.MLB.SD (version 4) (version 4) | ecosystem: Environmental > Aquatic > Freshwater > Lake | place: Lake Michigan, USA... | reverse complement strand
ACGGGTGGAACCTATTAATATATTCGGCAAAAGAATACCAGCAACAAGTCAAAATAAAATTCCCAACAGCACAGTTTATCCCCATTCCACAAAAATACATCCACTACCCCGAGCCATCCACACCAAATATGACAATAACTGCATATAATAATCTCTTTTTAGACCCCGAATTCTGGCACTCACTACCAACAAAACACATAACAATATTCCAGACAGATTGTATTATGTTCAAGATGTTCGACCCATATTTCGAGACCATATATGCATATAGTGGAGCAAATTATTATAATCCAGCACATATATCATTTTATTATGGTGGAATAAACGGCGGTTTTTCAATACGTAATAGAGATATTATGTTAGAATGTTTGAAAAAAATCACGTGGGACAAAATAAATGATTACCGGGTAGCAAAAATCCAGGAATTACAAGAACTCCATCCCCACACCCACCCACAATACAAAGAAGAACACGCAATATTGAATTCGATGAATGAAGATATCTTTTTTACCCACGCGTGTGAGATGTTATTGAAACCAGTCCCTGATTATTTTCATAGAATGTTTTTAGCAGTTGAGACCGACCCAAATGAAAACACGGCAGTATATCACGGATGGAATAAGAACTATCATACAACAGCAATGGCATATAATATGTTGGAAAAATCAACACTATTTCATCCACTATTACAGAAATAAACCACAAAATACAAAACACAAAAATACAAAACACAAAAATACAAAACAATATATGTATATAGTATAATATAATAGATACATATAACAATAAAATGACAGACCCTCAAGAAAAAGAAATAAACCAAATAACAATCAAGTTATTAAATCAAGGCTCGCACGGATGCATATACAGACCCGAAATAAAATGCGATAGCACAATCGGCTCATCAAAATACATCTCAAAAATCCAACTCAGTGAAGAAAACGTTAAGAGCGAAATGGAAATCGGCAATATAGTCCAGCAGAAAATCAAAGATTATATATATTATTTCGCCCCACTTCTCGAGACCTGTCCTGTCTCATTAAAAGAAATACCTAAGGAAGAGAAAGATAAATGCGAAATATTCGAGACCAATGAAATTCCAACAGAAGAAACAAAATATATATCAACAAAAATCCGCTATGTTGGCAACCAAGAATTAGAGCAATATTTATTAGCCCTGCCACAAGATGACACCACCCTTATTAAAAACAAATTATTGGCGGGATATAAATATTTATGTTGGGGTCTCCAAAAACTTGCAAACAATGATATAATCCATTTTGATATAAAAGAAAAGAATATTGTATATGATGCAACAGCCCGACTTCCAATAATAATCGATTTTGGTATCAGTTTCATAATAGACAGCACGCTCACCCCACAGACCTATCACAAGACATTTTATACTAAAAAATATTACCCGTACTGGTGTTTTGATATATATCTAATATCGAATATAATACACACTATATTATTACCACAAACTCAAAAGACAATACAAAAGATGCCTTTTTTGGCAACAAAAAATACTAGTCTTCAAATAGTAGAGAAAATATATGATAGTTTTTATTTAGAATTCAATCAGTTTGCAAGACAGTATATGCCAGAGTTTACAGATGCAGAATTATTAGAGGCAAAGAAGCAGACAATAGCTTATTATGCAAAATATAATGAGAAACCTTGGGAGGAATTAATAAAAGGGGAATTGAGACCTGAAATATATAGAACGTGGGATCATTATAGTTTGGCATTTAGTTATTTGATAATGGTAAAGTCATTGTCCCAACAATCACAGACTGCACCACATACAGCGGCACCACCGCTAGCCACACAGCCAGTAGCCATACAGCCAGAGCCACCGATAGTCATACAGCCAGAGCCACCGATAGCCACACAGCCAGTAGCACAACCAGCCACACAGCCACCCACTATAAAAGGCGGATCATCGGCAGCATACCACGATTTCACACTCTTTTTAAAACAGATTGTTTTATCAGCCCCTGACAAAAGACCACAACCTGCTCCATAATACAGTATAGTATAATAGACACACACCAATTACACCTTTGCACAAAGGTGTAAAAATAATTATAGGACAATATAATTTCAAGTGCGAGTTTTACGAGTTATATTTTTGCGAACAACAATATGTCCACCATTTTTCCTGGTATTCCGGCTTTTCTTTGTATTTACACCTACAGTAGCAGCAGAAACGGGCACAGGCTCAGGGGTCTCATCAAAGAAATAAACCTTTTTAGTGATATTATTTTTTGGTCTCTCAACTTCCTCGTCAGCATCCCCTCCACCACCATAACATTTCCGCGTCTTATTTTTCAATATGGATTTAATATATCCAACACCACCGGCGCAGCCACCGCCAGCCCCATACCCACCACCCGCACCACCACTAACATTTTCAGTAAGAAATAGATAAACACAATTAATTGGATGAAAAACAAAGATACTATCACTAAATAAAAGGTCTTCAATAACATTATATTTTTTCATAAATGCATTTGTGGATAGTTCGACATAGCCTTCAGTTTGAGTATAAGCTTGTATTTCTTCCGGTTCAATGGATACAACATAAGTAACAATACTGTCGAGTTTATACCGGTGAAGATTTAAATCCACTTTGCGAGACTGAATATAATGCAGCAAAAATTCCTTGGTAAGCGCGTGTTTATTATTAATCATACAGGTCTTGACAATCTCATCACTGCATTTAATTATTTGATACCCACCAGCGCCAGAACCCCCATCATCATCACCCCCATCCCCAACAGATACAGGTGAAATATAGACAGTTTTAATGGTAATTTGATGAACGGGTTCGCGCAGAATATTTTTATCAATCCCTAATTCTTTTTCATAAGATTGTATCCAGGATATGTCTAGGTCTCCACTAGCCCAACCAACCTCATCTACCTCAGCCTCACCATCATCACCGTCATCACCGTCATCATCCTCGCCATCATCATCCCACTCATCGCCTTCCCATTCATCCTTTTCTTGCAGCATCATTTCATTTTTATCTTCTATATCGTCAAAGGAAATATCAAATGCATAATCATCTATTGAACCAATATCATTCATTTCATAATAATCAAGAACACAATTTTTTATATTTTTTACCGTAAAAAATATAGATATAAAACCAAACAAACAAACAACCAACCAATCAAATGACAACACCCCACAAAATAAAGGTTCTAATCGTCCAGGCCGATGACAGACCCCATCTAGACTATGCTAATCTTTCCCGTCTAACAAATGACAAACAGCTCACATTCCTACAAGACTACCCCGACAAATACAATAAAATCGAGTTCGAAATAAGCAACCAACTACTCCCACCCCACCATTTGCCACCACCACAAGAAACAATCACTCTCCATCCAGCAACAGCAAAAATCCCCTTTATGCGAGACCTATTAAATAGTAATACAACCCACGATTATGTCATATTCCTTGATAGCGACGCCTGGATACAAACAGTGGAATATGTATATGAATTAATCCTATATTTGCATTACCAGCCAGATAAATACGGATGTTTCTCACGAGACCCATATTTGAAAAAGAACACATATATTAATTCAGGGTCTTTTATTCTTAAAATATGTCCATATACACGAGACCTATATGAAAAGATATACCAACGTGTTCTGGAAGACCCGACCCATCATCATACACTCTATTATGACCAGAACTATATTTCAGATATCATTTATGAGAACAGAGACCAATTTGTTATATTCAAGCCCGATGTAATCAACACACCAGACGGCAAAATAATGCGACATAATTGGTGGAAAAACCATTATATGTATGTGTGTATGTATCAAATAGTGGACTCGTTCTTTCTAAAGACACATACACAGCCAACCCAAGCATTCAATTTCAATAAAGAGCTGGATAAAGAGCCATATCCGAACCCAAACGAGACTGGACACGAATACCGCTAGCCCCCGGCATCCTATCGCAAAAATCCGCAATAAAAATCACCATAGCACCTAGCGCACATCGCACCCCACCCGCACCACGTCGCGGTCCCAGAAATCTTCGGCAACATTAACGAGACCATCTTTTTTCCAAAAACTGTCAAAGGTGGATATATGGTATATTTTCTCCGCCCTGCACATAAGAATAAACATACAAACATTATATTCATATTTGTCAAACACTTTATTATAAGGTTCGCAAGTGGCATTATATCCAATTCCAGAATAATTATTCCAGACCAAATATTTTTTCCCGACTAGGTCTGAAGATGGAATTATGTTTTCTATAATAACTTTTTCTTGAGACCCAGACCCATCCATATAAATAAATATATAGTCATCCACAGATCCAGATCCAGATCCAGCCCCACAACCACAATCACTAATAAATATTTTCTTGTAAAACTCACAGGCTTGATAAACCCATTTCTGAAATAGACACATCCTATTTCTGACATATTCTTTTGTAGCATCCATCAATGCAATATCACGACTATAATGATAGGATAAACCAGAAATATCGATTAATTCACTAACACCATAACCAGTAAAATAAGAATTACAGACCTTTGTCATTCTGCCACCAACACACCCGCCTCTGCCTCCGCCAATCTGAAATCTGCAGATAGATTGTATAATATAGTCGTCAATGGAACAAGAAATAGAGGTATACCCAGCACCAATATTTCGCAACCAATCGAGACCGTGGAATATATTAGTCATCCGAATATAATTGTCTTTACAAATGGCCACATCTGCATCAAATATAGTGCTCATCGTAGCAGATGATATCAGCATATATCTGACGTGTTTCAACATATCGTCTAATTCATATAATAGTTTATGGTGATTTGCAAATACAACATTGTCATAAGGAACACAACATTCGCATACAACAATGAGATAATCGCAGTCTTTAAAATAATTCACATCGGCATCAGCAATAATCTTTTTCATTTCAACAATAATATTATCTAAGTAGCATCCACTGGCATCATTATATTGAATAGTCTTAGTAAAATGAATATCGCTATAATAGTTTTCTATAATATCATTAATATTTCCAAATAAATAATAGGCCATAACAACACCTCGTTAATAACAATATAAATTATAAAATCATAGTATTTATATTGTTTTTGGTGAAAACCACAAATCACACACCATCCGCCTCACTACCAGCCTCACAATCCTGTTGTATTGCATAATTCATAGGACCATATGTGTGTGTTTTGTCATCATAATAATTCACATTTGCGAGACCATATTTCACTTTATATTTATAAAACAAGCAGGTAAATAATGCCTGGTCTTGGCGATGATTAGCCCGACTAGAACCAATAGGGGCAATCATTTCGCGACGATAAGCACCAAAACAGAAGTCTTTCACAAACTCGTCAACTATATGCGGGGAATAATTCCTATATACACCGAAACAAGCGGTGTTTTTATTTATTTCGCCCATATAGCCAGCAACACCAAGTGCAACAATGGCATCAGGATGTGTCCAGTCAGCCAGATTGCCAGCACTATATTCACTATATATTCCAATGGATTTAATAACAGTGTCGAGACCATCTAATGGACCAAGTATTTTATTTCCGGCATCCATCCAAATTAAGGTCTCATTCCACGTTTCATAACAAATACGTTTGATATATTCATTATAGAAAATAACAGGTTTCCAGGCATATTCACCAGCAGCAATATTTATATTGAAAAAAGCAGGACATAATGAATAATCAAAGGTCTCGAATATAATATTTTTATGTTGAGAAAACATAGTATGAAATGCAGAAATGGTTCCACTATTAAATCCGAGGTCATAAACAATTAATGTATAGCTAGGTTTATCAGTATAAAATAGGAGAAATGACTGTATGAGTTGAAGGAGAGAATAGGCGTGGTTTTGGCTAGCTCCAGTAATAATAATCATAAAAGGTCTCGAATAATAGAATAATAGATATATCAATAATAGATATATCATATAGTACAATATTTTTATATGAGTATAGACCAAATATATATCGAGACCCCCCGGCTAGACCCCACCCAGACCCCGACTGAGACCCCGACTGAGACCACTAAGTGAGACCCCTTGCACCACCTATTCATCCATAAACACTTGTTTCAGGCACTCATTAACAACAACATTATCATATTTATATACCAACTTTTTAGGTCTCAAGAAACACCCGAACATCCTTCTAATCCAGCTGTTATTCATATTTTCGGCATTTTTAATTTCGCGCGTAAATATCTCATCAATACAACTATACGTATTTTTATAATTAATCAGGTCTCGTTTTGTCTTCTCTTTGGCATTCACCAAATATTGAAACCGCTTGCGTTCTTTGGCCATACCAGTGGTCTCCATTTCATTTTCTTCAAATATATTGAGACCCCGAGATTTCCATTTATGTTCAATAAACTTAATCTCATTCTTAATATCTCGAAACTGGATTATCAAATGCTTCTTATAATTCTCAGTTTTATTAATAAATGAAAAAATATTAACGTGAGTTATAATAGGAAACAAGGTCTTCACATACTCCGGCACCAACATATTCATACCCTCTTTCATTTCATTCAGCTTGGTCTCAATATGTTTCACTTTATTCAAGACCAATTCAGCCTGGTTCATACCCCTACCCATAAAATACAGTTTGTTAGACGCCAACTCAATTGAGGTCTCTAATTTATCAAACTGACCAGCAATATTCTGATATGTTTCACTGGACGACTCGTATTTAAAATAATTCGCAAATGAAATAAATAAGGTCGCCAGTGCATTCATAATACTTATTATAATACCGCCCCAGCGAAACCCCCGATCATTCTCATATATCATCGGCGAAAATATGGTGATGCCAGTAGTCAAAATAAGCGACGGTACAATCAGCAAATGCAGTTTATGTTGTGTTATGTTTTTAGCTTGGATATAAACGTTTTTCTGACCGCGTAAATAAGTTATTAATATATCGAGTTCATTATAATAACTGTTTTCATTATTATAATATTTCGAAATCGACTTTTCGATTTCCTCATAAGAGGCATATTGTGGGACCCCGGCCGCCCCGCCCCCGACTGCCCCACTGACCCGCGACTTATCCGCGGGAGATGCAGGGACTTTCTTGCTTTTATCCCGGAATTTCTCGTCGATAGTGATATCTACCGGCTCTCCCAAGTCGGCCTCCTGGTCGATAAAATATTCTTTTAGGTCTGAAATCGAACTACACGGGCTCATAGATATTGGACTATTGCTTTTAATATAGGTATCAGCACACTGTTGCATTTCTTCATTGCAATGAATACTGGCATTTATATCTCCAATACTGTCAAGGCGGTTGCGAACAAGGGCAAAATCGATATGACCATAGGAGGCAACATCGCGGCCCGCCGCCCCCGCAAGATCATCAATGATTTCTATATTTATGTTTCCACTGCTTCCGGCTCTACTAATTAATCCACTATTTATAGGCGATGAAGAAGAGGAGGAGGATGAGGAAGATGATGATGTATGTTTATCAGCCATTTATAAGATAGTTATGTAGAAATAGTTATATACAAACAATAATATATATTATTTCGAGACCTACTAACAAAAAACAACAGAAAACAACAAAAAATTGATTAAAACAATGAGACCTATTTATTAATACTAGCTAACATCATTTATTATATTACACTAATAAACAATTAATATGTCAGATACCGAAGAAACCCCACAGGCAGAACAACCCACAAAACAAAAACAAAGAAAACAATTAACCGCGGAAGAAAAAGAACAAAACCGTCGCATTGCACAATATAAAAAATTACTAAACAAATTCATATTAACATCCCGTTTTAATAATAATACAGCTCAACAAAACAGGGAATATCGCGAAAGAACAAATACAGGGTGTATTTATTGCAGTCCGACCCAGGTCTCACAAACAGTGCCAGTTGATGCAATCACATTTGTATTAGAAATGAATAATGAGACCAATCAAATAATGGGTATCGGACTTATCAAAAACCATCCTATTGTAGGCAAATATTCAGTATATAGGGAACACAACTATAATAGGTATGTTTTTATAGGGAAAACACGGATAGATCGCAGCCAGATGAATGAACAGGAAGAGGCGATTATGAAAGCATTAGACACACTGTGTTTTAAGGGGATGTCTAATATAAAACGGGCAAATGGATTGAAACAATTCCCAGTAGCAATGCAATATAAAATGCTGGGGATTATTAATTTAGTTGATTTTATTTCGAATATGTTCAAACAGAGAATGCAAAAAGAAAAAGAGAAATCGAATATATCTAAAACAAACAAATAATCAGATAAACAAACAAATAAACAAACAATCAATCAAACAAACAAAATATATAAACCTTTTTTATAGAAGATATACATAGAATATAGAAAATGGAAGATTGGTATAATATAAAAAATTACAATAATGAAGAACTGTATAATATATTGGATTTAAATAACAACCCGACAGACCGTGAGCTAGAGGCATCTATAATACAAAAAATCAAACAATCGCGCAGTCTCCCTGTTCAAAATGCATCCACCCAGAAAATAGTGGAGTTTTTTGTATCGGTTTATGACCGTTTTTTTAGTGAAGCTGAAAGCGACAACTCACAATCCAGAGAGTACACTGATGACGAATTATTTCAAGAAGGTTTTTCACAAATGAATATTTCTAATACAATACTCGACCCAAAAACCCCACAAACCATAAAAATTGGAAGCGGACAAGCTAGCTCTACAGACATAATAACAGACAGTGATAAACGAAACCAAGCCTTGTCTGAAAATAAAGACAACGAACTGAGTGGCAAAAACCAGGCAATTCAAACAATAAAACAACTCGATTATGTGAAAGGCAAAATCAATCCTCTATTGAAACAAACAATAAAGCGAGTTATTTATATAGACAGTCAAAACAGAGATAAACAATTCGAAAAAACAAACGCAGATGGGACAACAACCTACATTACACGATATATATCAACTGATTTCACGTTCGACTTGTCAGAACCATTGCGCGACGTAGTCGCGCTTCGCCTCTACTCTGTTAGTATACCATATACATATTATACGGTTAATAGCAATTTTGGCGGTAATTTCTTTTATTTAAAAGGCAACTCGCCAGGAATAGACAATGAGGCATTTTATTATAAAGTCGAAGTCGGTCCTGGTTTTTATGACCAAACAACTCTTACTGCAGCAGTGAATTCATCAATCAACAGTCTCAAAACCACATACACTGATGTCAGTTTTGGAACAACATATATGTCATATAATTCAACAGAAATAACAGCAACATTAAATCTTGATATCAAGAACTTTTTCAGCGAAAATGATTACCAGGTTATATTTCCAAGCACACAAGGAAAAAATATTGACCCCAGTGGCAATCTACCGAGCCGTTATAACCAATCACTCGCAGCATATCTCGGCTATAATACAACAACATATGATGCAAATGCTATATATTCATTGAGAAATTTACCTTTAACAACCGCCGATAACTATGGACCAACACAAATTGCGCGTGATTATACTCTAACTGAAAGTAATAAATCTTTTACAATTATTCAATACCAAGGACCCGGCGAATATACAGGTCAGACAGCACTTAGCACAACAACAATCAGTCTTACTTTAACTACCAACACAACATATTCAAGATCAGAATTAGAGACCAATTTAAACACGGTGCTTGCTGCATCGCCATATCTAACAAACTCATCTATTACCAGGGTTGATATAACAGATATTGGTGCAATAAATACTGCAAATTCTTATTACAAATTAACAATAAATTTAAATAAATCAAACACATCTATCAAAAAAGATGAAGACCTGAAAACAGTTATAATATTTCCAACAGAAACAGGCACAACTAACCCAATTTGGATACAAAATACGTCCACCGGATGCTTCCGTTTCCAAAAACAGAATAACGAATTAAGTAATATATATGGTGAGACCCCTATTTATCAGAGTAGTTACCCAATAACAAGTAAGCCATATATAGTATTTAAATGCAATGCAACAGGATATTCAAATGGTTATAATGGAAATTATAATAGTTATTCAAGTGGAGCAGGAACAATAACACAAGATGTCTCAGGTATGTATGTGAATGATATGAAGATTGTTTTATTGAATGGCACATATACATTGAACCAGTATATTACTGCAATAAACAATTCATTGAATTCATTTAATACCACATATTCGACTTTTCCAAATAATAATACCAAAATGGAGTTGAATGATACAACAGGCAAAATGAATTTTAAAATAGATATTAATCGAACATTCAGTGAGGAGTTTGATATTAGTTTCAGCAGTTTTTTTGTAGACACTGGCGGAAACGGTTTTCAATTAGCTCCTTTAACAAGCTATCATTTAAATAGCACATCATCTTGGACATCAACATCATACACAGAAAAACCATCTTATATTTATAATGGCGGCGATATTTTATTTACAATATATCCTAATTCATTGATATCACAAAATCCAATAGCAGCTGTTTCACCCTGGGTAATAAGAATGGCAACAGGATATAATGATACTGCTAAAAAAAGAGAAGATTTTATTACATATGTAAACACGTCTATTCAAAACTTTCAATCTACATTAGGGGATTTTCCATTGAGTAATTCAAATTTTAATATATTATCAGATGGAACAATTGCAACCGCATCACTGAGTATTAATATAACAAATACCCTCACAGAAAATAATTATAGTCTATATTTCTATGATCCATCAAATAATTTTAATGCAAACTCAAATAGTTGGGTAAATAACCTTAAATATGATGCATCTTATCCTACACTAACAACAATACCAGGACAGACATATGCATTAGTAGAAGCAACATCACAGACTAGTTCATTTACGTGGACCATTAATGAACCCACTTATTTCACAATTAAAGGCATTACAAATGGGGTCTCAACAACAAGCGCTGCAAATGATATAACAATTAATATACCACTCGGCACATATACATATGAACAACTATTTAATGAAATTAACACACAATTTGCAAACAATCCACTAACCGTCGGTTCAACAATTAATAGAGGAACAAAAACAAATCCAGTAGGAGATTATGCTATGTTTCATTTAAATATTAATAAGACCTTCACTACAACAGATTATAAGGTTGTATTTTATGATACAGCCAGTTTTGTTAAATGTAATTTCGGGGTCTCGGGTGTTAAAAATGCAACGTGGGATACAACACTAGGCTATTTAATGGGTTATCGCAATAATATCGAATATGATTTATTAACCTATATTACAGCTAATCCAGACCAACAAACAAATAATGTTGT
>Ga0078894_10003888_pt1 | contig 11367 bp, 10 predicted proteins | sample LauGreSu1BDMLBSD_2_FD_67506 | JGI IMG/M metagenome (GOLD analysis project Ga0078894, IMG submission 67506) | Freshwater lake microbial communities from Lake Michigan, USA - Su13.BD.MLB.SD (version 4) (version 4) | ecosystem: Environmental > Aquatic > Freshwater > Lake | place: Lake Michigan... | reverse complement strand
AACAGCCACCAGTTTTTAATTAGAATCTTCTATCTCTTTTTATTCTTCATCTATATCTTCTACTTAAATTCTATCAAAGTCGTTTGAATCATTATTCTTAACAGGTGTCTTCTCATTAGTAGGAGCAACTTTTTCAAACTTTCCTCCCTTTTTCCCTGTAGCTCTTAGCTTTTTGTACCCATTCTCATTCCTTTTTTGTTCCATCTTCTAGTGTCTTTTCTCCCTCTCAATTGCAACCTGATGCAAGTTCTTCTCTTTCTTATGATGCACTATCAGCACTGCGTTAGACTCTGTCTTTTGCTTGTCGCGCTCTGCTAGCAAGAGTTTGAGTTGGTCTCGCATCTCTTATATCTTAGAGTCTTGTGCAGAGTCTTCTTTGTGTTCTTGCACAACTATGAATCCTGTGTCTTTGAAGTTTTCGCCTTGGACAAAGTTAACTTCTCGCAAGGATTTTTGCTACGTCAGGTTGTCCTTGCTTGTTGAAGGCTCCAGGTCGCTCGAGTTACCGATCGCTTTTAGTTGATTTTCTAAAGCCAAATTTTATAACTGCAAACTATCCAGTGATTCTTAACTCATCTAACGGTTGTTATCCTCTTCTACACTTTCTTCGGTTCTATTGAAGATGATAGGGCGAGATGAATAATGTTAGTTGTCAATCTCAAGAATATTTTAAGGCCTGTTGTCTTCAAAGAATTCAACATCTATGACACTTTGATCATTGAGTAGAGTCTTTTATTGGTGTTCTTTGTCGTTAGGCCCTTGTTTAAGTTCATCAAGACTGGTTTCATCGATTGGTCCTTTCTTCATGTACTTACGTTTGAATAGCTTAGCATTCTTCTCTAAATAAATAGCCCTCTGTTCCTCAGGGTCAATGCCAGCAGCCTTCAAGACCTTCTGCTCCTGCAAGTACAAGTTAACCTTCTCTATATTCTTGGTGCTCAGAGTAAGGTGGCCGTTTTCATACAGGGCTTTCAAACGGTCAAGCATGTCGATGTATTTCTCGCGGAGCACTTCGTTTTCCTCCCTCACTGTGATCTCTTGCTAAAGTTTCTCAAGCTTGGAGGTCATGCCGCATAGACACAGAAGAGCATAGATGCGTCCGAATTTCTTGATCAACATAGATTTCACCTCCAGGTACATGGTGACTGCCCAAAGTATAAGGAATGTGAAGTTTGATATCAAGATTATGAAGAAGAAGAATAACTTAGTTTCTTCATCCAATATAACTAAAATTTAAATTAATTAATAATAATTTCTTACTTCCTTAGCCAGATGTCGAACCTGTCTCAAGATCAGTCACCGAGATCTAAACCAAATAAAATATGCCGCAGTAGACAGTCAGCATAGATGCGAGCAAGGACAATATCTCCAGTCGGTTCAAGACCATAGTTTGAAAAGGTGCTAAGGTCATAGTGAGTACTGAGAATAGAATCAAAAGCACAAAAACCACTAAAGCTTGCAAAAGGACACCGAACTGGACCAAGAATGATTGTATGAGAATTAGGGCTATTTTCCTGAACATAATCACGATTTCCCAGTAGTAGTAGCGAAGTATATAGCCTCGGAAAAGGAAGCCCAACTTTTATCTCACCTCCAGCCTATCTAGTCTCTATCTGTCCATTGTCAGCAAGATAAATGCAAAAATTGGGATGCCGAAACCCCAAAGGAGCATTCCGAAAGGTAGAGCGATGCCAAGGGACCAAAAGGAGTGCATACCTTCATAACATTTAATTTCTAGGTCATACTTGAGTCTAGACTCTCCATCGATATCAAGACAACTATTAGATTATTATTGGGAACAAAGGGACTTACTAGAATGCTTGGAAGACTTACTTAACTATGTTCGGGTGAACAAAGAACAATAGGATTACTACCGTTGAAATCGACTTGGTTTTTATCATCTCTGAGCTCATTTTTTGCTTAAGAGAGATTAGTTTCCAGCCTCCAACAGAGAGCAAACACATCAATACAGGCAGTAAAATGAAAAGTAAGAGCTACATATAGAAAATACGGAAACCTTAATCTCCAGACTTCATACTTCCGACATAGCTGGCAGCCAAACAATCAACAGAAAAAATCTAAGTAGCTGCCTCCCCTATGGGCTGATTAACTTTAAAGAATCCTTGGACCTTTTCAGGCCACTTGAAGTCAAACGATGCTGTCAAGACCACCAACTATATGTGATTGAGCAATATCTTCTGGAAGACCGATGTAATATTTCTCTTCTCCGATGCTCCATTCAATGTGGATCTGATGATGAAGATGAGGAAGCCACAGAATATTATGAGAATACCGACTATCTTGATGATATTGGAAACGGGCTCTGGGCACTCCTGGCATTCGAAGGAACTTGTGCGGCTGTATCCAGGCTCACAGTCCGCGCATAGGATCCCTTTGTAACCGGATTTGCAATCACCTGAAGGTTGATATGCTGGAGGTTATATGCCACTAAAAATAAGTTTATTGATCAAGAGAGCTTACAGGCAAGCGTTTGGATTCACGCATTTTATAAAATTGTAAGTAACATTAGATTTCCTCCAATATCCAGCCTTGGGCCCTATAAAGCTGCCTCCAAAGCAGATGGCCATTTCAGTCGGACACTTTCTACACTCCCCAGGAGTATCCATAGCAGACAGAGAAAAAGAAGTATTTGCCGGACATTCCAAACATCTAAATAATTAAAAACCCAATAATATTCACTTACTATCCAGAATCTGTGAACTTTTCACCAGCCTAGCATTTCCTGACCTGCAAGTCTAATGAGAAATCAATCATAGAGTCCTCGGAAGAAGAAGAGGTACTAGTACTTTCAAGGAAACCACCCTTAGAGCCTCTTTTAGCAACCTCTTTGTTCGAAGGTTTATTCATATCAATAGCATCGGTGAAGAATTTAAGTTTATAGTTAGCTCCGGGGGTTCCAGTGAACTGTAGATTTTCAATTTTGAAGACACCGCGCTCACTGAAGAAGTTGGTCGTACCGGCAACTGTTGGTGCGTAGGTCTTAGCCTCAGAACTGTTCTTGTAAGAGGCATCTATTTGAATAGTGAGTTTGGAATTAGTGGCAGTACCAACTAACGTCCCATACTTGTCTATCAGACCGATATACATGGATTTGATGGGTGAACCACTCTTTACACCGTCTTACGTGCTTTTGTCGGCTGAAGGATTCGCCAATGTATCCTAGAGGTTGCGATGAGATTCGAGGAATCTATAGTATTTGTCCTCCTTTGATTCCTTGTCTGGGTTTGCCCTTGCCATCTGAGATAAGTATTGGGATTAGTTAAGCGAGACCATCTTAGCTGGGAAGGACCCAATATCGTTGGCATATATTAGGGCTTTGTTATTACTGAACTATCTTTTGGAAATTGTGTTGAAAATTGGCTCTACCTGACCCCAGTAGATGGCACCTCCACTTTCACCGGCTGTATTTGTGTAGAAAGAATTGGTATCCCTTATTTCTAATTTGCAGTTGAAAGTCAACTCTTAGCATTCAAAGTAAATGGCTCCTCCTTTGACTACGGCAGCATTTGACTCGAAGGTTGAACCTGCTATCAGCATAGCTTTGATATTTTTGAGATTTAGAGCTCCACCATTGCCATCCGTTGCATTATTGTTTGTGAAGGTAGAACCATGAATCTATTGATATCAATGATCAATCAAAATTTCTTACCTGATAATAGAATATCTTCGTATCATTCTGCAAATCTTTGACAGTTTGTGTCAACTCCAGACTGATAGCCCCTCCATTCATTGCTTATGAATCCTGTATATTAAAGTTCTCAGCATAGAAAGATAAGCAATTATAGCACTATATAGCGCCTCCATCCTAATTTAAAGTACTTTTCTACCTCGCATTTCCTGCACAAATTTATTCAAAGAATCCCTTACTCTAAATCTTGACATTCTTGCCTTTAAACTTGATCTACTCAAAATACAAGGAATTGAAGGTATTGAGAGAGTTTTGAATAGAAACGGAGTCTATTGTTAAGTTTTGTTCGCCATATTATGCGAAGATGTCAGAACCATCTTCATTGGCGAAGTTATTAAGGAACACTGAGGTCTGCCCGATTTTCACCTCATTGAAGGAGACCATGTAGAGGGCTCCTCCCGAGTAAAGGGCCTGGTTACCTTGGAAGGTTGAACGCATTATGTTTAGGATCGTCGCTAAAAACTTCGCTAAGAAGGATTAATCTTACAGCCTGAGAGATAGAGAGCACCGCCCATTTAGGCGTAGCCGTTGATGAATGTGGAACCTGTAATGTTTAACTACACCCCCATGATCAAATGGATGAAGGTGCCTTTGGTCAGCAAGTCCTTTGATGATTGGAACATGCTAGCTGACATGAGAGAGTCTTCAAAAGTGCAAGCGGCGATTGAAACATTAGAAAAGCCGATAAAAATGTTCTTTGAAAGCTTTGCCGCTTGATTCTTAATAAACTGAGACTTTTAGATGGTGAAGTTGTAAGCATAAATTATTTGAATGGTGTTTCCGCCAGCTTTGTTATTTGAAAACTTGGTGCCTTCGATCTTTATTCTATTATCTTTGGCAGGATTGTTCACATAGATGCATGATCCCTGGTCAGCATAATTGTCTGAGAGACTCGAGTCAATCAACTCAAAGTAAGAATCTGTGAGACCCTGTATGACTCCACCCGATGATATGGCATAGTTTTTCTATGCTTTGACATTGCTCAAATATGTATAAGCTTTATTATCCTAATAAATGACCCCCCCTTCCATTCCATAGTTATGAATGAATTCTGACTTCACGAGATAGAGCTTGCTTCCGGTAACTTTGAAAGCGCCACCCTTGTTTCCACTGTTGGCTATTAATTAAAATATCAATAAAATATAAAGACTTACATGAGAAAAGAGATCCTGTATCGTTAAGGGTAGTACCACTTTCAAGTCTGAATAAACCTCCTTAATCTCCATTGTAGCAATTCTAAATTGTATTTCCACTAAGTATTACAATTTTCACATTTTTAAGAACGAATGCTGTGCCTTCATATTTGGAATTTGTTTTCATGCTTAAATTAGTCATTGCTGAGACAATGTCATTTTTAGATATTGTCTAGGTGTTGCATTACAAAGTAGACTTTGAAATAAACACATTCGTTTTGGAATTTTGAGACTCGACTATAATTATTCTTCCATCAGGTGACATTGAATCTGTAACAATAGAAGAGGTCAAGTTGAACCATCTACTTTTGCTAATAGCAGCGAACCCTCCGGACTGATCTCGAGCTGTCGTATTAGTTATATAAGACTCTTAAATCACTATATCAATAGAATCATTCTCAACGTATAATGATCCACCTTGCTAATATGCATAGCTATCCTATATATAGACATTATCGAGTTTAAGAGTATATGTGAAATTTTTCGAGAGTGCTGAACGTGTGACCATGATAGTGCCTCCTTTCATAAGGGCTTGAGAATAGCTTAAATAGCAATATGAAATCTCTAGATTAGAAGAATCTTGCATAAATATCGCACCTCCTTAGACTGCATAGCTTCCATAGAATATACTATTATAGAGATATGAAGATTTATTATTTGCATCTTTTAGATTTATCACTCCTCCCATTATCCCAGCATTATAATAGTATTCTGACTCCTAGTCCTGTAATTCTGCTTTATCAATGTATATTACTCCATTCTGTGTTATATAATTGTATGCAAATACATTTTATCTCGAATACATAATGCCACCAGGTGATTCGTAACCAATGACTCCTAGAAAGTCAATTTATTTGAAAACTTCGAGGTTTCCTGATCCGAATCCCATCCTCAATTGCATCTCAGTTTCATTAAATTCTTCATAGAATTGCTGATCAATACTCTAGTAATAGATAAATGGAAGTTACTTTGCATATAACAATAGATACATAACCGGATCTGTATTTTCATAGTCAAGATCTATCTAATCTGTTAGTAATTTAGCATTAGACTCATTGTATGGTAAGAAACTGCAGTCTGAGATTGAGAAATTGTTCGCCTTCTCAACATAAAAGTGACCAGCTTTCAGTCGAACATCCTTCTGGGTTCTATTGTTTAAGATGAAATTCTAGTCAAATATCGCATTTGAAATCTATATGTTGAGGTATTCATTGCTGCTAAAGACTAGTCCAGCCCTTCCATACTTTGCATAGTTATTCGTGTAGTTAATGAATTGCATGCTGAAAATTGCTGCTTCTTCTTCTTCTTCTTCTTCTTCTTGATCTTAATCAATAACTTCTGAAATATTTTACTTGAAGAAAGCCAGGGATGCCTCAGTTGTTGCAATGCTATTTTCTACTATTGCAAATTACATCTTCATATTAATCCTGCTCCCTTCAGAATACAAAATGCAGCCTGTATCACAATAAGTGTTGTTGTAGATTGTAAAAGTTGTGCTAACAACACATGTTTAACAATAGAATATACCTCCCTTGTTGGCAAAATTACTGTCAAAAGTAGTATTAATCAGTTCTAATTTCTAGATATCATTCTCTGAATCTAGAGCCTTGATTGCGAATACTCCTCCCTATTCTGCTCTGTTTTAATTAAACTTTGAAAACTTAAATTAGACATGCTCACAGCTAAGACAGTATAAGACTCCTCCTTGATAGGCTTAGTTATCTAAAAAAATCATTTGATATTAGCTATCTTACATTAAAATGTGCTATTAATGTCTGTGAAGTTGACAGGCTCCTCAGCGTAGATATAAAAGACTCCGCCCTTCGTAGTTGAATCAGCTCCTCTGTAGATATTATTCTCTGACAGCACATTCATTTTTCCACTTGTTGACCGAATATAGAAGAAAGAGCCAAGATCCATCTCTTCCAACTTTTTTTGCTATTCAGGTTTTGTTGAAACAACCTTCTACTTAGTATTTTGCCAATAGTCGTTTCTCATCTCGTCATTTTCGAAGTTCAAGTAATCGTCAAAGGTGCAGTTATTAATTATCAGCTCGAAATCTGTTGATTGATCAAGGAACAGGATGAGTCCTCTGTAACTAGTGATCGAGTCTTAATTCATTCCAGTTAAATCAGGAGTAAAACCTGAGAAGGAAGAATTTGATATAGTAATATTAGGAACTGAGATGTCATCACTGGAGACCAGATTGATTATACCGCCATCTCCCGAACATCTTGTATTATTGAATATGGATTATTTTATTATTAATTCTGTACCGTATGCTTTTTCTAATGAAATTATACCAGCAGTAGAATTTATTGATTCGAATGTAGATCCCTCAATTGTTAAGCTAGAATTAAAACGTTCAAATGAGGCTTGGAGTAGAGCGCCTTATCCTCCTTTTAGATTATTTGTGGTGATATTCTTAATCGAGATCCCATAATGTTCAGGTTTATCCAGAGAACCAGCCATTTCTTTGATATATACCTTAAAAATTGAAGGGTCACCAAATAGGTCATCAGGATCCATTTCGTCATCATCTTTCTCTCAGGTGTTCACATCCTTTATCACAATATTGGAAAGCTCGAACTTCATGACGTTGAATAGAAAGTAGTAGAATGATGTGCCGCACTCAATGCATTACACATCATTCATCTCAAAACCCTCGCCAAAGGTTATATTCTAAAGAAATGTTGCATCATTATCTAAATCGTCCCTATAAAAAGAAACTTATATTGAAAAGCTTACTCTGTAATGCCAACCATAAGAGTGACTTAATCGTCATCCTCAACGTTGAAATGCCTCTCAAAATAAATCTGACTAAGATTATATCGAAAATTAAATCCTGTCAATTCTGTCGTCTTCCAGTCGAAATTGTACATAGGATGAATTTACCCCTGGACCACAAATGTGGAATTGTTAAGAGTTTCATAGAGCTCTTCAAAGTGAGTGGGGAACTCGATCCCTTACTAATCTTAGATATTAACTCCTGTAATGTTGAGTGTACCAAAAAATACCTCACCATAAAGAATCATTCCTCTAGTTTTTGAATAATCGGGCTCGTACATGAAGTTTTGCGAGAAGCTAAGACCTTCTAGGTGCAAGTAGGAACCATAGGAGTAATGAACAAGAGATTTCATTAGATAAGCCTCAGAAGGCTGGTAGAAAACATATGAATTATTAATAGTAATATTAGCCGAATATACATCGACTGAAAAACTTGTATATATTGAAGAATTTCGAAGAATGTCACTGCTAATGAATGGATTGTAGTTTTATCGTAAAAAATTTGTTATTTCAACTATGTTTTCACCGTTATTTAGATAAGTATCTTTAATCATGTAGAAACGAACAAAGCCCTTAATATCGATGAGACCTTCGCCAAATCCTCCATAATTTCGATAGAATACGTTATTCCTCATCAAATTTTTATACTTGGGAACTGCAACTGCATTGCCTGACTCAGTCACAAAGGAAAGCCCTAAATCGTCCGGGACTTTTGAATTGTCATACTTAGTATAATTTTTGAAAACTTTACGCTTTTCATCTTTCTGATCATCCATTAGATCCATATTAGAATGTGCATTATCTGGTATAATGTTAGTGATGTTCTCATTACATTGAAAAGCCATGAGGGGGCCGCCATATTTGGGACACCCAAAGTTATAGTTAAATGAATTTGAAAGAACATTTAGTCCCATACAGATTGTGTTGTAGTCATTTTACTAATAAGCTGCAAGCGTTTGATTTGCTTCACTGCGGATGTAAATTGTTGAAATTCCAAAAAATGACGCTGTATAGTTAAACGTATTACCATAAATCACTAAGTATTAGTTTTAGGTCGTGAACTCCTTCAAATTCTCGATGTAGACTAAGCCTTTAATAACAGAGCTGCTGCTAAAGATGTTTTCTACTATCTTGATTGTGAACTAGTTCTACCTAATAGATATGAGATTTTTAATCTGCAAGTCATTCAAGGACTTAACTAGCGGGTACTTCCTTGTATTAGTATTTCTAAAATCAGCGCCATTATATACGCTGCAATCAGAAATGGCGAGATTATTTTTCTCAAAAGTATTATTGGAGATAGTAATAGGCCCCTAGAACTTTCTTAGTTGTAAAATTTTCCCATGATATTGCATCCCATTTGAAGCATCGACAAACACTGGCGATGTTATCAGGGTCATATTGAAGTTGAAGTTGCGGAAGGTACTTCCCTTTATCTCCAGTGAGAGGCAAGGAGGAAGTGTATCGATCGATGTGATCGATGTCGTGCAGTAGTCTTGGTACGGAGGTACTTAGAAATCATTGTTTCTTATGTCTTTTTCTATCATTAGTTCGGTCTCCAATCTTGTCAACCTCAAAAAGTATAGGATTTCCTGAGGAAGTTATTATGGGTCAGAAAATGTAGGAAGGGTAAAAATGGACTTGTAGTTTCTCACTATAGAGCCACAGGTACTGAATCTCTAAAATTCGCTATCTATTATTGAAATATAACCACCATAGCTGTTAGGCTCAATCAATGTATTAAATTCATAGATAAAATTTTAAAAGGAGCATCCCTAAATAAATGTAAATTCTTAAATATTTTACTTAAATCAATAACGATGGCGGAACTGTCATTTAAGACTTCGGTGTCAAGTCAAATTATATAAAGCTTGTCCCTGATGCAACTTGACAATCCTCAGTTCTATTGAATTATAATTAATAATTTGAGTTTTTACGGTTGTTTGAGTTTGTTATTCAAAGTACACTAAGCCATAGTTGCTGTTATAGGAATAATCTCGTTCAAGTCTTCGTCAATTCCGCAACATTGTTGATTTTGATACATGCATGGAAGATTTTCTGAATCGCCTATAATTAAGAAGGTGAGACGTTATATAATTAGGTACTTATTATTGAATCTAAACTATCGATCACTAGGTTCAAGAGGGTTAGGCCACGTCCAACCTTTAGTTGGAAGTTTTGCCGGACCTTATTGAATATTGTGACCTTCTAGTCCACATCAAAGCAATCGGCAGTTATTCCTCCTTCGCAATAGAGAGGAGTGATTGTGAGTTTCATATTCTGGGCCTCTCTTGCCTGATTCTTTGCCTTGTATGGAATTTTCTAACTGTTCTGCAACAGGTAGTGATCATCTGATGTTGCTCCTTTCATCAAGTAAATAGTCATATCGCACTAGGTGTAGACCGAGCACACTTCATGGGCCTTCTCTAAAGCATCTTAAAGGTCTTAAAGCGGTTCGTTGATTCCTCCGTCCAATGTTCCTGGGGCATAGCCTGCAAAGTCACGGTCAGGTGTAACATAGATACTAAACACCTATGGTGATGAGGTGGCTGTCATCTGGACACATGTGCCATAGGATTAATAGGCATGATCATTGCTTATCTGAAGATAGAAGCCTTGCTTGCATGACAAGCACTAAGCATTTGAGGGTCCCATACACTCATCGCAAGAAATATCACAAGCTAATATATTATAGTAGTTTAATAAGAAAATGCTTACGAAGACATATTGAGGTATCAAGTATGCCGCGTCCTTTGAATGTTTTCACGCCATACATTCCACCAACCTGAGGAATATATGGGCAGGTGGAGACACATCTTGATTATCCCGTTGTAGTATTAGTATAGACAAACCCATTCTTGCACCCAATACAAGTAGGTGCACCGTTAGCATCCATGGAACACGTTTCACAGTCATCATATTCAGATAGGGTATGCCACGTAGAATTAGAATCTTAATAGACATTGCAATCTAAATATAGCTTAATTTTATAAAAATGATTTTTACTTAAACAAGTATCGCCATTGATGGATGGTGAATATTTAGATAGACACTGCGTGCATTACTTTATTCCTGCATCACATCTTGTGCAACGATCAACCTAGCATGAGGAACAAAAGTTTTGGGCGCTCAAAAAATAACTATCTTTGCACATGATGCATGCAGTGTCACTAGTTTGGCTACCAGCGAGGCAGTTGTCAAAATATGGTTATATTGGCTAAGTTTAGCAGGTAGTACCTAAGAAAGAAGTGTCATTGCATTGAATGCATTCACTTAAATCAGTGGTGCTGCACTTCAAGCACTTCTTCGTGTCGTTACATGCTACGTAGGATTAGAAATCAATTGTAATTACTTGAGCATTGATAGAAGTTGCTTCCTTGATATGTCTAGTTTGTGTTATAGTTGACGATGGGCATGTTGCTTGCTTGAGTCGCAGGCTCACAACTTTCACAGCCACTGATTATGTTGCAGGAGGTGCAATGGTCCCCGCAGAACTGGCACTTCCCAGTGATCGGGTCGTTCACATAAGCATGATGAGCCTTCTTGCAGTCACTCACGCAAAAGGTGAACTGAGATGGGTAATTTGGCTGCGATGAATATGTGCTGTTAGCCAGCAAATACAGTCCATCTTGGCAGAGCGTGCACTGTGCATTCTAATTAGTTTAGGACTGAGAGCAT
>Ga0078894_10003887_pt1 | contig 11368 bp, 14 predicted proteins | sample LauGreSu1BDMLBSD_2_FD_67506 | JGI IMG/M metagenome (GOLD analysis project Ga0078894, IMG submission 67506) | Freshwater lake microbial communities from Lake Michigan, USA - Su13.BD.MLB.SD (version 4) (version 4) | ecosystem: Environmental > Aquatic > Freshwater > Lake | place: Lake Michigan... | reverse complement strand
ATTATATTACATTTTAATTGGTCTTTACCAATTCCACCTAAACAAGTCATTGAATTTTTAGGTAGGTTATTTAGAATTGATGAAATACTTGAAATGTCAGATTGTGCATTGTATATATTACCCAATATAACATTAATATAATGTGGACCTTTTAATATATTCTTTGATATTAGATAGTTTGTGTAATTTAACATACCGCTATCAAAACATTCAATTTCAGGAATAACCCCAAATTCATCCATTTTTTGGATTAATTTTAATATCATTTCAGGTTCGTTAACCGACGCTCCTTTAGGGAAATTTAATGATGACATAGTCAATGAACCCATATCAGGATAAAGTTCTAAAACTTCAGACCTTTTCTCAAATTCGGGATGTAATCTACCGGTTAAAGAAACACATATAGATAAGTCAGGGCAATGTTTTCTAATTCCTGTTATGATTTCACCATAAACTTCTTTTTTATACGTATTCGATAAATCTTTGGGGTCTCTCGCATGAATATGAGTAACTGTAATACCTAACTCATACGCGTTATGAACCTCCTCAATGATTTCATTTGGGGTTAAAGGAGCAAAAGAGTTTTCTCTATTTGTTTGAGTTCCGGTTGGGGTGAAATTCATTATTTTTTTCATATTACTTTAAATTATAAATTATTTTTTTATATATAAAGCATCCCCCCAACCATGATGAGTAATACTAGTCTCGACTCTAACGAAAGAATATTTTTGTAAGTAATTATCTATGTCACTTATTAATGAGCAGTTTTCGTACAAATAATTAATATTTACTTCACTATAAATGTAATCGAATTTAGATATTAAATCTTCAAATCCTTTAATCGCTTCCATCTCATAACCTTGTATATCTAAATTTAGAAAATTATAATTATCAATATTAATTTTAAATTCATTAACAATATCTACCATCCTATCTTCAGATATTTCTATCTGATTTGTGTAAAAAATATGAGGATGTTCATTTTTATGGGTTCCTAATTCTAGAATTGAGGATGATTGACCGTTATTAGATATATTAAAATTAACTTTTCTTTTTTTGTTTCCAATACCTCGTATTATTACTAAGTCTTCATTATTAGTGTTATTCTTAATGATTTCTTCATAATCAGGGTTCGCATCTATCCAAATAATATTATTAATCCCATATTGTTTATATATATTTTTTTCTTCGGCGTGATGAGCCCCAATATGGATACACCCTTTTATTGGTTTTATTAGATGATGTTTAAAGTTTGTAATTAACATTATTTATTAGATTTTTAACCATCCATCACAACCAATTTCAGAGGTATCTAAAAAAGATACCCCAAACCAATTAGACGGGTAAATTACTTTATTATTATTCTTATTTAACCAAGCTCCCCACCAACTAAAACTAGAATTCGCAATTATATTATTTTCACACATAGACATTAAATACAAGTCTTGGTAGTCAAGGTTATTAGTAATATAAGTTTTATTTGTAATGAAATCAAGATTTGATTTACACCATTCAATATCGTCAGAAAATATTAAATAATTAACGTCATTTCCAATAATTGATATTGCGTTTTCATAATATTCAATTGATTGTGTTGGATGAAATCCGTTAGACTTTAAATAATCTCCTCTTCTAATATGGAGAGAACAATTTTGAGTTTTTAATAATTTAGAATATTTTTCATTTAAAAAATTTTTTGTTCTATCATCAATTTCGAATAAGTCTAAAATTTCTTGTCTAATATGTTTAATATAGTTTTCATTTTGATAATAACCTTTTAGTTTTAAATTACTATTTGGGTTAGGTATTTCAGAGTATTTTATTGGTTGAGTCGGTTCATGAATGAAACCGTTATTATAATGACTAATAAACTTTATCTTTCTAAAGATATTATCAAGATATAGTTTTAACGAAGAATGTCCTTCAGATAAATCGGAAACGTCAACAATAAATTCTCTATTATCTCTTAATGAAACATAATACGCGGCAGATATTTGAAATAAAAAATTTCCTAAACCTCCTTTTAATTGTGGGGAAACTGAAAAGGTATTCATTTAGTTAAGATTTTATAATTTTTATACAAGTATAATCAACCATCTCAACGTCCATATTCTTTTCTCCAAAATATTCATCAACCGCTTTTTTTGACCCCATCCAATGTCCATAGTCGTCCACAATCAAAACGCCTTTAATAACTAAACGAGGATATAACTTATCCATTTCTTTTTTTGTTGAGTCATACCAATCAGTGTCCAATCTCAATATTGAGATTTCGGATGGTATGTTGTTTTCATCATCTAAAGTAGTACATATATCCCCATCAATAAATTTTATTTTTTCTGATTTATAGTTACTTTTATCTATTATTTTTTTTACCATTTCAATGGAGGAATCACACTTTCCTTCCCAAATCATTCCATTAATTCCATTCAAATCAACATCGAATTGAGATGGTTTAGTCATACCTGAGAACGTATCGTACAACCAAAATTTTTTATCCATATTATGATATTTGCAATATTCGATGCACCCCAAAATATTACCACCTTTCCAAACACCACATTCCACGATATCTCCATCAAGATTATTAAATCTAATATATTCCAAACTATCATATAGTGTTTTTATTCTTTCAACACTAGTCATAGTATAAGGTTTAACTATCTCTAAAAATTTATTATAGTTCATGTTTTTTTTTGTAAATTACAAAAGAATCCCATTCAAAATTACCCTCATGAATCTTTAAAATTTCAAAATCTTTTATATTTAAACTTGTGAATATATCCAAATCTTTCTTTTTTATGTCTTCAATTATGTAAAGACCTCCGTTCACGACATACTTTGATATCGTTTTATACGATATAATCATATGTTCAACAATATGACTACCATCATCTATAACTATGTCAAACTTTAAATCTGAATTAAGTTCATTTTTTTTTATTTGAGTAATAGTTTCTTCTAAGGAATTACTATTTGATTGGTTAGTATAAAAACATTTAATTCTATCTTCTTGGAAGAGTATTTCTTTATTTATATCGACCCCAAAAATTTTAGCATTTCTAAAAAAATCTCTCCAAGCCTTCAGACTAGCTCCTATTTGATATTTTTCACCACATATTGGTTTCATAATCTCATTAGTACCAACACCTATCTCCAAGACGTATTTTACGTCATTTTTTATTTTATGTAATTCTTCAAAATACGAAGGGGAATAAGAGTGAAAAATCTGAGGACATTTATCCGATTTGTATTTGAACAATATTTCACACAATTCTGTTTTAAATTCTTCCATATAAATATTTATTTTTTTATTATACAATAGGATGGGCATCCATCTTTTGTTAAGTATTCTATTGACAAGTTTTTTATTTTACAAAAATCATCTACCGCTTTAACAACCCCTTCAAATCTAGGACTTACGTAGTCGTGACCACAAATGTAACCCCCTTTTTTAATTTTATCAAAGGAAATTTCCAATTCTTTGGAAACCGATTCGTATGTATGTTCAGCGTCTATGTAGATTAAGTCTAAAGATTCGTCTCCAACAGAATTTAAAAAGTCAATACTTGTTGTTTTATGAATTTTGACTTCATTGTTTTTACTGAAAAATTCTGTTAATAGTTGGTATTCATTTTCTAAATGTGTGAATTGCATGTTGTTACCATCTTTATCTCCTGAACCGGCGTAACCGACAAACAAATCAATTAAAAATAGTTTTTTTGGTTTTAATTCATTGAAAATGAATTTAGAAAATTCTCCTTTAAAAACTCCTATTTCCGCAATTTCCATTCCATTTTGGAAAGATTTAAATAAGTCCTCTCTTGTGTTAAAAATTTTTATCATATTTTTCTGAGTGTTTTTTTATTAATTCTAATCTATGATTAGACGAATTAACTTTCCAAGTATAGTGAATATTTAAAAGATTATCTTCAAAATTTTCATTCCCTTCGAACAGTGTATTCAATTTGTAATCTAGCAAGTTCACGTCATAATTATTATCGAATATCCAATCATTGACGTGATACTGTTCATAAGATGGGTAGTTACTATTTTTACCATTGTTTAAATAAACATTTTTCAAATCTTCAGAATATTTTCTAGGGATTCCCATTAATCCGCAATTGTACTTGAATTTTCCGTTAAATGTAAAATTAAATCTGGTATAAGACGGGTCGTAGGAAAGATTAAGTTTTTTTACATCAAAAAGAGTTTTGAAATCGTAGAGTTTAAATGGTATTAAATCTAAATCCCACGTTATTATAAAATCATCATTTACTAAATCAAAACTAAAAAGTTTTAACCAAGACGGATGTAATCCGTAAATATTTTGAGGGATATTTTTATCTAAAACAAACAGATTTACATTATTGTAATCACACAATTTTTCTATTAATGGTATACTATACTTACCATAATCGACATTTCCTACGTTAATCACTAAAACAGTCATATTATTTTTTTTCCCCAAATGCCATAAATGAATTATTTAAATCTACATCTGATACAAATACGTTAATATAACCCTTATCTAACATATAATCTTTAATTATTTCGGAAGATAATATATTAAAATGTTTCCTATTGTTCCACGGCTTCCAATATTCTTGAGAATAATCAGGAAGATATAAGAATAAAACCCCTCCTTGTTTTAAGGTATCGTACCAATAATCCATTACAGACACCCAATCTAATATATGCTCTAAACAATGACTTGAAAATATATAGTCAACCTCTTTTTTTGGTAAATTTGTTGCGTGATATCCATCATTAAAACTCAAATCTATCGGTATTGACCTTGGAAATGCCCACTCTTTTTTCATACATCCTATATCATAACCTTCCCCAATACATACGTGTTTTGCGTATGGTATTGCGAATTGAGATGCGTTTCCCATAGATTGGAATGAAGGATATTTTTTATTTTTAAATTCTATAGTGTTTATCATATAATTTTAAAATTTAATAATGATTGTGATTTGGTTGTAAAATCGCGAATCACATCTTTATAACTTACATGAAAATATATGTTATTATTTCTAAGTTGTAAAGAATCAAAAATAAGTCTAAATGAACTATCAATAAAATGAGACTCTACACTATGTTCCATCAAATAACAGTAATCAAAAATATTTTCACTATATTCTATATTTGGTCTAATTTTTGGAATATTATTATTAATGATATGTGTTTCGTCAATGTATATATTTCTTTTATGGTCATCATGAATAAAAACGTATTGATTTTCTTTAATATTGTATTTGTCAAATAATTTTTTTTCAGAATCTAAATCCCTCCCAACGTAAAATTTTGTCCATCTATTTAAAAAATTTATATTATTTTGTAAATAAAAACTATCGTCAAATTCTTTTGAGTTGGGGTGTCTGGTAAATCCGGCAATTATCAGATTTTCTCTTTTTATAGAAAAATCTTTAATGTAATTATTGGCGAATGTATCATCTCCAACCAAAAAATCTAAATTTGTTAAATCTCTATACATAAATTTAACCGAAGTTAAGTTATGTGGTTTAACAAACATATAATATCTTTCTTCAGGTTTAATTAAACTTCTAACAAGTCCGTTACATATTATATGGTCTCCAAGACCCAAATGGTGATATATGTATTTCATAAATTATTTAAAGAGGATAAATAAGACATTTTTTCTTTCGTTTTTATATAATGAAATGTGATATATTTTGGTATGTCTAATTCATTTAATGAGTATGATTCTGGCGGTTGACTTTTAAAAAAATCTAAATCCTTAACTTCTATATTTGAATTTCTTAAATAAATTCCAAGGGTGACATCCGAATATCCTGTTTTTAATATTTCTATATTAACCCCTATAATTTCTAATAGTTTATTTGAAATTAAATATCCCGCACCACCTGAACAGTAACCTAATGATTTATCATGAGGCCATGTGTGTATAACTGAACCATAAACTAAATCTTTATCTAACGTGTCTAATAATTTTTCCAATTTAATAATATCAACAAACGTATCGTCATCACAAAAAAAATACCACTCGTATCCTTTATGATTTTCGTTTATATATTTTAGAGAATTGATATGTTTTTCTTCATTGGAATGGTAGTCGGTCCTATTAGAGACTTTAACTATGTTTTTTTCTTTATCTTCGTGGTCAGAATAAAATAAACAATCAACATCTTTACCCCACGTTTCTTTAACGTTATAATATCTTTGGGGGTTCATTGACCCGTGTAATATACAATACAAAATCTTTTTCATAATACTAATCTATAATCTTCTCCAACTGGTTTATCATTTTCATCAATTCTGTCGCCAACAAATCTACCATATTCTCTTTTAATTGGAAATGGTTTTTTCTCAAAAAATTCGTCATGAGTTATTCTGTCGTTTTGAAATACCCAATATATTGTTTTTAAAAAAGTTTGGTCAGAACCATAAGATAAATTCTTATCTTTTTTAAACTTATCAATCATATCTGAAATAGGGATTGATTTTGATTTAATTCCCCACATTCCCCCTAATATACCTAAACCATCATTACCATAAGGTATTCTATGTGCCGGATGGTCTCTCATAACGTGCAAACTTTTACCACTTTTAATCCATTCATCAACCGCCATTTTCTCTCGTATTGTTATTCTAGAATCACAATCTCTAAATATGGAATATTCTGATTCAGGTAAATCAACCGCAAAAAATCTCCAAAACATACCATATAGATTTTTTTCGGAAACATCAATAGTTAACACATCTAAATCTTTTAATTTTTCAATAGTTTCATTAGGTACTGAATTATCATAATAAACAACCATTTTCCATTCAGGATAAATTCCCTTCCATAGTTCAGCATTTCTAATTGCCCCTACATTATATATTGGTTTATCACCCCATAAACTAAAACTTAGGTATTTCATATTAAATTATTACTAAGTTTAAACATATTATTTTCATAATCCACATTATGTCCTTGAGTTTTGTGAGAATCCATTTGAACGTGTTTTAGAAGACCATTAGTTAACATCATTTTTTTATGTTTTGTAAAATAGTAAAATGATACCGCTCTTTCAAACGCATGTCCACTTGCTTTAGAATTTTTTAAATATTCGATTAATGGTTCAAACCATTTCATAAAATCATTAAAAATATCGTTTCTAAACGTGACATTACTTGTACTTGACCAATATAAATTAGAGTTATTTTGAATAATCAATCTTAATTGCCTCTCAATATTTTGTTTATAAACTTTAGTTATTGCGTCAAATATTTCAGATACCCATTGTTGGTTATCGATATAATGGAAGTTACTAACCGGAAATGGAACATAACCAATCATTTCAGAATTTTCATAAAAAAACTTTGAGATAGATTGTTCAAAATTAGTGTGTAGATTTGTATCGTATTCTAATAAATTAACGTATTTTGTTTTGATTAAATTATTTTTCCATAATAAATACCATCCCGTAAATGCGGTAAAATAAGGATAATCTTCTAAATTATCTTTGTGGTTTTTTGCTATGATAACTTTATTATTATCTTCAATTAAGTCTGTAGGTCTATTACCTAAAAAAACGTATCTATAATTTTTTAACATACCAAATTTATTATTTTTTTCATATTCTAAAATAATATTTTGGTCGTGAACACAAACAAATGTCTCAACAGAATCTTCCGTTTTTGTAATATCTAAAGGTAATTTGTCTTTATATTTTTCCGAGAATTTAATTCTATTATCTTCCCATTGTTGATTTGTTTGACCTATCGATAAATGAGTTACCCTGTTATTAAACGTAACCCCTATCTTAACTCCGTCAAGATAATTTGGAATACAAAACCCTAAATCATAAAAATGAAACCCTGTTATAGACTCATCAAATTTATGTTTTATTTTTGTTTTATTTATCGCAATAAACAATCCGTCAACTAGTACGGTTTCCTCAACTCTATCATTTATATTTAAAGAGTATGTTGATGTCCATTTTTTACCTTCGTGCTTGTGGTTAACAATACCGTACATTGTTTGTGGAACTTTCCACCACTGACCGCTAACATCCAAAAATTTTGAACCCGCCAAACCTAAAATACCATATTCAGGATTTTTTTCAAAACTTTTTAATACTTTCTCACCCCATTTATTAGTGTCGAATTCTAAATCATCATGACATAAAACAATAATATCATATTTAGATTCGTCAATTATCTCATTATAAACTTGAGATAAGTTCTTTTCCCCATTATTAACCTTTTCAATAATCTGAACTTCTTTATACATACAAGTTTTTTGTAAGTATTCTTGATATTCAGGATTTGGTTTTCTTGTACTATATCCTATTGTTATCATATTCCCGTGCTTCCAAAACCTTTATTATTCCTATCTTTAATAGACATTTCATTTCTCTCAACTAAATTAACCCACTTTCCGTTAACGACAGGACATAAAACAGCTTGAGCAATTTTCATTCCTTTTTTAATTGTAAAAGGTTCTTTGTTGGTGTTAAAAACAATCACCTTAACTTCCCCCAAATATCCACTATCAACCGTTCCGGGCGAATTTAAACACATTAATCCCTGATTAATTGCTAATCCGCTTTTACTTCTAACTTGAATTTCATACCCATCTTTAATATCAAAGGATAATCCTGTTGGTATTAATGCTCTTCCTAATCCATCAACAACGATTTCTTCAGTCGAGTATAGGTCAAATCCTGAATCGGATTCGTAATTATAAAATGGTGTTACGGCCTTGGGATTTAATTTACGATAACCTAAATCTAACTTAGGTACGTAGTTCATCATATCATCCTCTAATTTTTTAATATCAACTCCATATTCATCGAATATTAGATTGTAATCAATATCATTTTTGTGTTCAAGTAAATATTTGTTAATAAGGTCATTATCCTCTTTAATTTTGTTTAAATCTGGCTCTTCAATCATTTTAATTCTTTTAATTTTTTAATTATTTCTATTAGTACATTCACATCTTTTTCACAATATTCTGAAATCTTATCTAAACTTTTACCACTCCAATAGTATTCATGAATGTTTGCACCTGTAACTTCCCCATCTTTGGGAGTCTCAATTCCAAGACAAGAACACAATAAATCTAATGAACCTATCGAACTGTATGAACCGTATTGCCATATTTCTTTGGTGTCTATCGCTTTTATTTCCCAAGGTTTTGTGTCGTAAGAAGGTAGAATTGAAGGCGGTAACAATCCATTAACAATCATTCTTTTAGCTAATACAGGAATATCAAAGTTTTTTAAATTGTGACCGCAAAGAAAGAAATCTAGTTTACCACATCTATCAAGTAATTTTTGAACTCCTAGTAATATTTCCTTTTCTTCGTGACCTGAGAATGTTTGTTTTTTAACTTCACCATTATCCATAACGAAAGCGACGCTAACACAAATAATCTTTGAGAATTCAGGGACTAGCGCAGCTCTTCTTTTAAACACCTCGTCCTTTCTAATATCAAGTTCCTTTTTATCTTTTGGGATTACCAAATGGTCTTCAGGAAATCTTTTTTGAAACCAATCATAATACTTTTCAAATTGGTCAGATACTTCAGGGTTTAAGTTTTGACACACGCTGAAATCAGGACAACATCCAACAGTTTCAATGTCAATAAATAAAATTTTTGTTATTGGAATTTTAATCATTTTTTTATTTTACTAAAGTTTTGTACCACTCCGCTCTTGTTTTTGTAACATTTCTAAGGTCATATTCATCCTTAACGGTTTCATATAATCTATTACCCATATCCTCAATCATATTTGGATTTTGAACTAATTTTTTAATGTATTTAGACCAATCGCTATGATTTCTTGATTCATCAACTAACAAAGCATTTCCATCCACAAAGTTACCATCTTTTAAGCAATGTGTCAAGTCAATTGTATAAGGTCCGACTTTAGAAGCGATTAATGCTTTCTTATAAAATCCCGCTTCAATAACCTTTAATTGAGATTTAACTCTATTGAAGATATGGTTTTTAATTGGAGCTAAAGATATGTCAAACTTAGAATAATTCTTGGCGTAAGATGTTACGGGTAATGTCCAAACTCTTCTGTAAGGAATTGTGGAATCAGAATTATATTCTTCTTGTTTAAACTCTGATAAGAAGTTTTTATAATTTTCATCAACTATTTTATAATTGTTTGTGAATATTTCTTCATATCTTGCCCAAACAGTTTCGTGAGGTTTAATATCTCTTTTTTTCTGTTCTCCCGTTTCTTTATTAATTTCAGTTACGGTTCCTCTAAGGTCAAACCCACAAACAACATATTGAACTTTATCATTAAACTCTGAGTTTTTAGAAACCATTCCATCAAGTAACATTAAATCGTGTAAATGAGAGCTTCCCCCTAACCAACCGATTCTAATTCTATCTGAAGGTAATGTTGGTTCTTTGAACTGAGGTTCATCTGGATTAATTGCGTTTGGAAAAATCTCAACATTTTTATTTAACTTTTTTATCTCATCCGCAAATACTCTTGTAGTTGTTGTGACGTAACTAGCAACCCTAAGATTTGCCATAATTTTTTGGTCAATCTTATTTTGAACTATAATACTATGTATTGGGTGTTCTTTAGTTGGTAACCAATAATCATCTAAATCAACAATAACAACAATACCCATTGATTTTAAACTATTAATAAGTTCTGGTACTTGGTCGTAGTCATGACCAATACTCCTATGAACGTGAACAATTTGATATTTTTTCCAAAAGTTAACATCGTTTATTTTTGGTTCATAATCAATATCGATATGAAAATCGTCAGGATACATATTTTGTAACATAACGTGAGGGTCTACTGAACGGAATTTTCCTTTTTATACTTCCCCCACCCTAAATAAGAGTGGGGGTTACGCACCGACGCCCGTTTTATCACTAGGGATAACCAAAACATTGATTTTACTAGTGATAGAGGGTGTCGAATTACTTTGATTTGACATAATTTTCTATTAGTTTATTTATTAATTTATTGTCATTTTCCAAATCGGATTCCCAAATGACTATTAAATTATAACCATAACTTTTAATTAAATCAATCTTCTTACTATCATAATCCCATATTTCTTTTGCGGTCATATTTTTTTTCTGATTAAAATAATTTTCTTCATATTTTTTTGGGTTACAGTGCCAATAATCACCAAAATACTCAATAATTAAATTTAATTCTTTAATGTAGATGTCACAAATCTTAGTATCAACTTTAAAAGATTGTTCTGATTTATACCCTATTTTATATAATTCTTTAATTATTTCCTTTTCTTTTTTTGAGGTAATTACAGATTTTATTTTTCCTTTTCGTCTAGTTTCTTTTAATTTTTCCGACATTTTTTCTTTATTTAAAATATTATTATC
>Ga0078894_10003886_pt1 | contig 11370 bp, 12 predicted proteins | sample LauGreSu1BDMLBSD_2_FD_67506 | JGI IMG/M metagenome (GOLD analysis project Ga0078894, IMG submission 67506) | Freshwater lake microbial communities from Lake Michigan, USA - Su13.BD.MLB.SD (version 4) (version 4) | ecosystem: Environmental > Aquatic > Freshwater > Lake | place: Lake Michigan... | reverse complement strand
TCGCCGCTGGTGTGCCTGGCCTGGCTGGTGCGCCGCCAGGGCCTCACCCCGCAGCGGGCCCTCGACTACCTGATGCAGGTGCACCCGGGCACCAATCCGCTGCCCGGGCAACTGGCGCTGCTGGCCCAGCTCTGAGACTGGAGGCGAGTGATGAGAGCGTTCTTGAATGATTCATCCTTGGCAGCAGGTCTAAGATGAGAATCCTGGCTAGACCAGGCCTAACTTCATCCAGGCGCTCGAGACTCTCGCGCCGGATGGTTGTGATTTGCAGAGATGCTGTACCTGCATGATGTGGAGCCTCCGCACCAGGCCCCGCACAAGCTGCAGCCCTCATCCACTCCAGCTCACCATTTCCCCCTCAAGTCCATACCCGCAGCCGATGAATCTCAGCCCCAAGCTCGTCACTTGCGCGGGTCGCGTTGCCATAATCAGCCGCCAAGAAGGCAGATACAGCTATGCAGCTACGTGAAGCAGGACCTCCACGCCCACCTCCTCCAGTTCAAAGCGCTCGGCACACACCCTGGCGAGCGTGGAGGAAGCATGGTCATCGAGGACGATCAAATCAGCGATTCGGCACTGTTCTACCTGCTAGACACGTGAGCACCAACGTTGACTCGCTGGATATAAATATGTGGCCGGCACTGGAATGAAATAACTATAGCAATTACCGTGCTTGGGCTGGTGCCGCCGCATCTCTACACCAATGCCTACCAGGCTCTAGCAATGGCCAATCGTCAGCATGTTGCGTTGAGGCCATGGGCTACTCCCTCTGCTTGACGCCCCCAGCCCACCGCATCAATTCAACAGTGAACATCCACCCATCAGCCACAATTCACCCCACGGCCCTCGTTGATGAGGGTGCGAATATCGGCGCAGACAGCCGCATCTGGCACTGGGTGCATGTTTGCGCAGGTGCCGTGATCGGCGAGCACTGCTCGCTGGGGCAGAACGTATTTGTAGGCAATCGCGTTCACATCGGCCACAACGTGAAGATTCAGAACAATGTGTCGGTGTACGACAACGTAACCCTCGAAGACGACGTTTTCTGCGGGCCAAGCATGGTTTTTACCAACGTATACAACCCACGCTCGGCTGTTTCTAGGAAGGATGAATATCGAGAAACCTGGGTGGAGTGCGGGGCCACGCTTGGCGCAAATTGCACGATTGTCTGTGGCAACCGTATCGGACATCACGCTTTTGTGGGTGCCGGTGCGGTGATCAATCGGGACGTGAAACCCTTCGCGTTGATGGTGGGTGTACCCGCGCATCAGGTGGGCTGGATGAGCGCCTATGGAGAGCGGGTTGAGCTGCCGCTGGCTGGAAACGGCAGCTGGATTTGCCCCCATACCGGCGATTGCTATCAGCTCGACGGTGAACACCTCCATCACTACTCAGCCGACAAGATAACTCCGTCAAGCCGACCAAGCTCCGGGAGTCCAAGGGCAGAAGCCTGACACTTGGCTTTCATGATTGCGGCCGATTGTTCACAGCAGCACTGAAGTATCGCAAGCCGGCAGAAATGCTGAATTGCGAGAGTATCAGCGTGTGGTTACGGTGTTTGGTGGCACATGGAGGACCGCCCATTCTCTCGCGGAATGGCTGGCCATCATGTCCACTTTTTAATGGCCTGAACTGAGCGCATTTATGGATTCATTAATCTCAAAGACCAGCAGCAATAGTGCCTGTCGGATGGTGGAAGCCGGCGGCGGAGGCTAGAGGCCAGGATTGCTGCTCTGCTGGATCATGGCCAGTACATCCATTGCCCAGAAGTGGCCGAGCCTGAGCAGCCTAGCTGCCGTTGTGGGTGTGGAGCCCTGAATCACCGTGGCCAGTGGCACCGATGCTTTGTTGATCGCGCCGATGGCGCTGGGTGTAGGCGCCGGTGATGAGGTGATCATCACGCCCTTTTCGTTCATTGCCCCAGCGGAATCCATCGCACTCATTGGCGCGGTGCCGGTCTACACAAACATTGGTCCCCATAGCCACAACCTTGATCCTGCCTAAATTGATTAGGAGATCAAGTCACGTACAGAGTCGATCATCCCTGTAAGCCTCTATGGCCAACCGGCCGACCCTCCAGCCATCACTACGATCACCGAGCGCCATAGGCTGGCTGTGATCGAGGGTGGCGCTCAGATCCTTGGGGCTCAACAGCACGGGCGGCGCAACTGCGGCCTGAGCACCATCAGCTTTCCCCTCCAAACCCTTGGGTGGTTATGGAGACGGAGGGGCTTAATTTACCCATGATGCTGAGTTGGCAAGACGGATGTGCGGGATTTCCCGCCATAGTCAAAGCCGGCTTCACTTCCACACCGAGATGGGGTGAATGGCCACATCGATACGCTTCGGGATGCGATTTCATTGACCAAACTAAAACTTTTAATGCTGAGGTGACATCACGCCAGCAGATTCACATGCGCTAAAGTCGCAGCATCCATCAAGCCGGTGTTGCCCCAAAACCGCGGCTTTCTGCCGGCAACACGAGTGTGTATGCGCAATATACGACTGACATGAAGGATCGCGCTGCTGTTCAAGAGGCACTCAAGGCCCGTGGTATCCCACGGCCGCGCACTACCCCACATTGCGCTGCCAGCAGCCGGCCCTTCAGGAATGTGACAGCCGCTGCTAGAGAGGAGGCGTCACAGCTTGCACAGAAAGCTAGCGAGCGCGTAATAAGCCTACCGATGCATCCCCACCTCTCGGCTCATGATCAGGATCAAGTAGAGGCTTCAGTAACAGCCTCTCATCGTTAATCTTCCGTTTCGTTTGCTTCCTGTTTTCAACACGATCAATCCACTGATGTCAGTTCCCGCACCCTCCGCTCATCATCAAACCCTGCTGGAGCGCCTGCGCAACAAAGATGCGCTGATCGCTGTGGTGGGACTGGGCTATGTGGGCCTGCCTCTCTCGCTCACCTATGCCGAGAGCGGTTACAGCGTGCTGGGGCTAGATATCGACGCCATCAAGATCAATGCGATCAATCAAGGCAACAGTTACATCCAGCACATCGCCAGCGAACGTGTAGCTGCGGCCCGCAGCCAGCAACGGCTGGAGGCCACCACGGATTTCACCCGGTCAGCCGAAGCGGACGCGCTGATTCTCTGTGTGCCCACGCCCCTGAATCAATACCGTGAACCGGATCTGAGTTTTATCCGCAGTACCATGGAGGCGTTACTCACCCATCTGCGGCCCGGCCAGGTGCTCAGCCTCGAGAGCACCACCTATCCCGGCACCACAGAAGAAGAGCTGCGACCGATGGTGGAGCAACAGGGGCTCGTGATCGGTGACACCTTTTTTCTGGTGTACTCACCGGAACGCGAAGATCCCGGCAACGCCCATTTCAATACCGCCACCATTCCCAAGGTGATGGGTGGCAGCACACCCGCGTGCATGGAGGTGGGTGTGGCGCTCTATGAGCAGGCGATCAGTGAGGTGGTGCCGGTGAGCAGCACCCAGGCCGCTGAGATGACCAAGCTACTCGAGAACATTCACCGGGCGGTGAACATCGGCCTGATGAATGAACTCAAGCCCCTCGCCGATCGCATGGGGATCGATCTCTACGAGGTGATTCGAGCTGCGGCCACGAAACCATTCGGCTTTGTGCCGTATTACCCGGGGCCTGGCCTGGGCGGGCATTGCATCCCGATCGACCCCTTCTACCTCACCTGGAAGGCTCGTGAATATGGCATGCATACCCGTTTCATTGAACTGGCGGGGGAAATCAATACCGCCATGCCAGCCTATGTTGTGCAGAAAACGGCGGATGGGCTCAATGAAGCTGGTAAACCTCTGAAGGGCAGCCGTTTGTTGGTGCTGGGAATTGCTTATAAGAAAAATGTCGACGACATGCGCGAATCGCCATCCGTGGAGCTTATGGAGCGCTTCCAAGCCAAGGGTGCTGAGGTGCACTACAGCGATCCTTTCTTTGCAGAATTCCCCCGGATGCGCAAGCACGCGTTTCAGCTGAGCAGCGTGGAGCTTTCGGCAGACTCACTTCGCACTTTTGATGCGGTGGTGCTGGCGACCGATCACGACGCCTTTGATTACCCCTTGGTTGCGGCCCACAGCCAGTTGCTGATTGATACGCGCGGCCGCTTTGCTCCCGGCCAATACATTGTGCGCGCCTGAACGCTGATGCGACATCTCACCGTACTAGGCGCGAGGCCCCAGTTCATCAAGGCAGAAGCCCTGAGCCGCGCTATTGCAGCCACCCAGAGCAGCGATGGTCCGATTGTGGAGCGCATCCTGCACACCGGTCAGCATTTCGATGCGACGGTGGGTGTTCAGTTCTTCTTGTAGCTGCGAATCTCCACGCCGGCCTTTCACCTGGGTATCGGCGGGGGCAGCCACGGGGTTAACACCGGCCGAATACTGGTGACGATCAAGCGGGTGTTGTTGGCTGAGCGGCCCAATGCGGTGTTGGTGTAGGACGATACCGACTCGACCCTTGTCGGAGCCCTGGCCGCCACCAAGCCCAAGATCCAGGTGATGCACGTGGATGCAGGGCTGCGTTCGTTCAACAGCCACCAAACGGAAGAGCAGCGAAACAGAGTGCTCACCGACCACTTGACTGAGCGCTGCCATGCCCCACCGACACGGCAGTAGGCCACTTACAGAGGGAATTCATCCCTGCAGAGCGAATTGTGCGCACCGTCGATGTGATGGCGGATGCGGCTCGGATCTTCGGGGAAGTAGCCGAGGCGCGCGCCAGTGAGTCACTGGGATCCGAGATCCTGGAGCTCCTGGGCGGAGACAAGCAGCCGTTTGTGCTGGCCAGGATCAACCTCGACGCAAACACCGATGACCCCGCTTGTCTGGAGGCGATCCTCAGAGCACTGGACCAAGCGCGCCTGCCGGTGTTGCTGCCCCTGCATCCTCGTACCCGCGACCGTATCGCAGATCATAGGTTTGAGCGGCTGTTGGAGCCCCTCACGCTCAGCGATCCGCTCGGCTTTCTGGCAATGGTGCTGCTGGAGCTGCGATCGGCGCTGGTGGTCAGCGATTCCGGCGGAGTACAGAAAGAGGCCTTCCTTCAGGGCACGCCGAGCGTGACGGTGCGGCGCGAAACCGAATGGTTTGAGCCCTTTGCAGGTCTTGGGCAGGAAGAACCCATCACGCCGTGGCAAGGCAGAACGCTGAGCCAGCGAATTTCGGCACGTGAACCTGCTAAATACCAATGTGGTGTCTGTCCTGATGCAAAACCGTCCCGATCCAGTGGTGGTGAGCTGGCTCGACCAGCAACCTGCCGATCAGATCTGGCTTCCCAGCGTGGTGGTGTTGGAACTGAGCTACAGCATTGCCATTCTTCCGGTAGGAGCGAAGCGCAGTGGGTTGGAGGAGAGTTTGAGCTGCTTCTCCAGGCGCTGGGGCGAGGTAGGGTCGCGCCCCGTGACGCATTGACTGATCACAAAGCCGCCCACCATGCCGCCCGACGCAAATCAGGTGGTCCTCACCCCTTTCGCTGGATGCCGGTCAAGGATCCGCGGGTCTGAGTGTACGCGAAGTGACGAACTGCTGCTCGTAGTCAATGTTTGACGGCGATCAGGAAGTCAGCGCCGCGCTGGGCGAGGTAGAGGAAAAGGGCGGTTCACATGCAGCGCGTCGGCCTGCACCAGCACACCCTCAAGTTCGACTGAATCCAGCAGCTGGCGCAGGGCCTGGATCTCACCACTGGCATTGGTGGCCTAGGTGGTCTGGGCGATCGCTACGCCTAGCGTCAGGGAGTAGAGGCTAACTTAGCTGACGAACTGCGCTGCGCCGGAAGCACCCTCAGCGATGGAGCCCAGTAGGGTCTTGCCATCCCACACCAAGGTTTGGAGGCCCTCGGCCACACCCGATTCAGCCGCCATCCAGTCCCGCAGCAGGGTTTCAAAACCCGGCACGTCCAACTTGGGCCAGCAGCAGGCGGAACGTGGAAGCCGGTGAAGGATTGGCGAAATCTGTTCCCAGCAGCTCGTCGATCGTCTGCCGGTGGCGTTGGGCGAATCGCTCCATCCCGACCAGCGAACCCTGGCCGCTCAGGATCGAAAGCATCCCATCCAGCAGCATCCACCACTGGGAGAAGCGGATGCCCCGACGCAGCCGAAAGTCCGGCAGCACTTTGAGAAAAGTGATCAGATCACCTGCAGCAGCAGGCAGGGTGGCGTGGTGGGAGACCAAGAGACAGGAGCGGTTCCCGCGCACAGCACTGTAGGCACAGCGCCACAGCCAGGACTACTGGGACTGAGTTCTAATAGGCCCTGACTGCAATACCTCCTCAACACGATCACCAGCAGACAACTGACCAATTTTATGCTCCACCCCATAGCCCCAATCACCGATCGCCGCATCAACATCGCCCTTGTGGGCTGTGGCCGAATCAGTCGTAACCACATCAAGGCCATTGCCGCGCACCACGAGAGAGCCGAGCTTGTGGCAATCTGCGATACGCAGCCCAAGCGGCTGGAGGAAGCCCAGCAGCTGATCGCCGAAGCTTCAGCCGATCACCCTGGCGCAGCTAGCAACTCTGCCCAGTTCAGCAGCTATAGCGAGCTGCTTGCGGCGGCAGTGGCCAACTCCACCCCGCTGGATCTGGTCGTGCTGGCCACACCCAGCGGGCTGCACGCACACCAAGTGATCGCGGCAGCCTCAGCGGGGTTGCATGTGTGCACTGAAAAGCCCATGGCCACGCGCTGGTCCGATGGTGTGGCGATGGTGAAAGCCTGCGATCAAGCGGGCGTGCACCTGTTTGTGGTGAAGCAGAACCGCTTCAACAGCACCCTGCAGCTTGTAAAGCGGCAAATCCAGGCGGGTCGTTTCGGAAAATTAGCGATGGTGGCGGTGAATGTGTTCTGGCAGCGGCCGCAGAGTTACTACGACCAAGACAACTGGCGCGGTACATGGGAGTTTGATGGCGGCGCACTGATGAACCAGGCCAGCCACTACGTAGACCTGCTGGATTGGCTGGTGGGGCCAGTGGAAAGTGTGAGCGCCTCGATCGCCACATTGGGCCGAGCAATTGAGGTGGAAGACACCGCAGCTCTGCAGCTGCGCTGGCGCAACGGAGCCCTAGGCACGATGGCAGTGACGATGCTCACCTACCCGAAGAACCTGGAGGGGTCGATCACGTTGCTGGGCGAATCCGGTACCGTGAAAATTGGCGGGCCTGCGGTAAACCAGATCGAGCACTGGGCCTTTGCCGATGAAAGCCCGGACGATGACGAGGTTGCGCAGGCCAGCTACCAAACCACCAGCGTATACGGTTTTGGGCATCCACCCTATTACGCCAACGTGCTTGGTGCCTTGCAGGGCGAAGCGGAAGCCCTGTGCGACGGCCGCGAGGGCTTGCGCAGCCTAGAGCTACTAAGTGGCGCCTACCGCTCGGCACGGGATGGTCGCACGGTCCACCTACCACTTGAGTACTGAGCTTTGATACTGAACCTCGGTGACAAGCTGAGTCGCTTGAAGCCGCCGTCGGCGTCGGTGCGCGATGTGCTGAAGCTAGCGGGGGGTACGGCGGGCAGCCAGGTGATCACGGTGGCAGCGACACCGATCATCACGCGCCTTTATGGACCAGAGAGCTTCGGAGTGCTAGCCACGTTTGCATCGATCCTGGCACTGCTCAACGTGGTGAGCAGCCTGCGCTATGAGCTGGCCATCGCCGTGCCGGAAGACGACGACGAAGCAATCACTCTGGTGTGGCTGTGCTTTGTTCTGGTGGCAATCTCCACAGCCCTTACGGCTCTTGGCGTCGTTTTGTTGCGGAACCAACTGGTGGGCTGGCTGCAGCAGCCGGTGCTGAAGCCGCTGCTTTGGCTGCTGCCGGTGGGTGTGTTGGTCACAGGGGTGTACCAGCCCCTGAGCTACTGGGCGATCCGCCGCAAACACTTTGGCCTTCTGGCGCAGACGAAGTTTCGTCAAAGCATCATTGGTGTGGCCACCAACCTGGCAGCAGCACCGCTGGGCACGATCGGCCTGCTGCTGGGTCAGATAGTGAGCCAGAGCGCAGGCTTTGAAGCCATCCTGCGTCAGTCGGGGGCAGCATTACTGGGTAGACCACGGCCAACACCGGCTGTCCTATTGAAAACCCTGCGACGGTATAGTCATTTTGGGATTTATAGCTCACCTGCTGGCCTGATTAACACGATAGGGAACCAAGTCCCAAATCTCATCATTGCCTCTGCCTTTGGACCGGTGCAGCTAGGTCAATTAGCTTTGGCGCAGCGGGTGCTCCTCTTGCCAGCAGGGGTGATTGGCAGCTCGGTGGGGCAGGTGTTTCTAAGCCAGGCTGCGGAACGCTATCGGACTGGCACAATGCCAGCTCTGATACGGCAAGCCAGCAGAAGACTATTGGCCTATGGACTAATTGCAGCCTTGGCAGCATCATTTCTAGTCTCTCCAATGATGCCATTGCTATTTGGCCTAGAATGGGCCCCCACTCGTTGGATAGTTCCCTTATTGACCCCTTTGTTTTTAGGCCAGATTATCATTTCCCCCCTCAGCATGGCCTTCATTGCCGCAAGGCTCAACTCAAATGAGATGCTTGCGCAAGTTGGCTTGGTAACTATAAGGGTCGGGGTCCTGCTTGGCTCCATCTACTTTGGGTTGAGCTTTCAGCCTGCAATTCTGGCTTATTCCATGGCCTGCCTCGCCGGCTATTCTACATATGGCCTCATTCTTGCTCAATCACTTAAAAGGGACAAGCCTGTCAGCGCATAACTCGAACTGGCTTTGTACTTCAATTCCACGCCTCTTGATCCCATGAATTCCGATTCTAGTGGCTTTGCCTCAAAGGGAAAAGATCGCGAGGCCAGCCTAAGACGAAGCGACTACTTCTCTGACGGCTACTTCTCATTACATCAGCTCTGCTCTTTTGCCCATCAAATTAATTTGCTGCATTCTCTTGGCCCTCGAAGCGTCCTCGAGGTGGGGATGGGCAACGGGTTTACATCCCTCTATTTAAGGAGATCGGGAATTGACGTTACAACTGTAGATATCAACCCCAGCCTGGGCCCTGATGTTTGCTGCGACCTCCAAAGCCTACCCTCAAGCATTTCCGGCTGTTTTGACGTCGTATCCTGCTGCGAGGTATTGGAACATTTACCTTGGTCAGACTTTGAAGAAAGCGTCTCTACACTTAGAAAATTCAGCAACACCCTCTTTCTTTCGCTACCGTATGGCAGGCGAATAGTTGGGGCAGGGGGATTTCTCAGACTGCCTGACAACAAGTACATTCGGATGCCCGCCAATAAAACCTTGGGCCTATGGTTCCCGCTTCCATTTATCAAAAAGTCTATGCCTCGCGAACACTTTTGGGAACTAGACTGCTCCCGCGAAACAACCACAAAAGCTGTTTTAGGCATTTTGCGCAAGTACTATTCTGCTGTAGACAATGGTATTTTTCAATTGAATCCATATCATCGATATTTCATCTGTCGGTCTTTGGAGTCCGCCAATAGGCCAGGTTTGTTGTGCGATAATGGGCCAACTGTCCACCCATGATGTGAGGCCATCGGGAGCGCAGAAGCGCCCTGTTCTCTTGCCGCAAATGGATCTGCAGTATTACCTGCAACGGGAACAGAGTCCAACCTCCCTTGGCAGTCTGCAGGTGATCAACGTGACAAATCATGGCCTCGGAGTCATCCCAAGGGATAGTGGCTTTTCTCTCGTAAAGGAAGACTTGGCGTCGCGACTCCATGGCGTAGGCCTGCTCGTAGTCACTGAACCACCGCTGAATCGATCCGATGACCGGCCGAAGGCTTATGATTGGAATTGAGAGCAGCTAACTTGGCTTTTCAGGGGTTTCTTAAGTACTCGTTGTTCCAATGAATTTTCTAATACCCCTTTCTTTTCTTGCCGCCGGTCTCCTACTTCCTTCTATTCGGACGTATCGATCTTTTTTATTGGCTAGTTACGCAATTTTCTACGCCCTAGGGGTGTCCTGCTTGGTTTTCATTCTGAAAAACCCAGATCAGATTCCATCCAACTATCCTTGGCTATGGCAGAATGTCAACCTAAGCGACACTCTTTCCGTCATAATTCTTGCCTTTATATTTCTTTTATTTAGCGCATTTATACCATGCATCTTATCTTCGAAGATTGGCGGACTGCTCCCTCCTACGATAATCTTAGCCTTTGCAACCAAAGAGATCAAGCCAGTACAAGCCCGCATTGTCTTTTCAGCCCTCATTCTCATTTCCTTGTCAAGCTATATTTACTTAAGTGGAGGCTTTTTTAATGCTATCTCAGAAGCCTGGCTCATTCGAAGAGGCTTGAGAGCCGCTGATATTACATTTGCATCACTAAAACTCTTGCTTTCAGCAATCGCATTCAATGCGAGTGCAATTTGGCTTATATTTGCGATCAATAGTTTCATTGACTCCTCAACCAAGCCTGCACGTGACTTCTTATTTCAACCTGCTCAATTAGTAAAGCTGCTTGGAAGTGCCAATGTCTTAACACCTATGTTGCTTTCGCTTGTTTCTGGCGCTGTAATGGCCGGTCGCGGCAACACAATTCAATTTATCGAGGTATGGATTTTTTGCATTGCCATTAAATGTTCTAAATTTCAGTGGCTATTCCTTTATAATTTTATTCACTACTCCCTTTCAAACGCGGGGGCCATATATTATCGATTGAGATCTTTTCTTGTGGGCGCAGAGATTCAATACAGTCAATCTCTAGATGTTGTATACGAGCCGCCCGCGAGAATTGCAAATGAATTCGTAAATCTCTCTACACTTTTTAGAATCAATGCACATTCGCATATACTTTGGGGCAATGAATCCGTAAATCCATTTCGTCCAGGTGAGTATTTTACTGGCTTAGTGAAAGGGTATTATCAAATACATGAATGGGATTCATCGCAGCCATTTTCATTATTGGACTCATTTCTTGCTATTTTTGGAATACTGGGAATTCCGCTTTCTGTATTAATCGCAGCCATTTGCATCTCAATACCGGATCAGATTGGGAGGAAGCGTCGACTTTTTAAATCTGATGGAATTTATGTAGCACTTTTGTATATTTCCTTTAACTCAGTTAGACCAGTTCTTGTCAGCCCAGGCTTCGGTAGCATCGTACTGCAAACAGTTTTAGTGCCGCTTTTATTGCTAATAACTATTCTTTTTTGCTCTCGGCAACAAGCTTCTCCTAAGCTTACGACTCAACCCCGCATACAGCCATGATCGGCAGAAATCTTAAATCAAAAAATCCGACTTGCATTTATTGGTTTGCGCTTATATATTCTAATCAAACTGGAATTCTTAGCCAAGTAAACAATTTAAAGGAGTCTGCTCATGAGTTACATTTAAATTCCCGGTTCATTACAATATTAGCCCCGACTGATTCGTCAAGACTAAAAATATTCTTCCTTATACTAAAATTACATTT
>Ga0078894_10003884_pt1 | contig 11378 bp, 9 predicted proteins | sample LauGreSu1BDMLBSD_2_FD_67506 | JGI IMG/M metagenome (GOLD analysis project Ga0078894, IMG submission 67506) | Freshwater lake microbial communities from Lake Michigan, USA - Su13.BD.MLB.SD (version 4) (version 4) | ecosystem: Environmental > Aquatic > Freshwater > Lake | place: Lake Michigan, USA... | reverse complement strand
ATGCAAGACTCCAACAAATGCGCAACACGGATTTGTTCGTTTTGACATACCATGTAAAATGACCTGCGCACCGTCGACAAAAAACTCCGGTTATCCGTCATACGAAACCCCCGACAAACCAAGTATTTTTCCGAATTGCCTAGCCGGCTCGTCTGCAATTTACACACATTGACCTCTTGATAAAACGAGGACAACAAATACATGATGTCAATCGTCTGCTCGTAAAAACAGTCGAATATTTTCAACACGAAATTCCCGCCATATTTCTGCATGCAGAGCGCATAACAAGTCTGGCCCCACAGCAAATTCGTTATGATTAGTTCTTGTTTGTTGAAATCTTGGGAGAAGTCGAATCCGCCGTCGGCGGTGATGAGGTCCATCGATGCCCCGTATTTGGCTACACAGTGGTCGAAATTATCTAATCGCATGATGTTGCCCGTTCCGTCCGCCCCCGTTTCAATGCGCACATTCGGGTTTTTCGAGAGGAAATATTCGGTCTTGTTCCAAGCCGGAACATTGTCGTCGGTTTCATCGTACAAAATGGTCATCCCGGTATACGAGTCCAGGGGATTGGCGCGTTTATTGCAGACCGCCTCGATGAATCCACCCGGCCCCTCGGCCAAATGGAATGTTTTGATTGGCCGCGGCTTGTAATTCGGCAAAAACGGGTCGTCGACGCGAAAGGCGCGCAATATTTCAATCATTTTGAAATAAGACCGCGAGATGGGCTTGTATTTGGAGATGGACTTTTTCCTGAGAGGAACCACAGAATGTATGTATTCATAGGGATTTGTGTATTTTTTGATAACGTCCCAGTCTTTTTCACGGGACGCGATTTTTTCCTTGATTTCGTTCATGTAGAACGCGATACTTTGCGAAATGGCGGCTCGCGGCTCTTTCGCGGAGACCGATACATGAATATGTTCAAATGCGTTTTTTGGCGACGACGGCAATGAAAAATAAATCATTTACACTATTATTAGTGTGGATGATTCTTTGTAAGAATGTAGGTTTATGTATATTTTGATATTCTAATGTCTAAATAATCATTTCGAGGTCTTTCAGCTTCCAATACTCACTTGCGCCGTTGGCGAGCGGTCTACGAATGATAAACGGGATTTTTTTCTGTTGCAATTCGGCTAAAGCAATCAAATAACCATCAATGACGGACGGGTCGGTCTCCACAAATGTCTTCGCCCCGTCATTGATTTGTTTGGCACGTTCGCCCAAAATGCGCGTCCTCTCGTATTTTGTCATGAAGGGGAGAGTACGGTGCAACGGGTCGATAATGATGCCGCGTTCGTCGCGCACAATGGCGGTCAATGCATCCACTTCTTCGTAATTACTGACGAGCAACTCCGGGTGGTGATTGGCGATGGTCTGCTCTCTCACTGATTCGTCGAGTTTCTGTAGATAGGCATTGCCATCCTCGTCGTCGGCATCGTCTTCTGAATCTTCGTCGTCCGAATTGAACCCGAACTGGAATTCGTCGTCTTCGTCCGGTTGTTGTTGGGCTTTTGATTTCCCTTTTTTGGCAGGACGGTCGTCGGCAAACATCGCGTCTTCGTCTTCTGGGGCATCTTCGTCGTCACTAACATCGTCTGTGTCGGATAACAGATTATTCGCTTCTTCGTCGTCGTCGGTGGCCACGCTGGACACGTCGGAATCGTCACCTTTTTTCTCTTTTCTTAATGATACGGCACCGGGAACCCCTTTCTTTACAACGGGTTTCTCTTCTTCGGAGTGAACAGACTCTTCTTCGGATTCAGAACCGTAATCAGACATGTTTGATTGTGTGCTTATAGAGTATTGTCGTATTGTTTCTAAATGGATTCCACGATAACAATAAAAATATTGTTCAATTTTTTATTGTTTTTTTCATTCCCGTCTATTCCCATTTCCATTCCTATAAGCGAGGGAGTAGGCTCTTATTTGTATATTTCATGGGGTTTCTCTCTATGCGCACCGTAGGTGCGCATCAAAAGCGACTCCGAAGGCGTCGTCTAAACGGGGGGTCGTAGGGGGGCAGAGCCCCCTACTTGCGATCGTCCGTTTTCCAGAAAGTATCACATTCCACACACAAATACAAATACTTCATGTTTTCATCGTCATAGCGCATATAAATGACTTCCGGCTTCTCGACCTGGTCCACATTCGTCTTGCAAGCGATGTTCGGACAGCGCATATTGTAAATCCGCGGCAAAGTCGGGTCGAGTTTTGTGTAGCGATTGATAATGTGATTGAACTGCTGCTCACCACGCTTCAACTGCGAATTCAACACAACGACTCCCTCTTCTCCGATTTCCTCGTCCACATAAGAACAATTCCTACAATAATAAACCAATTTGTCGGCTTGCTCGCCCTTTATGCTTGTATACAATTTATTGTTGCAATTAACACAGAATCTCATTGTTTGGAATGAATGGAAAGTTTGGTAAAGAACGACAGTTATACTTTATATTGCCATTTGTTTAACTTGTTTTACGGGTTCAATTTTTGCAAAAATTGAATCCTTTTGAATCCAATGATTTATCGAAACAAGTTAAATATGACATTCATTAATATACCAATTACCAACTTTCGCATTTAAAACGTACCGCAACATGACCTCTGAATTATCCACGTTTCTAAATGCGAATCGTCGAAAAGAACCTCAACCAATCACCAACACGCGAATCGGCAGCAAAGACCTCGGCATTTATGGCGGGTCTTACTCGATTTCCGACCTAGATTATCCTGCCTTCCTCGAAAAATACAGGCAGGAAGTCGTGGAACCGGGTGCCGCAGAATATTTGACGGAAACGCAATTGGACACGGGTCCGATTTTGGTCGATTTGGATTTCCGGTTCAGCTATGAAACAGAAGAAAGACAGTATGAAAAAGACCACATCGACGATTTGGTCGGCGCCTACGCGGAAGAAATCATCCGCATGTACCAGCTCGACTCCGAATCCGTCTATGAAATATTTGTCCTAGAAAAAGATGAAATCAACCGCGTGCATGCGGACAAAAAAACGAAAGACGGTCTCCATCTGGTCATCGGAATCACGGCTGAACGCCGCGCACAAATTGTGTTGAGGGAGCGCATTGTTCCTCGCCTCGCCGAGATGTGGGGCAACAGTCTACCCATAACAAATACTTGGCCGGAAGTGTTGGACGAAGGAATTGCAAAAGGCGTGGTCGGCTGGCAACTCTACGGCTCCAGAAAACCCGGATACGAGCCTTACAAATTGACACACCGGTACACAGTTGGATATGACGAGACCGACAGACAGCCAACAATTGATTGCATTTCCAAGGATTCACCGGAGTGGAAAACAAACTGGACAGAATTATTGCCTAAATTGTCAGCTAGAACAAGAACACATCCTCAATTCATCTATCGCGGTGATTTCTTGCGAGTCATCGAAAACATGCCATTATCCAAACCAAAACCCGGCGCGTCAACACGACCCATTTCCGACGCGGATTTGCAACAGAATGCGTCGTTGTTGCGTATCAGAAACCAAGATGAATTGGACGAGCCGTTGGCGGAGTATTTGGAGAAGAACAAGACCTCGAATTGGCGGATTGTCGAGGCCTATTGGTACATCATGGAATTGCCTTCCTTCTATTACGAGCAGGGTTCTTACGAAAAATGGGTAAAAGTGGCGATGGCTTTGAAAAACACCGACGGAACGAGTTTCATCCTTTGGTTGGCATTTAGCGCAAAATCGTCGACCTTTGATTGGGATGTGGGCAGATTGCTCGATAAATGGAACTCATTCGACTCGAGAACCGATGGCATCACCATCCGTTCGATTCCATACTGGTGCAAAGACGACGCGCCGAAGGGATACCGCGCGGTCAAAATCAGGTGCGCGGAGGCGGAGATGGACCGGATTATGGGCGGCTATGAGGACATCGACGAGGACGCGAAAGTGGACCGCCGTGGGACCACCGACTATGATTTGGCGCAGGTGTTGTTCACCTTGAAGGGCTATGAATACAAGTGTGTGAGCATAACCAACAATGTGTGGTTCAAGTATGACGAGCCGAGGTGGAAGCGCATTGATGCCGGTGTCGATTTGCGCAAGGTCATCTCCACCGAATTACGCGCTCTTTACTCGAAAAAGGCGCGCGAATACTCCGACCTGCGCGACAATTTACCGGAAGATGAAGACCCACGCAAAGTGAAAAAAATAACCAAATATTTCGAGAAAATGCAAGCCGTCGCTTCGCGTCTAGGGCAGACATCGGACAAGAAGAACATTATGACGGAGGCGAAAGAATTGTTCTACGACTCGGAGTTCTTGGAGAAGCTGGACGCCAATCCTTATCTGACGTGTTTCGAGAATGGCGTGGTCGATTTCAAGCAGGGGCAGTTCCGCCGCGCCACTCCGGAGGATTATTTGGCTAAATGCACAAAAATCAACTATATTCCAAAGACGGAGCAGGACCCGAAAATCGTGGAGGATATTCGCGATTTCATGCGCAAGTTGTTCCCTGACCAGGAAATCCACGATTACATGTGGGAGCATTTGGCGGCGTCGATGATTGGCATTCTCCCGAACCAGACATGGAATATTTATATCGGCGATGGTCAGAACGGCAAATCGATGCTGATTAAGGCGATGGAATATGTGTTGGGCGAATACAAGGGAACCCTGGCAATCAATCTGTTGACCGACCGCCGTGGCAAAGTCGGAGGTGCCATGCCAGAGGTATTATCGCTAAAGGGACTCCGCCTCGCAGTTGCACAAGAACCGCAGAAGGGCGACCGCATCAATGATGGTGTGGTCAAACAGCTGACTAGTGGCATTGATACGATTCAAGCGCGCGGACTCTACATGGCTCAAGCGGAGGAGTTTTACCCTCAATTCGAAATGGTTCTCCTGACCAACTATTTGATGGATATCCAGAGCAATGACCACGGAACTTGGCGTCGTATTCGTGTGGTTCCATTCAAATCACTCTTTACAGATAATCCTGTGGATAATGACCCGGAGAAGCCTTACCAGTATAAGATTGACCGGTCGTTGGAAGAGCGTGTGGGAACCTGGAAAGAGTCATTTGCGTCGATGTTGGTGGAAATTGCATTCGTCGCCATGGGTAAAGTCCAGGATTGTCCGATGGTTATGGCCGCGAGCAATGAGTACCGCCAGAGCCAGGATTGCATTGCGGAGTTCATTGCGGATAAGGTTATTGTGGATGCATCTGGCCATATTTCCAAGACGGAATTGTCGACGGAATTCAAGATGTGGTTCGAGACCACTTATGGCCGCCGCGGGGTTCCGGATATCAAGGAGGTGCAGAAATACATGGACAAGAAATTCAAGAATGGCGGCGGGCGCAAGGGCTGGACGGGAGCTCGCATTGACTACGACGGCGACTTAAGGACACAAATCGCGGATGATAATGTCATGGAACCCTCCACATTGTAATTAGTGGGCGGTGCTCGTCGTATTCGTTATACACCTTTGGACCTTTAAGGTCTAGTTGATGGTTTCGATGCCCGTCCGCGAACCGGAGGTTCGCTTATAGCATCGAAATTATCAACTTACCCTATATGCTGGTCTCCCGTAGGGTAGTTTTTAACCAATCGACCAGACATTAAATTGCCGATTTACTTATCGTATTTCTGCCTTCGGCAGAAATATTGATACGTAAAAGGTAAATTATCGGTCTCAAAGTAACGTTGCCTATGCAACATTCAAAAATGCCGACCCTTTGGGGTCGGCGTTTAGAATGTCCAAAGGTGTAAAAAATCATATTGTTGCGTATCATATGATTTTTTTAATTGTTCGAAAGTTGACCGGCTTCGGCTCCAGGTTCAGGATTTTTGTAGAAATTTGTTCCCAAGAGCAACTGGTCGAATTGGAACACATATGTCTTTCCATAAATCAATGCGAGGATGTAGGTTATTCCGAAATAAACCGCTTTTTCGAGAGGATAAATCAAATAGGGATACAAGAAAAATGTGGTCAGCCAAAGCGTATCATAAAATTCACTGCGCTTTACACCCGTTAAATATTGGTGTAGAAACACGCCGTGTATGAATATGAATAGCACGAAATACAATACTAACATGGATTGATTGAAATATTTGACGGCTTGATACATATTGTCCTGGTGTCTCGCTTTGGCGAAATAAGTCGATGCATTGGCACTCGTCTGCGTTATCTGTTTTTCTATGCTCTTATTTTGATATTCGATTGCAGAACCGGACATTTATTATCGAAATATATATTCTATAATGTATTTTGCGAAGAACGTAGTAGTAGCAAAATGGCATTTACATCAACGGCGAGAACTCTAAACTGGTGTCTACATAGGTTGGAATAATATTGCCTCCATCCGGACTACGTTTCAATGACGGGTCATCGGTCCGAACCTCTTGTTGATTCACAGGAGAATATTCACGTGTCGTAAACCCTTGGAAAGTCACAGTACTACCAGTCGCTGTATAAGAACGATACCTGCCGGTGGTTGGGTCAAAAGCAGAACCCGACGCCGAACCAATTCCCCCTGCCTTCATGACGCATTTATTCAGGGCTTGGTTCCACTCGAATCCCTCTGGGCAACATTTTTCACCAACACATATATCTCCACTACCGGATAGGTCGAGTGTGGAAGCAGAGAGTTTTCCCTCATCCAGAATCGATTGAGCGTCCACGCCCGACCCATCATTCAACGACGCCACATTCAACTCGTCGTAATTTGTGGGGGTGCGTCCGAGAAGCGTCGAGAACGCATTAAACAAGTAATAGGCCACTAGGAATATCAACAACACTTCTCCAAAGTCCAGCAAAATAGGCGGAATTGGAAAAGCGGATTTTTTCAATAACAACATTCCTAAATGTACAACGTAGGCCAAAACCAACACCATCATAATTTGAACGTACTTGGCGTATCTCTTGCGATAACTATCATTCAATAGCGTTAGGCGCTGTTGAGACTCAGCGAGCTTTGAAACTTGTTCATTTTTTTCATTTAATCTCGCAGTTTCCTCTTGAAAAAATTGGTCTCCGGTTGACATTGGTTATCAAATCAAAAGTATATTATATATTTACGTTTTGTTGTTTATGCGGTGGCCGGTTTGGACAGAATCATCCAGCTGAGAATGACGACGGAAACTCCCGCAATGGCCGTTAGAACGAAAGTCGTGTTTTCACGCTCAATCATATCGGCAATGTCTTGTGTCTGGGTTTCGCCTAAAGTAGGGATGTATCCGGGAACAACGGGAGTGTTCAGAATCCGGTCGGTTTTTGTGTTCATGTACCCCGCAGCGGAACCCGTATATTTGTTGTAAAAATCCGTGACACTAGCATCCGTACTGGTCATCGTAAACCCTTCTTTTACGGGCGATTCGCCGGAAGAAACGGCAACACCTGTCAGCTTATTTCCTAGACGGTGGGTTTGCACATCATCATGCTTGGAATTTCCTGTTGCGGCGTGGGCCTCGGCCTCGGGCGACATACTGGTTTTTACATCTGTCTCGGGAATCCATTCTAAATGCGTCGACTGATTCATTTTTTACTTGTCAAATCTATACTATTTTTGTGTATTTTTATACACAAAAATACCGTTATATCTTTGTAAATGCATAATAAATTGCGGTGGTTCCGAGCATTACCCAGAGAACACCCGATAACATGGTGGCATCGAAGTTCATCTCGGACACATTTCGAATCGAATTCGGAGGATTGTGTAATTCCGCAATTTGAGGGTCTAACATGTTTCGTTGGTATTGCAGAGAGTTTTTGGCGTAACAAGCGTAATCCGCATCATTAAAGGAAGGGTCGCTAGTGTTTACTGAACCGGACCCATTTGTTCTAGCGGTCCCCATTTTTGTATTATACAAAGTCGCATACTCAGTGTAATTAGAAGAATTGCATGAACCTTTTCCCGGAAATACCATAATTATGATTTGTTATATTTTAGCCTTAGAATCTTCAAGCAGGAACCGGCGGTTTGATTGCCGGAACTTTGCTCATCGCCGACGTCGCTAGTCCCGTCATGGAAGCCCGAATGCTCCCAAGCTTCGTCGTAACATCGCCCAGCTTCGGCAATGCCTCCCCATTCACATAAATATAATAAATCAGCAACCCAATCCCAACAAAAATATTAATCGTAAACAATAATTCGCGATTATACAGAATTTTGGTGTCATTATATTGTGTTATTGCTGCTCCCAGAGTATCCGTTTGCGACGTCAACATATTGACGTTTATTTTGTTTTTGTCACACGCGACTTTATTTTTTCCGGGTGTGCATTCCGACCCAGTGCCTTTTTTCAAATAAAACCAATCATTTGCACTGTAATTGAGAGGCTGGGTTCCATCATTGTCGCTCATTCTATATTTATATTATACACAGACCCTGTAAAACATCGACGTTCCTGCAGTAGGCGTTGGCCGATATATCTTGCAAATCTGGCCAGGGCGCAAACAAAGCGCTAAAGCCACGGGGTCGAACCTGCCGATTTCCGGGAATTGCTGTCGCGTCGTCATGTTGTATTTCGCCATGACTTCGCGCACATCCTCGTCCGTCGCCACTTCGGACCTCGGCACCTTTTCATGTTTCAGAATATTGAACTGTAGCCGGGCAATGTTGTGGCATACCACGAAATACCCGTCATGGTCGTGCAAATACCGGAATCGGTCCAACATCGAATCATTCGGCTCGCCGTCAATAACCAACAGCAAAGTGTCCTTTTTCTCTAAAGTCTGCGAATTGATGTACAGGTCCTCGATGATTCCATCCAGGATTTTCGCGTTGAGACCCTTGACCGGCACTTTCATTCCACACAAATACTTGACGTAGACGGCCGTTCCGTTGGGTCGGCGCAGTTCCATGTCGAGCTGCATTGTCTTCATTCGTTCGTCGATTTCGTTTACGCTAAACCCTGAATACGAATCCACGTTGTACCCGATGGATTCCAAAATGGCCAAAAGATTCACACGAGAATTGTAAATAGTTTGGACGCGGTTGTTCGATGCCATTGTTTGTTTGTCGAGAAGATATACTATAATTCGAGAGAGGATGTGTTTATGTCGTTTCTTACGGGCATTCAGATTCAATTTTTTGATAGTATTGTTGTGTGGAAGAATACAAAAATACTATTTATTTACGCAATCTTGTTAATCACCAATTTACCAAAATCGGACAATCCCTGCATAATCGATTTCTCCTCTGGCTGTTTCTTCTCCGTTGTCTTGCCGCCTGTCTTTGGAATGACCAATTGGTTAAAGTCTTGCGATTGTGCTTGTCCGCTGCCTCCTCCCACCAAAACCGCCTGGCCATTCCCATCCGGTGCCGAAGCATCGTTTCGCGAATGGTCATCGCCCGCCACCACACGAATATTGATATTGGGCTGTTGTTGCTGTGGCATCTGTTGCATCATTGGTTGAGGGTGAGGGTAAGGCATCATGAGTTCCTGGTTCATTTGCGCCGTTTGACGAGCGTCCTCCCACTGCGCGAATTCGTCGGGTTTTATTAGTTCATCCGGTCTGGCTATTTGCACATAATCGTGTTGCGTCAAGTTTAGACCACTTTGGTTTCTTGCCGATTTGATTGTTATTAGACGCCCGCCCTTCTTTGTTATTATCCATGGATGGTCGTACGGCAACCCCAATTCGACCGACCGGCGAAACAACACCATATCCCCTAAATTGAAATCGTCTATTGCGTAGGCGCCGAGTGTTTGGAGGGGCTCAAGAGGTTCAGACTCTCTGATTTGAACCATTGGATTCGAGGAACCCCCACTAAGCCCCAGAGCGCTTCCGATTGATTCCAACACCGTCTTCTCTTCTTTTTGTTCTTCTTTCTTTGGTTCCTCTTTCTTTGCCTGAGCTTCTTCTTCTTCGGGAGAAGGAACGTAAGCAGGAGAAGTAGGCTGTGGTTCTTTTGGTTCAGTTGGTTCTGTTGGTTCGTTTATAAAAGGTTCCGCGGGAGTCTGCACGGCATTCGGCTCTTTGGACAACGCCGCCCGCATGTTTTTGACAAACTTCTCCGGCGTCATTTGTTCGTCCAACGTCAGAAGTTTTAAATTGTCCGAGTATGACATCGACTCTATCTGTTGCAAATTATCCTCTGTTATAATCCGCAACTGAACATTGATTGCCGACAATTCCTGTATCAACAGCTTCAATGAATAAGGGACCGAAACTACACTAAATCTTCGGCCATATTTGGTCACCGTATCGAGTGCGTATCCCTTGCCCGATTCACTCTTGAAGAAATGGAGAGGACCATCCGCCATCGGGCTCATGAACAAGTCGCGGGCTTTGTTGTATACCGCGAGCGTTCCTGTCGTATTACACACCACCATCTGATATTCGTCCCCGCGTTCCATCATGCTCTCGCGCAAAAATTCGTTGATTCCATGTCCGATGACCGCATCGCGTTCCATCTCGCCAATGCGCAATCCACCGTCATTCGCACGCCCTGAAACCGGCTGTTTCGTTAGAGCCGTTCTCGGCCCCAAAGCGCGATAATTAATCTTGTCCTTGACCATGTGCTTCAATCGCATGTAATAATTCGGGCCGATGAAAATCTCCGTCTCGATTTGTTCGCCCGTCATGCCATTATACAGAACATCGGTTCCGCTACTATGATATCCGACCTCTGGCAACAGACGTCCAAATGTGGCCGCTTTCGACCCCTCATTGTTAAAAGCGGTACAGTCGCTAAAACCGCCATACATCGCACATACTTTTCCCGTCAGACATTCCACCAAATGCCCAATTGTTTGACGTGTTGGTAGGGCGTGTGGATTAATAATCAAATCCGGTTTCAAGCCGTCTTTGGTAAAGGGCATGTCGCGTTCTGCGATAACGAGTCCGACAACGCCCTTCTGTCCGGCTCTCGACGCCATTTTGTCGCCCAGATTCGGGATGCGGACTTCGCGGATACGGACCTTCGCTATCCTCTCGCCTTCTTCGCCTTCCGTTATGAAGGCCTTGTCGACAATGCCGAGCTGCCCCTTCTTCGTGGTCTTCGACCCATCCACACGCACATCCGGCTTTAATTCGCTGTTGGACGTTAATCCGATGATAATCGTCTTGTCGTCCACCTCGGTGTTTTCTTTAATAAGTCCGTGTTTATCGAGTTTGCTGTAATCATGGCCGGGTTTCAAGCCAATTACGTTGGGTTCCGATTCCACATTGGTAAAACGCTTGCTAATGAGAGGAGCGGAGCCTTCGCCCGCCGTCGTAGTCGTGGTTCGCTTCTTCTCCTCATGCTCCGAATAAGTAGTGTAATAAGTCGTGTTGAACAAACCGCGCTTAATCGACCCCTCATTGACCAATATCGCATCCTCCACATTATATCCGGTGTAGCACATAATCGCCACAATCACATTCTCGCCATAAGGATGCTCCTCTCGGTCAATGTGT
>Ga0078894_10003882_pt1 | contig 11381 bp, 11 predicted proteins | sample LauGreSu1BDMLBSD_2_FD_67506 | JGI IMG/M metagenome (GOLD analysis project Ga0078894, IMG submission 67506) | Freshwater lake microbial communities from Lake Michigan, USA - Su13.BD.MLB.SD (version 4) (version 4) | ecosystem: Environmental > Aquatic > Freshwater > Lake | place: Lake Michigan... | reverse complement strand
GTCTAAATGAGGGTAAAATATTGTGGGAATTAAAATAATTATTGCGAAAAAAATATAAATTTTACATATAAAATAATAAAGTACATGAATAAAGATTTAAAAAATGAATTGAAAGAAATTCATTCCTTTTTATATAAAATTGATATTCAAAAAAATAAAGTGAATTATACGGGCTTACCAGAAGGGTATTTTGATACTATGGAGGACTCTTTTTTCGCAAATTTGCAAAAAGAATCCAACGCAAAACATATTTCTATTTTTACAAAGTTTCATCTTTCGTATGCTATTGCATCTATAGTTACATTTGCTTTTATAGGATATTTTGCATATTCTATATTGAATAAAGATACTCAAAAATTCAATTTATCTGAAAATGAAGTACACGAGTATCTTCAAGAAAATTATGAAGAAATAGAAGAGGAAGAGTTATTAGCTATGATAAATGATACAGAAATAAAAAAAGCAATAAATGATTCGTTAAATAATGTATCTGAAGATGATATAAAATCATATTTAATCGAAAAAGAAGGTATAGATTTAATTAATATTGAAGAAGAATTGTAAAGCATAAGATTATGAAAAAAATAGTACTATTTTTAGCTATAAGTATATTAACTATAGATGCCAACTCACAAAATGAGAATAAGATTGAAGCTCTTAAAAGAGAGTATTTGACTAAAAATTTGGAATTAACACCGCAAGAGTCAGAAAAATTTTTCCCTTTGTATCGCGAGTACGAGATTAAAAAGAAGAATCTGCGAAAATCTCTACGCAATGATTTAAAAGGAGTAGAACATGATGGGAATTCTGCATCTATGGATAAAATAATGCACCAAGAACAAGAAATTCTTGATGTCCAAAAAGAATATGTTCAAAAATTTAGACAATTTTTACCAGAACAAAAAATTCTAAAATTACTTTCAGTAGAAAAAGAATTTAAAAAAATGCTTCTTGAAAAGCTAAAGGATTAATTAGGAAATATATTTTTGAAATAGGTATAAATCTACAATCTAGATATAATCTGGAATATATAATCTGATAAAATACCATTACTACAAAGGTCAAAATCATCTTTTCCACAAGGAAAGTAATTGCCAGTTTTATTATTTTGGATTTCTACCCACCAATATCCATTATCTTTGTGTTTCCAAAATATTAATGGTTTGTCTAGCCCATCAATCGTTACCATAAAATTGATGTATCTATTATGATTTTCTTCATTTTCAGGAGTATCTTCAATCTTATAAGAATAGCCTTCTAGGAAGTACCATATTGCTTGAGCAAAAAGTTGTACACTTTGATTCCTAATATCAAATTGAGGATTAAGTTCATAAAATCCAATAGATTTATTTTCAGGGCTCATGCCTGCATATCTTGCTATTTGACAGAGTTCATCGGACATAAAACCATTGGGAGATTGTAAATTCCTTCCAGGAGCATCACTTTGTTTTATACATGAAATATCAATACTCACTGCATGACTACTTCTGAAAATATGTTCATATTCAGGAACTTTATAGCGAATTTTACCTAAACGAAGCATTTGAAAAAACATACTTTCAAGAGAACTAGTCAATGAAGGATTGGCGAAAAAAGATTGATAGCCAAATATTGTCAAATTGAAAAGACTAGGACTTTCGCATTCAATAAGCTCTTTTAAATAATTATTACTATTGATTTCTTTTGAACGTTCTTTCAAATCTATACGTTCGTCTACAATTGTTAATGAAACGTTTTCATATAGTGCTTCTAACGCTTTGACCTGAGGAATAGTAAGATCTTGACTACCGCCTAAAATAATTACTTGAGGCCCGTGCTGATACAAGACTCTTAAAACATTGTCTAAATATTGATAAGTTTCTTCTGGTGTTTCAGCGTCTATAATATTGCCCAAATCGATGACTTTTGGAAAATTTTGGAAAATTTGAAGACGGTATAATTGTTTTCTAATTTCTTCCGGAGCCAAATCACTGGTAAGATTTCCCATACCAGCCAATCTACCTTCTTTTACTCCAATTATTGCAACTTCATATTCTGAAAAATCAAAGATTTCTTCTTCATAAAAATGAATATTAGCGCCTATGTCAAATTTTTCAAAAGGCCTACCATCACTTACAAAATTGAAATCAACACTTTCTATATAATTATTTATCATGGAAACAAAAGTATAATAACTTTAATGGAACTCAAAAATAATTATTAATACTTCAATGTGGATTACTTCATTGATTCAGAAAATATTAGAATTTAGCTAAGCTATTTTTGATAATTTCAAGCGATTCTATTATTTGTTTTTCATTAATCACTAAAGGTGGTGCTAATCGGATTATATTTCCATGTGTAGGTTTTGCTAATAGACCATTTTTCGCAAATTCTAAACATATATTCCATGCAGTTTCGCTATCAGGTGTATCATTGATTTCAATAGCATTTAAAAGGCCTTTTCCTCGAACTTCTTTGATGATTGGAGCCTTCATGTCTATTAACCCTCGTCTAAAAATAGCACCCATTTTTTGAGAATTATCGGCTAATTTTTCATCTAATACAATCTGCATAGCCTCAGTAGCTACTGCACATGCCAATGGATTGCCCCCATATGTACTACCATGTTCACCTGGTTTGATACATAGCATTACCTCATCATTGGCTAGGATACAAGACACTGGGTACACCCCTCCTGAAACAGCTTTCCCCAATATCAAAATATCAGGATGTATATTTTCATGGTCGCAAGCAAGCATTTTTCCTGTCCTAGCTATACCTGTTTGTACTTCATCTGCTATAAAAAGTACTTGTTTTGCTTTACATAATTCGGCACATTTTTTCAAATAGCCTTCATTCGGTATCATAATACCTGCTTCACCTTGTATAGGTTCGATCAAAAACCCAGCTACATTTTTATTTTCGAGTGCTTTTTCTAGCGCTTCAAAGTTATTGTATTCTATGACCTCTAAATTGGGCATATACGGACCAAATCCTTTTTTACTACTGTTGTCTGTACTTCCTGAAATGATACTTAATGTTCTTCCATGAAAGTTACCTGTCGCAAATAATATTATAGCTTTATTTTCTGCCAATCCTTTTTTCTCATAAGCCCATTTTCTACAGACTTTTAGAGCCGTTTCTACGGCTTCGGCACCGGTATTCATTGGGAGTAATTTATCAAAACCAAAAAGTTCGGTCATAAATTTTTCATATTTCCCCAATTCACTATTATAAAAAGCACGAGACGAAAGTGTTAGCTTTTGAGCTTGTGTCTGTAATGCTTTTAAGATTCTTGGATGACTATGACCTTGATTTACAGCAGAATAAGCCGATAAAAAATCTAAATATTTTTTACCTTCTACGTCCCATACATATACGCCTTCCCCTTTTTCCAATACAACGGGAAGTGGATGATAATTATGTGCTCCATACCTGTCTTCTAAACTAATTAAAAATTCTGATTGCGTCATAGATTGATTCATAAAAAATATTTGCAGCAAAAATACAAAAAAAACAAGATAAATATCGATTTATATATTTTTTATTAACTGCATTTTAATATTATTTAAAAGGTACATAAGTAATACTTTTTGTTTCAAAAAATTCCTCCTCAAAATAATCAGAAATGGGCTTAAGAATTACTTTTCGTTTAGAATCGCGAATTTCTTCTTTTAAATCGCCTCCTTTTAATGCTATGATGCCATTATTTAGGTTATTAAATGCAATGGGATGAATCTTACCTTTCGTCCAAAATAACAAGTCACTTAATGGTGCTACAGCTCTTGTAACTACAAAATCAAATTGATCAGAAATTGTTTCAGCTCTTGCTACTTTTACACTACAATTTCTTAATTCCAATTTTTCAATTACATCTTCCACTACCATAATTTTCTTTGCGATTGAATCTACGGCTAGAAACTGAACATCTGGAAAAAAAATAGCCAAAGGAATTGCTGGAAAACCACCACCCGTGCCCAAATCCATAATTTTTGTTCCTTTTTTAAAATCTATAAATTTGGCTATAGACAAGGAGTGTAGCACGTGATGCGTATAAAAATTTTCAAAATCTTTTCTCGATACTAAATTGATTTTTTTGTTCCAATCTTCGTACAAATTATAAAGTTTTTTGAATTTATCTAATTGATTATCATTTAGTTTTGTGTAATACTTGGTTAAAATATCCATTTTTGTTACTTTTTTATTAATAAATTATTTAAAAAAAAACAAAAGTATGTATCTTTGCAGAAATTAAACTTATAAAAAATGTCAACAACTGCAGAAAGAGTAACAAAAATTATTGTAGAGAAATTGGGTGTAGAGGAATCTCAAGTAGTTCCTTCAGCTAGTTTTCAAGCAGATTTAGGAGCGGATTCATTGGATATCGTAGAACTTATTATGGAGTTTGAAAATGAATTCAACATATCTATTTCTGATGACAAAGCCGAATTAATCGGTACCGTAGGAGATGCTATCAAATTTTTAGAAGAAGCTTCTGCTGCATAGAAAAAATTTATTTTTCAAAAAAAATTAAAGAATTATGCGAAGAGTAGTAGTTACAGGACTTGGTGCCGTAACGCCTCTTGGTAATGATGTTGGCACCTTTTGGCAAAATCTAATAGATGGAGTCAGTGGTGCCAATTTAATTACAAGATTCGACACCACAAATTTTAAAACAAAATTTGCTTGTGAATTGAAGGATTTTGATCCTACAATTTATATTGAAAAAAAAGAAATAAGCAGGTTAGACCCTGTTTCTCAATATAGTATGGCTGCGGCTATACAATCCATTGAAGATAGTGGCATTGATGCAGATAATTTAAATAAAGATCGTATAGGAGTTATTTGGAGTTCTGGAATTGGAGGTATACTTACATTCCAAAATGAAATTGCAAATTTTGCTACTGGAAATGGCACCCCAAGATTCAATCCATTTTTTATCCCTAAAATGATTCCAGATATCAGTGCTGGACATATTTCTATGAAGTATGGCTTTAGAGGACCCAATTATGCACCCGTTGCAGCATGTGCTTCTTCTACTATTGCTCTTGCAGAAGCATTTATGTACATCAAATATGGAAAAATAGATGCTTGTGTTGCAGGTGGAGCCGAAGCGGCTATTACCGAGGGTGGTATTGGTGGTTTCAATGCTATGAAAGCTTTGAGCGAGCGAAATGAAGATTTTATGACTGCTTCAAGACCTTTTGACGCTACTCGTGACGGATTTGTAATGGGAGAAGGCGCTTGTGGAATTGTGTTGGAAGAATACGAACACGCTGTAAAACGCGGAGCCAAAATCTATGCTGAAATGGTAGGAAGTGGACTTACAGCAGATGCATATCATTTGACTGCACCACATCCTGAAGGATTAGGCGCATTGAATGTAATGCGATTGGCGGTAGAAGAAGCAGGAATGACTTCAAAAGATATCGATTATATCAATGTACATGGGACATCTACTCCTCTTGGTGATATTGCTGAATTAAAAGCTATTACTCAGTTATTCGGAAAGGATGCTTATGATATCAATATTAGTTCTACCAAGTCTATGACTGGTCATTTGTTGGGTGCTGCAGGAGCTATTGAGGCTATTGCGTGTATCAAATCAGTACAGGAAGATATTATTCCACCAACTATCAATCACGTAGTGTCTGATGAGAATATAGATGCTAAATTCAACTTGACGCTAAATAAAGCTCAAAAAAGAATAGTAAGAGCGGCTTTGAGTAACACATTTGGCTTTGGAGGACATAATGCTTCTTGTTTATTTAAGAAAATAAAATAAAATATATTTTTATAAATATTGAAAAAGCCTTGAATCAAATTCAAGGCTTTTTTTGTGAAAATAGTAATTTCAAATTAACTAATTTTTTGTGTAATATTTTACCAAGCATTTCGAACCGCCTCGGCCACAATTATGGCTACGGATTTGTCCAGTGCATTTGGAAGTAAATGTTCGGAAGATGGATTGGGTACACAATTAGCGAGAGCATGAGCTGCGGCTAGTTTCATTTTTGAAGTGATTTGAGTAGCTTTGGCATCGAGCGCACCTCTAAAAATACCTGGAAATGCCAATACATTGTTTACTTGATTTGGTAAATCACTTCGTCCTGTTCCTACAATTGCTGCACCTCCTTTATAGGCTTCTTCTGGCATGATTTCTGGGATGGGATTTGCCATTGCGAAAACAATAGCATCTTTATTCATGGTAGCAATATCTTCGCTCATAAGCAAATTGCCTTTGCTCACACCTATAAAAACATCTGCCCCTTTGATAGCATCTTTTACTGAGCCTTCTTTATGAAGTGTATTAGAATACTTGAGAATTTCTAGTTTGCTTTCATTTAAATCTTTTCGTGTTTTCGATATAATGCCTTGAGTATCGCACATAATAACTTCTTTAACTGAAACACAAATATTATAGTCAAAATTTATGCATTTTAATAATTTCATTATAGCAACTCCTGCAGCTCCTGCACCATTTATAACTACTTTAAGGTCTTTAAGTTCTTTATTTACCACTTTACAAGCATTGATTAGCGCTGCTAACAATACTATGGCTGTTCCATGCTGATCATCATGAAATACTGGAATGCCTATATCTTGTAATTTTTCTTCTATTTCAAAACATTTTGGTGCTGCAATATCTTCCAAGTTGATGCCGCCAAATACTGGCGCTAGATTCTTGACAATAAAAATAATTTCATCGGCGTTTTGTGTTTTTAGACATATTGGAAAGGCATCAATATCTGCAAATTCTTTGAATAAAATAGCTTTGCCCTCCATTACGGGAATAGAAGCTTCAGCGCCAATATTTCCAAGTCCTAAAACCGCACTTCCATCCGAAACTACAGCTACTGTATTGTTTTTAATAGTCAATTCTTTGACCATTTCGGGGTTTTTGTGAATTTCCAAACAAGGCTGTGCTACACCTGGCGAGTATACCGTAGACAAATCGTCTAAAGATTCTAATTTAACTTTGGATGCTATTTTTAATTTTCCTTTATGTTCTCTATGCAAATTGACGCTTGCCTCAAAATAATTTTTCTTCATTTAGCTCTTTATTCTTTTGTTTAGTCTTTTAAAATATAAGGGATCATTCGTTTTATATTGTTTTCATTAGCATAATTTTCATTTAAAAAATCAGCTCTTTTTTGAATGTTATCAAAAGTAAACTTTTGTCTCCAATGCTTATTTATCTCATTTTGAATTTCTTCAGGCGTATTAGCAATAAAACACAAAGATTCTAAATTACTATTGGCTACCATGAAGTCATTGGCAATAATATGACGACCACGATACAATGTGTTTAATAATTTTAACTTCAATCCTGTGCCTTGGAATGTAATAAGAACATGAAGTTGTGCATTTTCAATCAATTTATTCAGTTCATCTCTAGGTAGGTCTTTTCGCAATTCAATATTGGGAAATTTTTTGATTAAATCTTCTAAACTTGATTTCGGTTTTTTTCCTGCAATAATTACTTTTATGTCTATTTTTGAAAATACTTGCATAATAAGCCATGTAGCCGCCTGATGATTTTCAACAACATCTAAGCTTCCGTGATAAAGAATATAATCGCCTAATCCTTCTTTGATTTGTACTATTTCATTCTGATGAAACGGGGTCACAAAGATAGATTGCTGGCAATACTGCTTCATATATTCGGCATCTTTTTTATTGATACAAAAAATAGATTGAGCATACTTTAGAACACTTTCATATTGTTTTAATTTTTTACTTTCTACATTAAAGTGGATTTTATGGATAAAATTTTGATCTGCTTTGCTCAAATTTTGATAATAATCCCATTCTATATTGTGCATACATACTACTTTGTTTCTATTAGTTAGACTTGGATGTCCAAGGTAAAAACAGGTGTGAAGTCCTTCAAAAAGTATAGGCGAATCATCCAAAAGTAAGTTTGAAAGTAAATCATTATTGCTTCGAGATGAAACGATATAAGGCATTAGATTGAAAAAAACTTTATATGCTTTTTTCCTAGGGTAATAATATACTTTTTTGCAAAGTTTTTCTAGAGTATCGCTACGCTCTATTCCCTTGTAATCAAAACAATGTAACGTGATTTCATAGCCAAGTTCCCTCAATGTTTTCAGTTTATAGAATACTTCTATAATGCCTCCATAGATTGGTGGATATGGTATATCAAAAGATACAATATGCAAATGATTCATTTCTATTTAAATATAATATGAAATGAGACGTTCTTTTTGGCTATCCCAAATATATTTTTGGCTTGCAATATCGCAATTATTTTGTAATTTTTTATAATATTCTTTATCTGAAAATAATCGATTGATTCCGTTGGAGATAGTATCGGATTCAATATTATCTATGAGAAGACTACATTCTATTTCGTCATTTAATCTTTTATATTCTGGAAAATTTATACAAATACTAGGAATTCGATGTTGAATATAATCAAAATATTTATTCGCAAGGGAATAGTAATAATTTAGTCCTCTGTTTTCTAATAAATTTATACCAATTGTAGCCTGTGAAGTTATTTTTTGAAGCTCAGATGGTGTCAAATTCCCCCATAAAATTACTTTTTTGCTCAATCCATTCATATCTATTAAAAATATTAAATTTTTGTATAAATCCCCATTTCCACAAATCCATAAAATGCCTTCAATTGATTTCATCGCCAAAATCATCTGTTCTAATCCTCTTCCATAATTGAGATTTCCTTGATAGAGAATTATTTTTTTATCAAAATTATTAGGCGAAGACTCTAAAGGAATGTTTTTTGGGAAATTATATATGATGTCACAGTGGTTATTATATTCGTTGCTATATAATTGTGCTATCGAAGGGCAAACAGTATACATGTATTTACATTGTGGAATACAAATTTTTTCTATCAATTTCCAGATGGATTGTTCTGTTTTGCGGCCTACCAATTCGGGAACTTCGGTGAAATATTCATGTGCATCATATATCACCGGAATATTTTTTAACTTACCTATGAAAACATTGGGCAAAATGGTATCTAAATCTACACTGCAAAAAATATTCGCACTATGAAAAAGGAGATAAATGAATAGTCGAATTTGATATTCGATATAAAATCCTTTTCCTTTGTCAAAAATCATAGTAAAACGATGATGCTGAAACCGTTCATTCTTTATTGAAATGGAATTCGAGCGTTTTCTACCTACTATCGTTACCTCAAATCCACTCTCAATGAGTGTATTTGCTGTTTTTTGCATACGTTGGTCATAGGAAATATCATTCGTAACGCTTATTATGATTCGTTTCATTTCGTTAGTTTGAATTGAGTATTTTGAGGAATAATTCCAATTTATCTATTTGCATTTTTATTGGAAGGGAATATATTTTTAAGTTTTTTGAATCCAAATAATCTTTGTATTCTACCAATCGGATAGCATCTTTTTCCGTTGTAACAACTGCCTTACAGTCTGAAAAATTAGACCAAGATTCTATATCTTTTTCAGAAAAAGAATGGTGGTCTGGGTAATTAAAATGTTTAACCAATTTTATTTTTTTACTAATTGCTTCAATAAATAATTTTGGTTTAGCAATGCCCGAAACTGCAATACATCTTTCTGGTAAAGATACATTTTTATTTTCAAAAACTTCTTTGACCAATTCATATTCTATTGTTGCAAAAAATACCGACTGGTGAGGTAGTGGATTTAATTTTGTAATAAAATGCTCTTTTTCAACATCTTGTAATGATTCTGGACATTTTGACACAATGATGATATCGGCTCTTTTCGCTTGATTTTTTCCATCGCGCAAATTTCCCATTGGAAAATAAAAATCTTCAAAATATGGGGCATTGTATTCTGTGATGAGAATATATTTATCAGCCTTTAGCTTTCTATGCTGAAATCCATCGTCAAGTATGACAATGCCAATTTGTGGAAACAAGTTTTTAATTTTTTCAATTCCATCAAATCGGTCTTCACATACAAATATATGTTGATTTTGGGTCTTTGAATAGAGAAGAAGTGGTTCGTCACCCACTTCTTTTGCTGTGCTCATAGCCGATACTTGTCTAAATCCATTTGATTTTCGCCCATATCCTCGGCTCAAAAAAGCAATATTATGATTGTCTTTCAAAACCGAATAAAGCCAAATCAACATAGGTGTTTTTCCACTTCCACCCATAGAAAGATTCCCAATAACAATAGAAGGAATAGAAGATGGATTAGATTTAAAAACTTCAATGTTAAATAGAAAATTTCTAATATGAACAATGATTCCATATATAAAAGCTAAAGGAAAAAGGAAAAAACGAAACTTCATTTGTTAGGTGTTTTATAGAAAATATAGCCTTATAAGAATTATTTATTTACAAAAATAGTAGAAAAGGATTTAGAAAATAATTATTTTTCTATTGCATGTTCTATAGCTTGCCATACAATATTCGCTCCTTTTTGCCATGAATATTTTTTGATTTGTTCTTGACCGTTTGCTATTAATTGTTCTTTTATGTTTTCATGCAAGACTTCCTGCATAGCACTTGCTATTTCTTCTATATCGTTTGGAGAAACATGAATTGCGGCATTTCCTGTAACTTCAGGCATGGAAGAAATATTGCTACAAACTATAGGTATCTTACAACTCATGGCTTCTATTAGAGGAATGCCAAAACCTTCGTAAAAAGGTACATAAATAAGCGCTTCGGCAGCCGAAACCCATTTGTGAAGTGCTTCTTGTGCCAAATGATTTACAAAAATGACATCATTTTTGTAAATCATCGAATTATAATAATTTTTTACCGATTCAAACTGCCAAGCAAAACGCCCTATTACCACTAATTGCATAGATTTTGAATCGGTTCTTTTGAAAATTTCAAAAGCTTTGAGAAGATTGATTACATTTTTTCTAGGATGAATCGATCCGACAAAAATAAAATAAGGAAGTCCAGCAGAATTATTATTTTGAAATGCTTTTTTTTCATTATTATTTATAGGCTTATACACAGGACTTGATGCATTGCAGGATACCCAAATTTTTTTGGAATCGCAATGGTAGTAATTAATAATATCTCTTTTTGAAGACTCAGATACTGTAATTACCTCATCTGAAGCTTTTAGATATTTAGGGGTAAAATATCGCATGAATTTTTCTACTAAATAAGGCACATGTCCATCAAAAAAGGCAAATGCAATATCATGAACTACCGTTACTTTCTTTACGTTAGCTCGAATCGATGTATAGGCATCTAAGGATAGAAAAACATCGGGATTAATTTTTTTTAATGTTTTTGGCAATACCAATTCAAACCAAATATACCATAAAAAGGGATGTCTTGCGGGCGGCGATACCAAAACAGGTGCTACATTTTTTGAAAAAATAAATTGAGAGTCGTATGGTCTATCAAATATAAAATAAAACTCTACTTC
>Ga0078894_10003881_pt1 | contig 11381 bp, 10 predicted proteins | sample LauGreSu1BDMLBSD_2_FD_67506 | JGI IMG/M metagenome (GOLD analysis project Ga0078894, IMG submission 67506) | Freshwater lake microbial communities from Lake Michigan, USA - Su13.BD.MLB.SD (version 4) (version 4) | ecosystem: Environmental > Aquatic > Freshwater > Lake | place: Lake Michigan... | reverse complement strand
GATCAATCATTAAGAGCAGCTGCTGTTATCTATAGTTTTTGCGGTTACACCACCTTAATGGATGTTATTTGTTTAGGATGCGAATGGCGTTGTATTCCAACTCCCGGCCAATGGGAGCAACTTTATTTGCATAAAAAAACCCTGACCTAAGCCAGGGTTTTTAAGTATCCAAATATCTAATTAGTTAACAGCTGCGCTGAACGAAGCATCACTCATGAATTTAATAAACTCACGGTCCTTAGCTGCTTTCTCTTTATATTTTTTGTCTTTTGAAATCGCAGATTTCAAGTTACTTACTACTGCATCAACACCTGCATTTGAACGTGCGGCAATGATTGCTTTTAAATAATAACCATCCGCAGAGTCTTTGTCTTTACTCGAAGAAAGCGTTTTGCTAGCGTCATCCAAGTTTCCATTTAATAATTGTGCAAGTGCTTTGTTAAAAGAAGCTTCTGAGCCACAAGAAGAAGCAGCTGTAGAATATTTGCCTTCTAAAATCATAATCACTGCATTATTGTAAGAAACCTCTGCACTTTTATCTTTCACTTGAGAAAGCATTTTCTTAGCGGTAGCACGATCGCCTTGAGACATAGCTACTCCAGCCAAATTGTTCTTTGTTTTTGAATTGTCTTTAACATTAAGTGCTTTTTCTAGGTTTGTTTTCGCTTTGGCTACGTTTCCTTGCATGTAAGCAACCGCACCTGCATTATTTAATGCACGTACATCCGAAGGATAAGCTAGCGCAGCAGCATCATAAATTTTACCTTGAGTTGCTAAATCTTTTACTAAGGTTGAAGCGGTAAAAATCAACTCATCAGCAGACATTTCTGCAGGAGAAGCATCAGCTTTAGCACGAAGTTCATCGTCAGAAAGACCTTGCTCTGTGTAGTTAACTACAATCACAGCACGACGAATTTTAGGGAACACTTCTTTTTCAAGTTGTGTAAATCCTTTACCTAGGGCAACAAGGTCTTTTTCACGTTGTTTAGGATCCGCTGACATGGTTAGTACCCGAAGAAATAAATCTTTGTCTGCTTGTGGAATACCTGCTGCTCGTTCCAATTCTACTTTAAATCCTTCAAAATCTTCACCTAAAGCTGCCGTTACATAATTCGTAGTATCAGCATACATGGTTAACTTACTTTTTTTCATAAGATCCATGAACGCAGTACGAGTTGCTTTTGAACGTGCACCGGATAGATTATTGTTAAATGTTTCCTCACCATCCGGGGAAGCATACCCTTTAACATCAATCGAGTTGATTTTGATTTTAGGATTAGATTGAGCGGCTTGAATCCAAGCTACTAAATCCATTACATCCTTATCTTTCATTTCCGCAGCGCGCACATCAGACTTTCCTTTAAGGTAATTTACTTCAGCAGATACGGACTTTTCAAAAGATCTTGGGATAGTAGCCGTTTCAGTAAGCATTTTAAAGGTAGGCTGAACTAGAAATGGAGTAATAATCGTTGCATCCGCCAATTTAGTTTCAGGAAGTGCTTCTTTCGTTTTTTCTTTATCTCCTTTGAATACTTTGCCTGTTAGCTTTAAGTCTGCCGCCTCCATGGAAGAATTGTAAGCAACTGTTTCTGTAAATGTAGCCGTACCACCTGGTTTGAAGGTGATTGTTTGACCATTTCCTGTAACTTTTTCACCTTGAATTTTCCACGTCGTAAGCTTTGTATCTCCCAACATTGGAGTGATTTCTGCGCTTACTTTTTTCTTTATTCCTTTAGGTGGAATATTTACGGTAACCGTAATCGCAACACTATCTCCGTGTAACTCTAATGGATTTGGCGTTGTGGAATAGGACAACTCCTTTAATTGATCGCAACTTGTTGCGCTTAATGCAGCAACTCCAAGGAATAGAACGTTGTAAAAATTAAATTTCATAATTTATTTGATTTAAGCAGGTCAAATTTAACTAAATAATTAAACAAATCAAATATTTATTGATTCAACTAATTCGAGTAGCGGCCAGTACACAAACGGACGCTTATTCCATTCGGGGTGAGGCAAGGTTAATTCGGTGCTTTGAAACGAAATCTTATTATAAAAAATCAGGTCGATATCAATAACTCGATCCTCATAGGTTTGATTGAGTGACTTTTTGGTACGACCTAACTCCTGCTCAATAGATTTTAAGCGATTCAGCAACATGAGTGGCTCGAGCGTTGTAGTTACTTTCACACACATATTACAAAAATGGTTTTCAGAATCAAAGCCCATGGGTTCGGAATAAAAAAAAGAAGAGTTCCTAATAGGGTTGATGTCGTGCAAGCTCATGGATTCAATAGCCTGCGTAATTTGGGTCTCTCTGTCGCCTAAATTCGATCCCAACGACAAAAAAGCAACGTTTACTTTTTCCATTGAAAACTCTGCATCATTCGATCCAGGTCTACTTTGAGATAATCCAAGGTAGGGCGAAGGCTGTCATAATTCGGACGACAATTCAATAAGATCTCCCCTCGCACAAACCGCGAAGTTGAATCCGTTAAATAAAATTGATAATTCGTAGCAACATTGCCTTTAAGCGTGAAAAAAGTCCCAAACACTCGTTTGTCGCGATCGATTAATTGATCAAAATCGATTCGATCCGCTTTTATTTTATGCTCATCCACTAAATCGTTTGCCGCGTTAATTAACGTAATTAAGGAATCCTTTGAATTGAACCGTTTCTGGTATACAAGCAAGGTTCCATTAATTGGACCTAAATCAAATTCTTGGAATCCATATCGTTGATCGCCAACATTTTGACGTAAGGCATAAAGATTTGAAATATCGAATTGATAATCAAACATTGGGTTTTTTACTTGGTATTTTGAATACTGATGGTCGGGGAAATCAGTTCTCAAATAACACAAGGGTTTAGGCACGGGTTTTTTATCGTTACAAGAAACAAATATAAATGCCCAAACAACTATGGATAAGATTAAAGCACCTGAACTTTTACCCATTTAATTCTACGTTTATCGGATGAAATTACTGAAAGTTTAAAATTCCCTTTGGTAATTGATTCTTTATTTTTAAGGATTCTACCGGACTGCTCCACAATGAATCCACCTATCGTTTCAGAATCCCCCTTATCATGTTCAAATTCCTCCCCTTCAATTTCTAAAATCTTGTAAAAATCCTTCAACGAGGTCCGTCCTTCAAAGGCAAAAGAACCATCTTCCATCTTTTTGTAATCTACTTGTTCGTCATCAAATTCATCCGTAATGTCGCCAACAATTTCTTCCAAAATATCCTCCAGAGTAACAATACCACTTGCTCCTCCATACTCATCAACAACTACAGCTAAATGCATTTTCATGCCGCGGAACTCTTGCAGGAGGTCATCTATTTTCTTGTTTTCAGGGATAAAGTATGGTTTACGAATAAGATCCAACCAAGGAAATTCATCTGATTCTTTCAAATGTGGTAATAGGTCCTTAATGTATAAAATCCCTATCACATTATCGGCGCTTTCCTTATGAATCGGAATGCGAGAATAACCAAATTCCAAGACAAATTCAATCACCTTAGAAAAGGCTATGTTGTTTGGAATCGAAGACATTTCAATCCGTGGTGTCATAATTTGAACAGCCTCTGTTTTTCCAAACTTCACAATGCCTTCCAAGAGTTTTTGTTCATCTCCGGAGGAATTCTCATCGCTTGTTATGGCAATCGCTTGCTCCAATTCATAGGATGATATATGAACATTTTTACCTCCGATTCTACCAATGAAACTTGTTCCGTTCACTAAAAGCGCTTTTAACCAAGAAATTGGCGGTGTTTTTCGAATAATATCGATTGGGAGCGCCATAAATCGGGTAACTTTGGACGCGTTGTTGGCACCGTATATCTTAGGAATCACCTCTCCAGTAATCAAAATCAACAAGGTAATTCCAAAAATTTCAACCAATAATTTCGATACTTCACTGTAGCCTTCCATCATCTTATTTAAGATGAGGGTGGACAAGATTACAATGCCCACATTGACGAAATTGATGGAAATCAAAAGCAATGCTATGAGCTCTCTTGGTTTGGATAAGAGGTCAAGTATGATGTTGGATATCCGAGAATTCTCAGATTTCAAACGATCTTTTTCCTCCGGGTTAAGTGAGAAAAATGCAGATTCAGAGCTGGTAGTTATAGCAGCCAAGATGAGCAAGAATACAATAATTGAGGTGTAAATAGTTTCCGTATTTGTCCACGATACTTGGGCCAACAACGGCCTTATGGGGGAAGGGTCAGGCATACTATAAATTAAAATGGAGTTTCATCTTCGGGTTTTGCACTAAATCCGGCAGTATCTGAAGGCGGAGTCGAAATCGGATCTTTTGGATACGGATTATTCGTCTTTGGCTCATTATCGGGCCTTGATAAAATGGTCATTTCCTCCCCAACTACTTCAGTAACGTATCTGGTATTTCCTTCACGATCTTGATAGGAACGTTTTTTCAACTTACCTTCCACATATATTTTGGTTCCTTTGTGCAGATATTTCTCTGCTACTTCCGCTAGCCCTCTCCACAAAACGATATCATGCCAATCGGTATTTTCTTTTTTCTCACCCGTCTGCCGATCCGTGTAAGATTCAGATGTAGCAATCGGAAAAGAGGCCAAAACACCCCCGTTTTCGAAGTGACGTATCTCTGGATCTTTTCCTAAATTCCCTATCAAAATAACCTTATTTACAGTGCCGCTCATTGCTGCTATTTTTGTCTAAATTACTATTTTTTTCCTTTGAACGAACGCTTCGCTTTGGATGAAGGTTGGTTATCTGCGATACTTAGGCATTCTTCCAAGGTTAGGGTGCTGGGTTCTGTTCCTTTAGGTAATTTATAATTTTCCTTTCCGATTTTCAAATAAGGACCATATTTCCCATTTAGCACTAAAACATCCGGTCGTTCTTCGAACGATGCGAGCGTTTTATTGGCTTCGCTTGTTTTTTTCTCTTGGATTAACTCAAGTGCGCGTTCAAATGTCAACTCCATTAAATCTTCATCTTTTGGAATTGATACAAACAATTTACCCAATTGAACATAGGGGCCAAATCTTCCCGTATTCACCTTCACTACCTCACCGTCTAATTCACCAACAATTCGAGGTAATTTAAATAATTCCAACGCATCTTCAAGCGTAACGGTAGCGATGGACTGACTTTTCATCAATGAAGCGAATGCTGGTTTTTCTCCATCCACTTGCTCATCCCCAATTTGAATCATCGCACCAAATTTTCCCATCCGTGCAATAACTTTTCGTCCGGATTTGGGATCTACTCCCAATTCTCGTTCCCCGGTAACGCGAGCAGAGGTTTCCATGGTTTCCTCAACAGTTGCATGAAATGGCGCATAAAAAAGTTTTAACATTTCATTCCACTTCACTTTACCCTGGGCAATTTCATCGAAGGCCTCTTCTACACGAGCTGTAAACTGATAGTCCATAATTTTAGCGAACTGTTGCTCAAGAAAGCTCGTGACAAGTATACCGATATCTGTTGGTACCAATCTATTTTTGTCGGCTCCGACCGTTTCTGATTTATCAACGTTTGAAAGGTCATTTCCTTTTAACTTAAACTGCACATACGGGCGTTGAATTCCATCGCTCTCGTTCTTAGCAACATATCCGCGTTTTTGAATTGTTGAGATCGTTGGCGCATAGGTTGATGGTCGTCCAATTCCGAGCTCTTCCATTTTCTTAACAAGGCTTGCTTCAGAATACCTTGAAGGACTTCGTGTGAAGCGTTGTGTTGATAACACATCCAGTACTTCAATGCGTTCACCTTTTTCTACTTTGGGTAAAATACCTTCCTCCTCTTCTTCCTCTTCTAAATTAGTCGCCGCATAAACTTTCAAAAATCCATCAAATACTACAACCTCTCCCTTGGCAGTAAAAACTAAGTCATTTGGTGCACCCGATAACTTAACCGTAGTTTTTTCAAGTTTCGCATGAGCCATTTGACTTGCCAAGGTTCTTTTTCGGATGAGTTCATACAGTTTTTGTTCATCTCGATTATCCGAAACTTGTGTAGACGCAAAATTTGATGGCCTAATCGCTTCGTGCGCTTCTTGTGCAGATGCAGACTTGGTTGCATACGTTGAAGGATTCGAATAAGGCGCACCAAAGGTTGAAACAATCTCATCTGCGGCCCCTTTTAGCGCGGTTTCTGATAAATTTGTAGAGTCAGTTCTCATGTAAGTAATGTGTCCTGCTTCATACAACTTTTGAGCTACAGACATGGTTCTAGAAACCGAGAACCCTAACTTAACCGAAGCCTCTTGTTGTAAGGTAGAGGTCGTAAACGGAGCAGAAGGCGTTCTTTTCGTTGGTTTTGTTTCAATGGAATCAACGCTAAGGTTTCTTCCTTTCATTGCATTTAAAAACTCCTCTACCGCTGCAGCGTCTTTGAAATTATGATCTAATTCTGCGCTGAGCGAGCCGTTTTTTGACTTCAAGTTTGCTACTGTCTTAAAAAATGCCTCGGCAAGAAACGATTGAATTTCTGCTTCACGCTCGGTAATCAGTCGTACAGCGACCGATTGTACTCTCCCGGCGGATAAACTTGGACGTACTTTTCTCCATAATACAGGCGACAACTCAAATCCGACAATACGGTCTAAAATTCTTCGAGCCTGTTGCGCATCTACCAAGTCTTGATCTATTTTCCTCGGATTTGCAATGGCTTTTTGAACTGCGGTCTTGGTAATTTCATTGAATGTGATGCGATGCGTATTTTCATGTTTTAACCCTAAGGTTTCAAATAAATGCCATGAAATCGCCTCTCCTTCGCGGTCCTCATCCGTTGCTAGCCATATATAATCTGCATTTTTTGCTAATTTCTTCAGCTCAGCCACCAAGGGCTTCTTATCAACTGATACTTCATAGTTGGGTATGAATTCGTTGTCAATTTCAACCGATAAGCCTTTCTTAGCTAAATCTCTGATGTGACCAAAACTAGATTTTACCGTGTAATCTGCTCCTAAATATCCTTCAATGGTTTTGGCTTTTGCAGGTGACTCAACAATGACTAAGTTTTTTGACATAGGGTTCAATATTTGCGACAAATTTATAACTAAAACCATGCAATGCACGGATTGTTTTTTTTAATTATTTCTGCCACTGTATATTTAACCTATGGTTAAGGGGTAAGATATTTTTTTTATTAAAACATCTGAAATTATAAAACATGACATTTTGACACTGCGCTATATTGTGGTAAATTTGTACCATGCAGCATGATAAAACATCCAATGAACCCCTAACAGAGGACCGTCAAGGAGAAGTATTGTTACAAGATACCGTTGACCCAAATAACACTCAAAAGAAATTGTACTTAGAAAGCTACGGCTGTCAGATGAATTTCTCTGATAGCGAAGTTGTTGCTTCAATCCTAGCACAAGATGGTTATGCGACCACTCGAAATATTGCGGAGGCAGACTTAGTACTAATAAACACCTGCTCTATTCGTGATAATGCGGAACAACGCGTAAGAAATAGACTGACAGAGTTCCAGCATCATAAACAGCAAAATCCAGAATTGGTTGTTGGAATTTTAGGATGCATGGCTGAGCGCCTCAAAAAAAACTTACTTGAAGAAGAAAAATTAGTAGATATTGTTGCTGGGCCTGACGCATACCGTGACTTACCAAACCTAATTTCGGAGGTTGGAACTGGACAAAAGGCTGTAAATGTGCTGCTCTCACGGGAGGAAACCTATGCCGATATTTCCCCTGTTCGATTAGATCAAGGAGGGATTTCTGCCTTTGTAACAATTATGAGGGGCTGTGATAACATGTGCTCGTTTTGTGTAGTTCCTTTTACCCGTGGGAGAGAACGGTCAAGAGACCCGAAATCGATTGTAGCAGAATGCCATGATTTGTTCAATAAAGGATACCGTGAAGTAACCTTACTGGGTCAAAATGTTGATAGTTATCGTTGGAACTTAAGTTCGAAAGGAGAGCTAAAAAACCCAACGGAGGCGGCTATGAATTTTGCGCAACTTCTTCAAGCCGTTGCAAATGTTTCTCCCTTACTTAGGGTTCGATTTAGTACGTCCCATCCGAAGGATATGACAGATGACGTATTAGAGGTTATTGCTTCAAACCACAACGTCTGCAATTACATTCATTTACCGGTGCAGTCTGGCAATACAGCGGTATTGTACCGAATGAATCGGGGCTACACGAGGGAATGGTATTTAGAGCGCATAGAGGCAATTCACCGAATTATACCAGGCTGTGCGATTTCGACAGATATTATTACCGGGTTTTGCGGCGAAACGGATGCAGAACATCGCGATACAGTATCCCTAATGGAAAAAGTCCAATTCGACTATGCCTACATGTTTAAGTATTCAGAACGTCCCAAAACATTAGCAGAACGTAAATTTGAAGATGATGTACCTGAAGAAATAAAGGGTAAACGCCTTACTGAAATTATTGAATTACAAACTGCGCATAGCCTTGCCGCGAATGAACGACAAGTTGGAACGATTCAAGAGGTACTGGTTGAGGGGCCTTCTAAGCGGTCTGAATTACAATTTTGCGGAAGAAATTCAAGAAACTCCATGGTTGTATTTGATCGTAAACAGGCGGAAAAAGGCAGTTATGTACAGGTAAAAATTACAGGATGTACTTCGGCGACATTGTTTGGAGAACTGATCGATTAAGCAACTAACCATGAATCTACAACAAATAAAACAACGGTTTGGAATTGTTGGAAATGCGTCTCCATTAAATCGGGCGTTGGAAGTTGCTGCCCAAGTGGCACCAACAGACCTATCTGTTTTGGTTACTGGAGAAAGCGGAACGGGTAAAGAGATTATTCCTCAGGTAATCCATCAACTGAGTGCGCGTAAGCACAAGGAATATATTGCGGTTAATTGCGGCGCTATTCCAGAAGGAACGATTGATTCTGAATTATTTGGCCATGAAAAAGGATCCTTTACGGGGGCTGCTGGAAGCAGACAGGGATACTTTGAAGTGGCTAACGGAGGAACTATATTTTTGGATGAGGTAGCTGAATTACCTATGCAAACTCAAGTCCGTTTGTTACGCGTGCTTGAAACGGGAGAATTTCTTCGGGTTGGCGCTTCTAAATCGCTTAAAACAAATGTGCGTGTAGTTGCAGCAACGAATGAAAACATGCAGCGTGCCATTGCGAAAGGTAAATTTCGAGAAGATTTATTTTATCGCTTGAGTGCCATTCCAATTCAATTGCCTGCCCTGCGTGAACGCGGCGAAGATATACATCTCTTGTTTAGGAAGTTTTCAAGTGATTTTGCTGACCGATACCGAATGCCCGGTATTCGATTAACACCCGATGCAATAACCCTGTTAACTGAATATCCATGGCCTGGGAACATTCGACAACTCAAAAATACCGTAGAGCAAATCAGTATTATTGAAACAGAACGGAACATCGATTCCTTATTGCTTAGAACCTATTTACCGATTATTCAGGAAAATAGTCCGGCACTTGTTGGTGATGCGAGTCAAGAGGCAATATCTGAACGAGAACTGATGTATAAGTTCTTATTTGAGATGAAAAAAGATCTCACTGAATTAAAGAAATTAGTTGTGGAGCTGCTCAGTCAATCCGGGAACTTTAAAATTTCGGCAGACCAACATGCAGTCATTGATAAGTTATATCAAGATTTCGGAGCAACGATTCCTGCTACCAAAGGGCTTATATCACCGATTATAGATCCCGTTGAAGACGAATTCATAGATAACGATACTTCATTTGTTGCACATGAAGAGTTCATTGAATCACTTTCTCTTGAAGAGCGTGAAAAAGAACTTATCATTAAAGCCTTAGAAAAGCATCGCGGAAAACGAAAGTATGCAGCCAAAGAATTAGGAATTTCTGAACGAACCCTTTATCGAAAGATAAAAGAATATAATTTAGCTGAATGAAAACCATCCTTTTTTCCATGGTAATTCTTGGGTTATCCAGTTGTTGGCCGAGTAAAATCGGATTTAAGGATACTGGAGGCATGCCCGAAGAATGGAAATATTTTCATTTGCAGACCCTACAAAACAATGCTGCAACTTGTCCATTAAGTTATTCTGCCGGACTAACTGAGGCAATAAAAGACGGCATTCAAAACAATACCAGACTGGGTTTAGCGACAAAAATTGGAGATGCTCAAGTACAAATATCTGGTGAAATAACAAGTTATAATGTGAATCCAATTGCCATTCAAAATGGCGATAATGCGGCAAAAAACAGGTTGACTGTAAGTGTACAGTTCACTATTTTTACAACCATACCGAAAGAAGAAGAAATTAAACTCAACGTTACCCGCTTTGCAGATTTTGATGCCTCGAGTAACTTATCGAGTGTCGAGACGCAACTCCTGAACACAATCAATGAGCAGGTAATTCAGGATGTAATTAATAAGATAATGAGCAATTGGTGAGTTGGAACAAAACACATATCAACACCCTCTGTCTTAACCCAGCAACAATTACCTCTGCTGATTTAACGCAATTAGAACAACTTTGCGAGGAGTTTCCCTATGCAGGTATTTTCTCCCTCACCTATTTAGAGGGCATGTATCTGTGTGAAGACATCAGACTTAGCCAGGGACTTCCAAAGCACGCTTTTCGAATAAACAATCGAGAGAAGTTGTTTACCATGATGCATGCTTCTAAAATGGAGGATGAAGCTAGGGTGAAAACCATAGAACCTGCCGAAGTTACTGAAGTTAAAGAGGAAGAAGTACCCATACTAGAAAATGTACTAGACAACACACCCGTTAAAGAATACGATGCCATTGAAGCATTAATTGAAGGTAGTGCTGCATCTGCACGATTCATGCATGAATTTGAACAACATGAACCAACAGACGAAGCGTTCGAGGATGCACAAATACCTGAAAATTCCAAACCAACCGATGAACCTAAGTCATTCACCTCTTGGTTGTCTGGTTCAGAACTCACCACTTCACCTAGGACACAAATAAAAGCAAAAACAATAATTCCTATTGAACGTGAAAATGTAGCGTTTTATTCACCTGCCAAAAAAGCAAAGGAAAGTTTAGATGCCGACAATGTTCCAATCAGTGAAACTTTGGCAAAAATCTTCATTATTCAAGGAAATCATTCAAAAGCCATTGCCATTTATGAACAATTAATTTTGGCTTTTCCCGAAAAAAAGAGTTACTTTGCAAGCCAAATTAAACAATTAGCTAAAAGTCATTAACATGATTACGACCATTTTTTCAATTATTATTACCATTGCAGCCTTACTGCTCATTTTTGTTGTATTTATTCAGAATCCAAAAGGAGGAGGGTTAAGTAGTGACTTCGGAAGCGCAACGCAACTTGGCGGGGTAAAACAGACCTCCGAATTCATAGACAAATTAACTTGGGGTCTTGCCGCAACTATCG
>Ga0078894_10003877_pt1 | contig 11393 bp, 9 predicted proteins | sample LauGreSu1BDMLBSD_2_FD_67506 | JGI IMG/M metagenome (GOLD analysis project Ga0078894, IMG submission 67506) | Freshwater lake microbial communities from Lake Michigan, USA - Su13.BD.MLB.SD (version 4) (version 4) | ecosystem: Environmental > Aquatic > Freshwater > Lake | place: Lake Michigan, USA... | reverse complement strand
GCCGTGCTTCGCCAATACTTAAGCATTGATAAATACTTCTTTTTGTATGCTAGCGAAAAATTCTTCATTTCAAGTGCATCGGCTACGGTAAACTCATTCCCTCCGATGACTACCTTGTTTGTAGAATTGGCAATCGCCTTTTTCAACCTCTGGAACCGATTGATTTTTGCCATTAATGAATCATGATGCGACTGCGCCTTTTCTTATGGTCTTCGGGAACGACTCGGTGGTTCTTTGTATTTGTCTTACAGAGAATCAGGGGCTCTGTCTTGTTCTCCAACTCTTTCTCAATTTGACTCCTGAGAAGTGTAAGTGTCTCTAATCCGGTGTTGATTCTCATTGTTTCTTGTGTCATGGTCTCTATTGGGGGCCCCCTTTATAGTCTTTTTGATGTCCTTCTTTTATAGGATGAACGGCGCTTGCTTCTTTTATGGGTGTTCTTTCGTTTGTGGCGTCTTTTTGAGCCGCCGACAACAAAATTTATTTCATTTAATTTTTTCACAATATCACTGTCTTCAGAGTGTTTTTTTAATAAAAAATCTTTTATTTCCATTTTTATTTTCTCTGGGGACGTTGAAACGCCTTCCAATTCTAATTTCTCAACCAATGTTTTTATAGTTCTTTGATAATCATCTTTAAACTTGTCGCTTGATATGTATTCAGCTTTGTTTTCTTTAGTATTGAGTATGGTGTTTAATTTATCTAATTCATTAAGGGTACCCGACATATATATATATGGTATACAAAAATATAAACGAATACCTTTTTGACAAAATTGAAAATCTTTTTTCCTAAAGGGTGATTGGCACACGCGCCCACCCATAGCATCCGAAAAATGACCACCACCTTTGACCGAGAAACCCTATCAACCAATTTTAGCCGCTGTGTGAAAGGCTATCACACTCTAAATAAAGACCCAATCAAGGAAGCTGTCTGGGAACAAATCAACTCGCTAGTATTCGCTCATTCAGGCATTGAAGTCCTTTCACAAGCATGTGGAAGTCATACTTCAGGCTGCGATATTGAGACGACAAACGGTAAGTTCTCCAACAAATCGGCTAAATACGAGAGGAACGGCTTCAGCATCAGTTCCTATCGCATGACTGCCGTGACTAGCCCGGAATCACCAGGAACACCCGAAGAGATTTGCGCTGAAATCAATAAGCGTAAGAACTTTGATTACTACTCGGTGATTTTACGCGAAGAGCTTCCCAATGGCGGCTTCAGATACGACTGGTATATGATACCGAGCGACTATACCAGCTTCAATCCGACCAGTAGCGATTGGGTCCCAACTCTAGGAAAGCGAGGAAAGAACAAAGGGAATCAAATCGGCTGGGAGACAAAAGACAAAAGTATGAGCATCACATTTGTTATGTCCTCGCAACTCTGGATTTTCTTGAAGGTAACCGAGGAACTCAAGCAGTTCATTGTAGCCACGGCGACATACGACGGAGCGAAGCCAAAACTGGATTACATTACATTGTCCGGAATGGACCTATAGTTAGAGTAGTAGTTAGAGGTAGTCATATAATAAGTATTTTTTTACGTCCATCAGACCCCCCTCAACAAACCTCCCCCGAAAAATTCGCCGGCAACTCCCGAATCTCAATCCCATAATGGCGTTCAATCCGGCGCATTGTCTCCGAATCTTGGCGTGTCACAAAGTTTATCGCCATCCCCTTACGACCCCAACGCCCACTTCGCCCAATCCGGTGTAAATATTTATGCGGGCATCTAGTCACGTCAAAATTAATAACCGTACTCACCTGTTGGACATCTATACCCCTCGCCGTTATATCCGATGAAATCAGAACGCGAAATCCGCCCGTTCTAAAACTCTGGAAAGCCTTATCGCGTTCCGCCTTTTCCATAGAACTATGGATATAACAAACCGAAAACCCCTCGTCTATCATCGCCTTATACAAATCCGTTACACGGTGAATACTATTACAATAAATAATCGTCTGGTTCACACTAATGACCGAGAATAAATCTTTCAATGTATCGTATTTGTCCCCATCATGCCTCAATGCTATATAATACTGTGTAATACACTCCAGATTCAGCCTTTCGGCCTCCATCGTTATACTCACAGGATTTCGCATAAACGCCTTGGTTATTTCTAAAATCTCCGAAGGCAAAGTAGCACTAAAGAGAACCGTCTGTAAATCCTGCGGCATAAACTGGAAAATCTGGTGAATCTTCTCTTGAAATCCCTGCGACAACATCTCGTCCGCTTCGTCCAGAACCATAATACGAATATCGCGACCAGATAAATACCTCCTGCGAAACATGTCATAAATGCGTCCGGCAGACCCCACAACCACATGTGGACATGATTCTCTCATTTCATCGGCGTCTTCTTGAATAGACGTCCCCCCAATCAGCGTCTTCACACGAAGACCCGGCAACATCCCTCCTAAAGCTTTAATAACAGTATGAGTCTGTTTGACCAGTTCGTGTGTAGGAGCCATCAATAAGGCCTGGACTTTCGGCTTCAAAACGTCAATACGCCCTAAAGTCCCGATGGAGAAGGCCCCCGTTTTACCCATCCCCGATTGTGCCTGCGCAATAACATCGCGCCCCGCCAATATAGGCGCAATAGATTTCCTCTGAATCTCACTCGGTTTCTCAAATCCGTAAGCATATATTCCGCGCAATAATTCGGATGAAATCTCTAAATCATCCCAAGTATCAAACTCCTTTATGACCTCCTCTACAACCTTCTCTACCGAATCCATATTCTTTTTATACACATTTAATGTCTAATTCGTTTTTCCTAAACCTTTTATCCAATAAACGCTCATGCATATATTTGAAAGTCGTGAAAGTCGTAAAAAGATATAAAAAATCCCCTTCCTAATATAGTAATGGTATCGTATACTCTCGCTGATTTTCAATCCATAGCAAATACCCATCACACTATCGCCTTACCCCCCACCGTTATGGAGGTTATTGGCCATTTAGCACAAATATTCGGGACAACTTTTTCAACGACCACCGTGTATACAGAATCAAAACCCCGTATTTCACGCCATCAGCAACGACAAAAAGAGGATTGGAAAACCGAGTTCAAAGCAACGACTATTATTGAAAAAACCGACAAAATGATGGACATCCGAACAGCACTAAACAAATTATCCGCCAAAAATTACGACGTCACTAGCGAGTTCATTCTAGAAAAGGTAAAGGAGCTTTTCGCCGACGAAACAGTTGAAAACTCTACAGTCACTACAACCGTCGTAGATATTATGCGGACAAGCAAAATAGCAGTCTATCCCAAATTTTACAAGATTCTCACCGAAACTTTCCCCCTTTTTGCAGCCAGTGTAGACCAAATCCAAGAATCCTATATGGCCTCCATGGACGAAATCAAATACGCCGACCAAAACACCGATTACAACGCCTTTTGCACGAATAATAAAGCAAACGACCACCGAAAAGCAACCGCGGATTTCATCACCCAACTCGTCCCCCTGGGACTGATACCCCATGACAAAATATTCTTTATGACCAATACGCTAGTGGACCGTGTCCAGACCCGTATGAAAGAAACAGATAAGACACATGAAGTAGACGAATTAACAGAGAACATTTTTATTTTAATGGGTGCTTTCATCAAAATCGCCAAGATTTCAGAAGATGTCAAAGATAAAATCATCTATTTGTCACAAAGGAAGATTAGAGAATTGCCTAGTATGTCTTCTCGCGCCATTTTCAAATATGTGGATTTGGTGGAGAAGATAGATGAGTCGGATGTATAGAGCCCCCTTTCCCGGGAAAATTGAAGTGAAAACGTCATTTTATAAGAACAGTATAAAATGACCGAACCAACTACTAAACGCACCAAAAAGGTTATACCGACCTGCCAGATATGCGCCGACTCATTCAATAAATCCACGCGACTAGCAGTGACGTGCCCATATTGCCAATACGAATGCTGCCGCACTTGTATGGAGACATATATTCTCAACGAAACGGTTGTGAAATGTATGAACCCCGAATGCGCGAAAGAATGGACTCGCAAACACATACGCGCCACATTCACCCTCGTATTCATCAATGGCCCGCTATGCGAACATAAAGAGAAGATTCTTTTTGACAAAGAGAGGGCCCTTCTTCCGGCAACTCAGCCTATTATTGAGAGCAGGATAGAAGCCCGAAAAATACAGGTGGAAATTGATGGATTGACCAATGAAATGAACCAGCTTTATACGCAATTGGGAGCATTACGAACAAGACAAATTCGGCTTCAAACCGAGAAAAACAATGTGTTGAGCCGAAAGCCGAGAGAGGCTCGTGCCTTTGTTCGTGCGTGTCCAGAGGAGGATTGCCGCGGATTTCTCAGCTCACAATGGAAGTGCGGGATTTGCGAGAAATGGACGTGTCCAGACTGTCATATTGTTAAGGGCTATACGCGGGATACGCCGCACGAATGTAAAGAAGACGACCTGGCGACAGCCCGGTTATTAGCTTCGGACACGAAACCGTGCCCCAAATGCGGAACGGGGATTTTCAAGATTGACGGATGCTTTGCTAAAGATACACCTATTCTCTTATGGGATGGGTCGGTAAAAATGTCTCAAGATATTTGTGTAGGAGATATTTTAGTAGGAGACGATGGAAAACAGAGAACGGTTTTGGAAACAAAGGTTGGACGAGACCAAATGTATAAAATATATCAAACAATAGGTAATTCGTATACTGTGAACAGCCATCACACATTAGTCTTGTCGGATGGGAACAACATCGCCGAAATACCAGTCCATGAATATATAAACCTTTATGACAAATCGCAATTATTAGGCGTAAAACAAGACGGAACGACTACGCATATTCGTCTAGAGAGTGACGGGGTAGGTACCTATTATGGATGGGAAATAACAGATAATCATCGGTTTATATTACCAGATTTTACTGTTGTAAAAAACTGCGACCAAATGTGGTGTACTCAGTGTCATACAGCCTTTAGTTGGAGAACCGGTAATGTAGAGCGCACCATTCATAATCCGCATTATTACGAGTGGATGAGGAGAACTGGCGGCGGCGAAATGCCTAGGAACCCACTGGATGTCCAATGTGGCCGTAATCTAGACCATCATTTGTATGATTTCATGTCTAGGCTCATACGAACACACTATTCCTCGGCGGCGAACTACAGGAAGGTCATAAACAGGATTGACAAGATAATCCGAAATACGATTCATATGATGGTGGCAGAGCGCCCGACACCACCCGATTACGAGCGCCGGAATGAATATTTGCGCGTCCGCTACCTCATGAGCGAATTAACAGAAGAAGCCATGCGTATTCAACTCCAGAAAGACGACAAAAAACATCATAAGCATCAGGAACTCGCCGACATTTACACCCTTCTTGGAACGACCGTAACAGACATTATCTATAGGTTTTCCAACCTGCTAGATAGAGACAAACATACTAGACCAGAAAGAATAGACGAATCCATTTTAGACGAAATCAACCGAATAGTAGAATATGCCAACGAGTGTTTGGCCGATGTTGCATATACCTATTCTTCTCCCAAAATAGTCATTGATAATGAGGTCTGCGTTCTCAGAGGTTCGCGTGCTGTAGAATATATCAATAAACAGCGGGAGGAATCAGCCTCACTCGTGGCATTGGTAACAGCTGCCTCCGAAATCCCTCTAACCAATGAGTTCGTTTGAACTCCATAATCCTTTATGACACATCGGTATAAGGGTAGACCTTTATACATTTTTTATCTTTCCATTGCCGATTATATATGATAAAAAAGGTAATTTATCGGCAGCAAAGTGGCTTGGCAGTACGGTTACCTAATTACATCCACTTCGGGTAAATGTAATATCCTCCACAAAATTGATTCTCTTTTTCTTAAAGTTCTGAATGGCACATTAGCCCGCCATTCAAACCAAGATGCCAGAACGCCAAGAAACCAACACTGCCGAGATCAATGCGCAACAGGCCATTCATCAATACCTTCTTAAACAATTTAATATATCAAAACAGGCTTTTAATCCAGAGCTACTCAAGACAGGAAACGAACAGCAGCAACAGGAACAGCTCCAGATTTGGGCGAATGGACCCGCCAGCATCTTTATACAATGGATTCCCGACGAGCTTGCTACACAAGAGTCAGCGATGGCATTCTTTGGAAAATACGGAAGGATAAACCGCGTAGATATCGTTCCCAAGACCGACCCTTCCAAGAAGCATCCTGGAAACATGGTGTTTATTCACTATGATTCTTGGGCGAATACGGCTTTCCCTCAGTCACTCGTCGCTGCCTATCCGCAACATGTGAATATGGAGTTCCATACAATGACCCGTTATGGAACGGAAAAACTCTATATTTTGAGAACCTGTGTCAATACTCGCCCAGTTGCTCAAGTAGAGTTCAACGGTCCTCAGATGGTGGATATGATGAACAATCTAGAGACACGCGTCAAGGCCGAACTGGAACAAACTCGCCAGGAGAATCAGGCGCTCCAACACCGATTGGCGATGGCTGAACAGTCGCTATGGCAAACTCAACAGTTAGTGGAGTATCAACATAAGTTGCTTATGCAACAGAACGTCATTCCAGATGGGAGTGAGTGTGTGATTGACATTCACGGCGATGAAGCCGTATAGATAGCTAGTTAGTTAGTAGAGTAGTATATAAATGGGCTTTCGCCCTTTTTTTACACCTTTTCACCTTTCAAACACCGATGTCTACACCTTTTACACCATTTCAAATGCCGACCCGAAGAGCACCCTACAGCCCCTAAAGGGGGCATAGAGGGCGGGAAGAGGTCGGCATCTTTGATTAGGTAACTGTACTGCGAAGCGACTTTATAACCGATAAATTGCAAAGCCCCGGGCTCGGGGCGAGCCCTTTGGGCATTTGAAAGGTGTAAAAGGTGTAAAAGGTGTAAAAGGTGTAAAAGGTGAAAAGGTGTAAAAGGTGAAAAGGTGTAAAATACTATCTATCAAAAAATAAAATAAACATATCAATATATATACGGTAAATGTTCTATGAAGAGAATCGTCATTTAGAAGAGGAAGACATGGGGTACGATACACCTATGTATCAAATAACCCTTTATGACCAATCTTTTTTAATAGCTATCGGAAAGGAGCGCAGACTAGTTCAAAAGAAGAATACGTATTATTTTCCTATCTATCTTCTGAATAGACATCAGGTTCAAACCCAAATAGGTGCTTTTGAGTTTGAAAGCTCAAAGGATAGTGTAGAAGAACGTCATAAACCGTTTATAGACAGCTCGGGTGATATTGACCCCAACCGTTTGGGTGACCCGGTTCTCTATAGTTTTGCCGACTACGATTATTTTCAAGCCCTTGTGAATACAATTACGCCGATGAGTCTCAAAGAGATGGAGGCGGAATATATAAGCAAAAAGGCGGAAGAAAACAAAGAGAGCAGTAAGGAGGAAGCAGTAACCGAGGACGCGAGGCCTTTTGAACTCTCTTCGGAGGATATAAAACCCCCATCTGAATCCGTCGCCAAAACAAACAAGGTTCTCCAAACCGGGGTTTTCACCATTGATAAAACCAGTAAGATAGTTCAACAACTTTCCGAAGAAACAAAGGAGACAGCACATCAGTTGAGAGAGGCATATACAGAGACTGGAAAAAACAGCTGGATAGAGAAATTCATGAAGAACAATCAATACGCTATTGTAAATACACTGGCTAATGGGGATTGTCTTTTTGACACAGTTCGGTTGGCATATCAACAAATCGGATACGAAACCTCTATAAAAATACTACGCGCTCTAGTAGCGAAAGAGGTAACAACGGACAGATTTACTCAATATCGTGAATTATACAAATCTACCCTAAATGAAATTGCTGAAACGGAGAAAGAACTCCGGCGTTTGGTTGCCGAGAACAAAAACATGAAAGAACGCCTAGCAGCAATTCCAAAAGAACAGAAGGACAAGAGGAATGACATTATCAGACAGGCAAATGGAATCAAGGAACAGTATTCAGAATTAAAGAAAATACAGCTTCGTAATCATGAGTTTTTGGAAGAGTTCGCCCATATGAGAAACATTGCCACTATAGACCAATTCCGCGATTATGTTCAAAGCCCCGCTTATTGGGCGGATGATTGGGCAATAAGCGTTTTAGAACGCGAGTTGAATATGAAACTCATTATTTTTTCAGAAAGAGATTATAATGAAAATGACGAGAATAATGTTCTGCGTTGTACATTGGGGTCGGATATGGCGAAAGACAGGTTTACTCCCGATTTTTACATTATGGCAACGTATAGCGGCGACCATTATAGGCTCGTAACATATTCTAATAAACGGATTCTAACCTTTCGCGAAATACCCTATGATACCAAGAGTATGATTATTATCAGATGTATGGAAAGCGGGGGAGGCGTCTTCTCACAAATACCAGAGTTTATTGATTGGAAGAGACGTTTAGGGGTGGATTACGATGACGAAGCCGATGACGACGCCGACTCAGCCTCCGACCAAGATTTGAAAGGACTACGTCAGATAGACAAATCTACCATATTAACCTTTTATGACAAATCAAACGGGTCTCATAGACCAGGTAAAGCCTCCAATGAAAAAATCAGCTCTGACAAGATACACGAATATAAACAACTAATAAGCTTTAAGGACTGGCGGAAAAAACTGGATGATGATTGGGTCAGCACCTTTCAATTAGACGGAAAAAAATGGAAAACAGTAGAGCATTATTACCAGGCGGCAAAGTTCAAGAAACACAATCCCCATTTTTACAACCAGTTCTCTCTAGATGACACTTCCAGTGATATTGCTACAGATATTACACTAGCAAAGGCAGCCGGGTCTCAAAAAGGTGTATTCAAAAAGGGTAAGAAAGAAATACCTTTAAGACCACAAGATGTCCGGATTGACCCCGATTTTTACGGAAGCAGACAAAAAGAAGAGCGAGAAAAGGCGCTTTATGCTAAATTTTCTCAAAACGAAGAATTGAAAAAAATATTATTACTAACAAAGAATGCTCTTCTTAAAAAATATATACCTAAACGGAAACCCGAAACGGATTATTCATTAATGACCATTCGTCAGAGACTTGATTTAGAAAATTGAAAGGCTTTTTTCCAATCCAATCAACGGTACATGCGCTGTCAATATGACGACCAAACTACGATACCAAATGACCCGCGATGAACTCATTGAGGAGGCCCTTCACCTACATTTACAAAGATTTCCTCTTGTAGAAATAGAAGTCCTCCCTATTGTGAACCCTCGCATTGACCACCTCCAACAAACCTTTCAACCTTTTACATCAAAGGAACGACCGCCTCTCGTGAATCCGCGTATTGATTACCTCATAAAGAGGTTTAGTAAGGAATAATACCGCTAAAGACCCGCCAAAATAAAAAAGGGGGAAACCTCTTTTTTATTTATCCCGTTCACCACTCTAACAATTAACCAACATATCTAAATGATTCTCAATCGCCTCTGCTGATGTCTTCTTCAAGTCATACGCCGCCAATAATGTCTTGTTGCTCAAATACTTCAAAAAATAATCCCAACACAACCCCTTATAATCCGTCTCAGGAATGTCCAAAAAATGCGTTTCAATCGTCATGACCTCCTCATATTTTCCGAATAAAAACTCCAAGAACAAACTGAAACTCTTCCATTGCAAATAGTCATAGGTTCCTCCGTAATTATTATATATTTTCTCACCCTCATTATTTCTCGTTCCATAATAATAATATCGCTCCTCTTTGGTGTCATAAAGAATGACTATACGATTATCAAATTGGCGAATATCCCCTCTAACATGTTCCTTTATGACTAACACTTGAAACGTCGGCATTTTATTTTATTTCGCGCTACATCTTTATATCTCTTTCACCTAAACATAGTAGATAAAATTGATGAATCCTTTATGACAATTCCGAAGACCATACAATATGATGACTATTTATGACTACGAAGAAGACGTATGCGGACCTCGTCCGGAATGTAGGAACGGCGAATACTGCCTGTCAGCCGTTTATAATGAACTCAATCAACTCATTATAGACTACCGCGTCCACCCCAACATCTTTTTCAAATATCCTTACTGGGAAGTCGTGGATTTTGCCAAGACATCGGACCCCGAAACAACCCCCTATTTTTCAAATCATCTAGAAATCGTTCAAGTCGTCTTTGATAGAGACGTCTATACAGCGGTCATAAAGACATATTGGTTACGGGTATTTCAACGGGCGTGGAAAAGGTATTATGATAGCAAAAAAGTATGGAGAACAAATTAAACCTTTATGACAAAGCCGTCATCCGCATAGACGTCATTTCGGGGCCATTATACCGGGTCGTCGTTATCCATTTCTTCATTGCCTCTAATGCTCTTTTATATTCAACCGACTTGTGATTTTTCCGAACAAAATCTACTAATGAGAGAATATTGGCCTGTATTCGTTTGAAAGCTATGACCCCCTTATTTTTATGGTCACACCATTCTATAAATTCGTTAAAATTGAAGAGCATAATAGTCTTCAAAATGAAATAGGCGAAAGCATTGGTGGTTTCTTTGTATCGGTGGGCATTGAGCACCGAACAAACGTCATCATAATTTAAGTCATAATGTAGAAGAAGCTTCTCCTTTTGAAAAAGAGAAAACATACGCTCTATGTATATACATTTTTCTAATTTAGTGTAAATATTACCTTTCGTTTCCATCGCTACAAAAAGCGAGTGAAGTATGGTCGCCCAGGTTTCCGTATAGGCCTCGTATAATCGGTAATCGCAACGAACAGGGAAAATAGAGAACAACGCCTGAGTTGTCTCTTGTTCCGGCATCCGAGCGAAATCCAGCCCCAAACTATGAAACGTCTCGTGAATAAGGACTTTGAACCATTCCTCCTTTCTAAAAATATAAATCCCATTCGCCGCCCCAGCAGGACAAGCCAGCGTAAAAGCAGTGTTTGCGTGTTCTTCGCCAACCGGTGCCCCCCTCGTTTCCGGCAGACGTTTTTCATGTCCCGTCAAATACCAATAGATGACTAACTCGCGAGAACATTCTGCCGGAGCAAAATGCGTAGCCACATATAACCAGACAAACATCTTTTGGACCGCCTTGTCCAAATAGGCATACACCCTTTTGGCATTGACCCTTGTTCTATAGGGAACAATAGCATAAATCGTAAATTTTCTCGCGCCTATCACAAAGGTGTATTGTTTCCCGATTTTACGAAACGTATCTATTTCTTCGCGGATTTCGGCAACAATATGATGAAAGTGGAGACCCTTTGGTATTTCGGATTGGTCTAACACATGCTCTTTAAACCGATGAGGATGGGGACACGCCCCCAGAGGGGGCGTTCCATTCAATTCATTTATCGGTAACTGTTGCCCTTGAATCTCTAG
>Ga0078894_10003876_pt1 | contig 11394 bp, 9 predicted proteins | sample LauGreSu1BDMLBSD_2_FD_67506 | JGI IMG/M metagenome (GOLD analysis project Ga0078894, IMG submission 67506) | Freshwater lake microbial communities from Lake Michigan, USA - Su13.BD.MLB.SD (version 4) (version 4) | ecosystem: Environmental > Aquatic > Freshwater > Lake | place: Lake Michigan, USA... | reverse complement strand
CTGTTCGATGAGATTGAGAAAGCCCATGCGGATGTCTTCAACGTACTGTTGCAGATTCTTGACGATGGTCGAGCTACCGACAATCAAGGTCGCACGATCAACTTCAAGAACACCATCATCATCATGACCAGCAATCTCGGCGCTCAGTATTTGCTCGACGGAATTGACAAGCACGGCATGATCTCGGACAAGGCTCAAAAGCAGGTAGAAGGTGAGCTAAAGTCACACTTTAGACCGGAGTTTTTAAACCGTGTTGATGATGTGATTTTGTTTAAACCACTGACCCAGTCTGAGGTCGAGAATATCGTTGATCTGCTAATTGCCAGTCTGAGACATAGATTGGTCGATCGCCAAATCAAGCTGGAGATGACTGAGGGAGCTAAGGCCTTTGTTGCCAAGGCTGCTTACGACCCAGTTTACGGTGCGAGGCCGCTCAAACGTTACTTGCAACGCGAGCTTGAAACTCGCTTGGGCCGCCAGTTGATAGCTGGCAGTATCGAGGACGGATCGCGAGTCACTGTCGACGTGAAGGATGGAGCTCTCAGCCTATCCTGCGATAAGCCTCACTAACTCTAAAAATGTGATTCCCAGTCTGAAGTGTTCAGACTGGGAATCTTTTTTTCCTCCAAAAATTAAGTTATTGGACTCTACTCACCGCGTGCTGCCATATACTTTTTCAAGCATCCCATCTTCATGAGGGGAAGCAGACGTTGGCTGTCAGACGAGTTGAAGTTGACCGTAATCACGTTGACGATTGTCGGCATGCTGTTGATAACTTTCGCTGCTTCGGCCGGGTTTTTCGGAGGCTCTTGGGAGGCCTCGTCCGTCTTAGCAACGTCGGTTTTCTCTGCAGGAGCGACAGTTGTTCCTGTAGCTGGCGCGGTTGCTACCGTTTGTTCATCGGTAGGCTGTGCTACGGCGTCACCTTCTTTCCATACATGACTAATGTCTACCTTGACGTTAACAGTGATCGTGGTGCGTCGGGTGGTGCCCGCTTTGTCGGTGGTAGAACCGTTGCCGAAACCAGTAGCGTCGAAAATCTCGGTCACAGCCTTCAGATCTAGGCTGAAAGCAAAAGGTAGCAAGCCACGCAGTACGGGGATGATGTGTCCCGCAGATTTAGGGTGGCTAGGCATCTTGTTGATCATGTCATCGACGATGACATCGGTGCCTTTTCCTGGTGCAATGACAGGTGGGAGTGGCATCGGTGCTGGCACAGTTTTGTCGTCACTTTTAGTGGCGTCGGCCTCACCTGGTTTACTCACCTGAACTCCAGTCGCCTCTGCGAGAACCAGTAGACCGTTTTGCTCAGCGCCAGTGTCGACGCGTTTGCCAACGCCAAATCCTTTGGCTGTATCTAGTGGTTTTTCCGCCATAACATCGTCCGGATCAGTTATGGTTGCCAGCCCGTAAGTGTGGGCCGATACGTGGGCGATGTTTACAGCCAATTGCTTGTCACTAATGTCAGCTGGCGTAAACACAAATGCTATGTCGTTATGGTTGGCGTTACCAACATCGAGTGGTGCTACACCAAGACCGCTTGGGTCGGTGCAACCAAGATCAGCGAGGCTGCCGCCGACCACTACGGTGGTGTAGTCACCACTGGTCGGCTGAGTCGTCGTCACTTTTAGGTCAGCGCCAGCATCGGTGTAGAACTTCTGCACGGAGCTTGCGATCTGGTCCTGACTGTCGGCCGTTAGGGTCGACGCTGCAATCGTTGCTTTGTCGCCACAGACCTGGAAGGACTCTCCCTTGGCCGTTCCCTTGGCAACTGTGGCGCCACCAAAGTTTAGCCACAGGACTTCCCCGGTGGAGTTAGCGGCTGTCGTTGCAGTCGCGGGGTTGTCGAGCAATCCCAATTTTGCTGCGAACAGCTGGTCGTAGTAGGCCCGCGGTGGAGCGGTAACGACCTCGCTACCGCCCGAGGGTTGTCCCTTGCGTACTAGACCACCGCAACTCGTCAAACCGGTAGCTGTTACCACCGCCACGGCAGCGCGTGAAAGTTTTTGCCAATCGTGCCTCATCAAATTCTCCTCCAGGGTAGTGAGTCCAACGAGCCGGCAGATAGTACCGCCGACGAAATCAACATCCGGGCCTTCGGCAATCGTTTGGAAAATCTTTAGAAAATAATTACAAAAGTAATAATTACAGACATTTGCGACTCTAGGACGCTGGCGTAAACCTGTGGTTCTGGCAAACTCGCACGCGATTTCGAGGCGTGGGTCCCTAAGCTGGTGGCCATCGGAACTGGAACTCAGTGCACAGGATTTGTATAATAGAGGGAGGCCAGCTTTCGCTGGATAACGGCCGTGTCTAAAATCCCCCCTAGCATTTAGTGAAATTCATGAGCGGTGATAGTTTTAGTGTAAAAGCCATGACTCGACTGACAGGTCTCAACGAGCACACGCTGAGGGCATGGGAACGTCGTTATGGTGCGGTGACCCCTCGCCGTGGTGAAAACGGGCGTCGCGTTTACTCGCGCGAGGATGTTGAAAGGTTGCGCAATATCGCAGCTCTGGTCGAGCGTGGATTTGCCATCGGTCGCATCGCCACCCTTTCAGATCAAGAGCTGGCGCAGCTTCTTGCCGACAATCTTGAACTAGATCACCTCGGTCACCCGGCGCCCCAGACCGTAAAGTCGACAAATCCTGCAGCAAGTCGAGTGCCCACTCAACTTGATCGGATTCAAGAGGCTCTCCTCCAATTTGATTTAGCCAAAATTCACGGCACTCTCACAGAGTCTCGTTACCTTATGGGTGCTCGTGGTTTTGTTTTAGATTTAGTCACCCCACTCATGGAAGCCGTGGGTTGGATGACTTTATCTGGTCGGATCACTATCGGCCATGAGCACGCACTCAGCGCGATCGTCCGGGCGCATCTGTCATTTATGCTGCTCGAAATTCCCCGTCGGGACCCTCCGCCAGATGGCGAGAACAACTCCTTTGCAGTGACCACGATGGAGGGCAACTTCCACGAGATCGGCATCTTGGTTGCGAGCGTACTTTGCGCATTAAGGGGAGTGACTAATTACTTCCTCGGTCCCAATTTGCCGGTGCCGGCCTTGACCGAGGCGGTGATTGCTCTCAAGGCCAAACACATTGTAATTGGCTCCACATCGCTACCACCCGGTACCTTACCAATCACCGAACACGAGTATCTGCAGGAGCTCGATAAGAGGTTACCACCCTTTTGCGAAATTTGGGTTGGCGGGTCTCTCGATGAGCTTAAGGAGTCGAGGCTCAAGCACAAATTTAGGTTCATTCGTACGCTTGTCGGCTTTGATGAGATGCTAGGTACGATTTGACGCCGTTAGCTTGAGTAAGCCGGATTCTGTCACCACCCAGTCCATGAGTTTATCGTGTGGCTCTACTGGTAATTCTGGCAAAAGAAAATCGTCTGTGGTCACGGCAACAACAGTCGCATGGTACTTAGCCAAGTAACGATCAAAATAGCCTCCTCCATAGCCCAGTCGTACCCCATTATGCGACACGGCGAGTGATGGAACTAAAATCACCGTCGATGAGTCAGGGGCGAGAGCCGCCCCTATTGGGATGGGTTCGGGTATACCGTAGGGCCCGGTGCGCAGGGGATCGCCAGCCGACCAACGGTAAAAATTCATCTCTGAGCTTGATGTCACAGGAAGTGCATATTCAAGCAGAGGAACGGTGGCCACCAAGGAGCGGAGATCAATCTCACCGCGCACAGGGATGTACATAAAGACGGTCGTCACACCTTGGTCAAGCAGCCAAGTATGAAGATGGCGGCAAATATGGTGGCTAATACGACCTAATTCAGTGCTGGGAACAAGGGTACGTCGTCTCAGTAGAACTTCGCGGTAGGCTTTTTTAACGACTTCGGTAGTCTGGTCCATTGCTGTCACCCTTTCCTGTTATGGGCCGCAACAAAAAAAAAGAGCCCGCTCGACTAAGCGAGCGAACCCATTCTTTATACCTCTAGTCTGGAAACTTGGGAAACTAACTTAAGTTCTCACTGAACAGTGACACTCACAGGTGGAGTGTATTCCCAGCGTCCAGAAATTTCCGAGAACGCGCCTAGGCGCATTTGAAACTGTCCCGCCGGTACACCTTGCAGCTGCAAGGAGTTACCAGACGAAGCAAATCGGTATTGTGGGTTCGCCCAGCTACCGTTGGTGAATTCAACGCGGTAGTAGGCCACCTTGCTATCACCCTGCCAAGCAACGGTGCCACCAGTGCCAGCGATGGTGCTGCCACTAGCTGGTTGTTGCAGGGCAATGGTACGACGCGGCGGAGCAGATACTTTGAAGGAGCGAACTTCGGTTGCACCCGAGCTGTTCTCTACCTTCCAGTACCAGGTACCCGGCCAAGGATGATTAAAATTGTAGGAGCTGCCGCTCACTGGTACACGCATGACCACAGGGCTCATGCTCGAGCTGCGTGAAAAGACGATGTAGCCACTTCCCCCGCTCCAGGAGAAGGTCGCTGGACCTTGGGATTCATCGTAGGTGATGCTCGAACCATCAGCTGGCTCGGCTAAACTGATCGGGCCACTGCTTGCTGAGAAGCTACGCTGAGCTCTCGGTGCAGCTGTCGATGCGGGAGCCGGTGCTGCTTGCGCTGGTGCTGCCGCTGGTGTGGCTGCAACGGCTGCAGGAGCCTCAGGTTTGGTTTTTTCTTCAGTCTTGCTTTCGCTTGTTGTAGCGTCTGCTTGATCTTCAGCGTCATCGCCACCGCCTTCGGCGTCGGTTTCAGCTGCGACGTCTTCGCCGGTTGATTCGCTGTCATCGCCACTTATGTACATGAATAAGGCGACACAGATAACAGCAAACAGCACGCCACCGAGTACTATCGACTTGGTTTTGTTGTTGCTTGCGAACCCACCTTCTTTAAAGATCTGTGAGACCGCATTGGTGTTGGTCCCAAAGTTACTGGTGAACTCGCCTTTTAAATCCGCTGTGAATGGGTTCGACTGCGGCGTCGATTGGGAAGAGAACGAGTCGTTCAATCCCGTGTTGCTGTTGGGTGCTTCGTTCATTTTTTTAGTCTCCATGATCGAGGTACTACAAATAAGAAAACGATAAATCGTTTACTTAGACTTCTAAGTCGTGGGATCGACATGTGGTGTGCAAACTTTAGTGAAGGTGGAGATTGCTAAATGGAAGAGCGTCGCTAGCGGCTGTTATTATTATAAAGTTTCTTCAGTAAGGGTGGCAATACGTTGCCGCTCGGAGAGCCCGAATGTAGCATGCCTGGGACGAAAAAATAGTTGTATATTTGGCAAGTTTTACGACTAAAGATAATCATCACGGCAAATCAAGTTTAAAGCTTGAATTGACGTGATGATTTTTCAGTGGTGAAAATTAGGCGGTTTTCAGCGTAGCGCGACCGACGGCCTGATTGATTTCTTTCAAAACTTCTTTACCTTCGCGATTCATTACGAGGATTTTCAGCGTTTGAAGTTGAAGCTCGACCTGCTCGCACTCGGAACATACGTATCCTTGCATCCCATGTGACGTCCACATCAGCATGTTCCCACCGCATTCGGCACAGTGCCCTCGATGATTAGCCCTCTCCGCTTCTTCGGCTTTGGCCTTCTCTTGCGAGCGGATCTGCTCAATCAATTCAGAATCTAACTTGTGAAAGTACTCTTCTTCGTTAGCTCTGAAATCTTCCCGAGGATGCTTAGCTGACATAGGACCTCCTATCAGCGAGGTTAAACCTGCAATCCTCTATTAAGTTGTCTATCGTCAGTTTTAAAAAAAACTTTCGTACTTTCTTTATAATCAAATAATTACAGTTGGTTATGGGGCGAGCGCAGACACCTAACCAGGCTGTTTACGTGGTGAGTTTTGCTATTTAACCCAAACTAACACTGAACTAATTAGTTCGGTGTCCAGCTCATTTTGAGGCGTAGCGCATTGCCGACGACGAATAGACTAGAAAGTCCCATCGCAGCACCAGCCAACATTGGTGAAAGCCTGCCGAGTGCCGCAGCAGGAATCAGGACTGTGTTGTAGGCAAATGCCCAGAACAAGTTTTCTTTGATGTTGCGAAATGTCGACCGAGAGAGCTGCAGTGCTTCGACAATTTTGGTGATTGAGTTATCTCTGATGGTAACCCCAGCCACCGCCATGGCTGCCTCGGCCCCACTACCCATCGCTAAGCCGACGTCTGCGACTGCTAATGCAGGGGCATCATTGATGCCGTCGCCAGCCATAGCTACCACATGTCCAGCGTTGCGCAAATTTTCAATCAGTTTTGCTTTGTCCGTTGGCTTCAACTGAGCATGGAAAGGGATATCGCCGATAGACTTAGCGATAGACTCGACAATCTCACGGCGATCACCACTGGCAATCACGCAGCTAATACCAAGTCGCTTTAGTTGCATAATCGCGGATGCTGACTCTGGACGAAGGTGATCTTTGATCGCAAACAGTGCAATTATCGATGCATCGTTTACCAGTACGACGGGATTGGCATGGGCAGATCCCTCCTTTATGAGGAGATCCCAAGCTTGCTCAAAGTTACTCAGGTTTTTAAAATTATCTAGCGAACCTAAGGTGAGATTCCCGATACCTAAAACCTCCCCGGTAACACCTAAACCTGGCCGCTCACTTGTACCTCGCGCTTCCAGGTATGGGATAGACAACCTTTCACCGTCGGCGTAACGCACTATGGCAAGTGCCGCCGGATGAAGCGATCCAAGCTCCAGGGCGCGCGATGCACCGAGAGCCGCCTCCCTCGTCACTAGAGTTGAGAGGATGTGACAGCTCTCTACTTCCATTTGACCTGTAGTCAAAGTACCGGTCTTATCAAAAACCACAGTGTCGACTCTATGCAGTGTCTGAAGGCTGATAGCGTCACGGATTAAAATGCCATGCTTTGCCGCCAGACCTGTCGCAGCCATGATGGCGACGGGAGTTGCTAAACCAAGGGCGCAGGGACAGGCCACTACCAGTACAGCTACTGCCGGACTAAGACCAAGAGTGAAATCTCCAGTCACCAGGGTCCATACTATCCAGGTCAGAGCTGCAACTACAATCGCCGCAGGAACGAACCACGATGCGACTTGATCAGCTAATCGCTGAATGGGGGCCTTGCTATTCTGTGCCGCCTCGACAACCGCAACAATACGAGCAAGTTCAGTATCACTACCGACACCAGTAGCTTTGATGACGAGAGGCCCCTCTAGATTTAGCGTGCCAGCCATCACCTGCATGCTCGGTCCCACCTTGGTCGGCACACTCTCTCCCGTCATCATGGCTGCATTAACGGTAGAGTCTCCTCGCTCACACACGCCATCAACTGGAATACGCTCACCAACGCGCACTAGCACCCGGTCACCTGGTTTAAGCACTGCTGCAGCCACAGAAGTGATCTCCTCATGGCCACTTGCGTCGCGGCGCCAGAGTTGCGCGGTTTCGGGGCGCAGTTTGGCCAGCTGTCGCAGGGCGGTAGAGATTTGCTGTCTGGCCCTCTCCTCTAAAAACTTACCAATGAGAACGAAGGCGATAATTACTGCGACTGATTCGTAATAATAGTGACTGTGTCCACTAAATTGCAGGTAAACCGAATAGCTAAATGCAACACCTGTGCCCATACTGACCAGAGTGTCCATGCCTATAGCCCGGTGTCTAAGTTGCAGCCATGCCCGCACGAAAAAGCCGCGTCCAGGTCCAGCCATAAGTGCCAAAGTAAGCGCAGCCTGCAAGTAATCAGAGCCCGGAAAAGGAGGGAGGACCATGGCAAGTAGAAACACTGGAAGCGCCAGCATTGACGCAATAGCCGCATGACGTTTCGCTTCGCTGAGTTCCTTTTTCTCCCGCTCCTCTAATTTAACTAAATGCCCTGACAGACTAGCCTTATAACCAAGCGACTGGATCAAGGTGGCCACTTCCACAGCCCTAGCAGTGGTGGTGACCAAAGCCGTTTTGCTGGCGAAGTTGACCGTGGCGTCCGAGATTCGAGCGTCCGACCGCAACGTCTTTTCGATACGGGCGGCACAGCTCGTGCAGCTCATGCCCTCAATATCAAGCTGGAAAGATTGCAAGTCTTCTTGGCTCATGGGAGTGACCTCCGGCGCAGTTGCTAATCGACTGACGTCTCTAAATATAATCATTTAGTATATGTTTTAGATTAGACTGGCCCCAGAATACCTCAAGATCCAGGATAAAGACCGGTACTGAAATGCGCTCAAAGATAGTTGGATCGCGCCAGTAGTCTTTAGCCGTAGTGAGTACTGATTTCTGTGTAGCCGCAAGTCTAACCAAGGATTCACCGGGTATAGGCTGATGGTCCCTGAGACTTAACGTCTCACCTACCGTAATGCCCATGGCTGTGACGGCATCTATAAGCTGCTTTGGCTCAGCAATGCCACTCACTAGCCCTGCCGGAGTATGCTGAAGAGGGTCAAATTGCATACTCCCATCGACGCTCATAGTTGGCGAGGCGGTTCGCATTTCAGTTTTCAAGATGGGCGTACCAGTACGGACTAATGACCTAACCTTAGTGAGGTCCACATCCGACGGATAGGATTCACTGCTGCGAGTGAAGACGACGAGATTTGCGCGCCTGAGGCTTCGAGCTGGTTCTCGAGCTGTAGCTAGAGGCATGAGTGAGGGTAGCGGATTTTTAGCGTCCAAGAGAACAATGTCCAAATCTCGTTCAATCTTTAGATGCTGGAAACCGTCGTCGAGGAGCCAGTGAGTGGGCCGGTAATCTGGAAATTCATTCAAAAAAACCTTTGCCGCACTTACGCGGTCTGGTCCAGCGATCACGGGAATATTCTGAAGTACTGCTGATTGCATCCTGGCTTCATCTGGGATCACGTTAGTGCTCGAGGCCGGCCGTATCAACTGCCCAGAGCGCAGAATTAAACAGTCACCTCGGGCGATAGGTGCGCCGTAGCCTCTAGTGAGGATCGCCGGTCGGGCGCCGGTGGACAGCAACATCTCAGCAAGCGAAATTGTGACAGGCGATTTACCGGTACCACCGACGGCAATATTACCAACGGACCAAGTTTTACCAGGTAGGCGTAATCGTTTGAGTAGTCCGAGGCGGTAACAAAGTAGTCGGCCACCGACTGCGACACGGAATACGAGACTGAGGCACCAAAGTAGCGACAGCACGATTGGCCTCAATCCAAACCTCCGCTAGCCGCCACATAGTCACGGTAACGTGGGTGCTTCAGCAAATCCTCGTGAGGGCCTACCATAGTCACACGACCATCTTCGACAAACCAGACCTGATCAAAAGCTGATAGCCAAGTTAAGCGATGAGTAACGGCCAGCATCACGCGATGTTCCCGTTGTGAGGCCTCAATTAGTCGCATAGTGATGTCACGCTCGCTTCGAACGTCTACAGCAGCTGTTGCCTCGTCAAGTAACCAGAACGGCCGCCTTCTAAGTATGGCTCTGGCAATCACTAACCTCTGCAGTTGACCGCCAGAGATATTACTACCGATAGCTCTTAGACGACTCATCAATCCGAGGGGCCATGATTTGACTTCATCAGCGATATTGACAGTAGCTAGCGCCGCCCAAATTTCTTCGTCGGACGGGATCTGATCCGTCTCAAGGCCGTAGATCAGGTTTTCTCTCAAGGTGTCATCGAACAAGAACGGATCTTGACTCACCATTGAGACTCTACTGGCAAACTCACTCCAGTTGCAGTCGGATCGCCAGGAGATCGGATGGGCCAGTCCAGCTAAGGTTTTGAGCAAAGTTGATTTGCCCGATCCACTGGGGCCTATGACGGCGACAGTCTTACCTGAATTAAGCTCCAAGTTTTCAGCTTGAAAGCGGCACTTGCCGTCCATCCCAGCTTTGATTTCAGTGAGCTTGATCACTGCTTGCTTCTGCACCTTATTGAGACTGGGATATGGCGAGGCAACCGCGTCATTTTGCGCATGGGTGATCATGGCCTCAAACACCTCGATACTGCTAGCTAGTGCGCCTTTAGTCTCATGGTATCTAGCCAGCTGTTCACCAATTTCTCGCAGTGGCCTTAGGAGTAACCCCAATGCTACAAAAAATTGCAGCATAAGATCGGGTGTGAAGTGCCCGAGATAGCCGTGCCCGATTGCGTAGACAGCGCCGGCAAAAACACTAAAACCAAAAAATTCAAGAACTGGTGCAAATGCAGAGCGTACCATGATCGATCGGCGTATCATGGCGTAGTATGCGCGATTGACAGCGTGAAAACTCGACTTCTCGACGGACTCACCCTGTTGAGAACGAATAAAATCAAAACGCGAGCGAAAATCAAGTAGCGACGCAGCAATACGTCCGAGCTCTCGCTGATAAACTTCAGCAAACTTTGCAATCCTCTTACCAGTGCGACCCATGCCAAAGGCAATGAGCGGGGACAGTACCCCAAGCACAACGGCTGATGGCCAATGAACCACACTCAAAATTACAAAACACCCCACCACAGCGACACTATCTCTGACGAGACTGGTCAAAATGTCGGTGAAGCGACTTTGAAGCAGCATGACGTCGTTCATAATCAGAGACATCCAGGCACCAACTGGCTTCTTGCATATCTCGACGAATGGGAGACCCAACAAAGCGCGAAAAAGTCGCTCTCTATAGTTCTTCGCCAAATAGAGCGCGAGGCCCTGCTGATTCAATTGATAGAGGTAACTGGCGAGGGACTTGGTTAGTCCGGCAAGAAGTATCGAGATAGGCACGGCGATACTAAGATTTTCCGTCGTGATCGTGACGTCTTTGAGTTGCGGCAGCCAGTGGCCAGATTTCTCTGGTAGTAACTCCAGGAGGCTAAATTGGCTGACACCCTGTGATTGAAATAGGGCTTTGATAAAGCCTTTTACTAAAAGTAAAAACAGCGCCTGTGAGGCCGAAAGTATAATGAGAGATAGTACAATCCCGAAGATCCGGTGACGCTGCGCAGCCAATGGCTGCAAAAACAGCTCGCGAACAAGTTGGCGACGTTTCATGAAGGTTTGACCACAGCCTTTGATGCCTCTGGAAATCGCAGGGCAATGATGTCTGCGGCATTTTGGGCCGCCATTCCCTGCAATTTATTGCGCATATCCTCGAATAGGAAGCGCATCTCTTGATTGCGCTCTACATTGGTGAGCAGAGAGGCGACCTCGTCGGCTACGTCAGCAATTGAAAACTCTTGAATATACTCCCGAACCACTCGCCTGCCAGCTAAGAGGTTGACGAGGCTTACGTAAGGCAGATGTACCACACGGCGCGCGATCTCATAGGAGAGCGAGCTCATCGTGTAGACGACAACCATAGGAGTCCCGAGGAGCGCACATTCAAGGGTTGCTGTACCTGAAGCGACTACGGCAGTGTCGGCTATGGCCATCACCTCTAAACTCATGCCCCTGACGAAGCGAATATTCTCTAGTTGCCAGGATTCCAACTGAATGTCGCTGCCTGACTTA